>Ga0157373_10001577_pt1 | contig 17397 bp, 14 predicted proteins | sample C65metaG_FD_113460 | JGI IMG/M metagenome (GOLD analysis project Ga0157373, IMG submission 113460) | Corn rhizosphere microbial communities from Kellogg Biological Station, Michigan, USA - C6-5 metaG | ecosystem: Host-associated > Plants > Roots > Rhizosphere > Soil | place: USA: Michigan... | reverse complement strand
GAAAGGCGTCTTCGATGAGGGCCGCGTGTCGGCTGCCCGGCCCGGCGACGGCGCGGGAGGCTGCATCGGAGAGCGGCAGGAATTCTGGCGGTCTGCTCAAGCTGCTTCCAGAACGGCGGATCCCGCGAGGCTGTTCCGGCCGGCCTCAAGGATGCGCACCGGCGCGATCTGGCCGATGAGGCTCTGCGGGGCCTCGATATGGACGGACTGGAGGTAGGGGCTGCGGCCGATGATCTGTCCGGGATTGCGGCCGGGCTTTTCGAAAAGCACATCGACCGTGCGACCGACCTGCGCCGCATTGAACGACTGCTGCTGCTCGACGAGCAATGCCTGCAGCCGCGCCAGCCGCTCGTCCTTCACCTCGTCGGCGACCTGTCCGGGCATGGCCGAGGCGGGCGTGCCGGGGCGGCGCGAATATTTGAACGAGAAGGCCGAGGCGTGGCCGACCTCGCGGATGAGGTTCATCGTCGCCTCGAAGTCGCTGTCGCGCTCGCCGGGGAAGCCGACGATGAAGTCGCCGGAAATGGCGATGTCCGGCCGCGCGGCCCGGACGCGCTCGATCAGGCGCAGGTAGTGCTCGGCGGTATGGCCGCGGTTCATGGCTTTCAGGATACGGTCCGATCCTGACTGCACCGGCAGATGCAGGTAAGGCATCAGCTGCGCGACCTCGCCGTGGGCGGCGATCAGATCGTCATCCATGTCGCGCGGGTGGCTGGTCGTATAGCGGATGCGGTTGAGGCCTGGGATCGTCGCCAGCCGCCGCACCAGCGTCGCCAACCCGCCGCCGTAGGCGTTGACGTTCTGGCCCAGCAGGGTGACCTCACGCACGCCCTTCTCCGCCAGCGAGCGCGCCTCCGCCTCGATGGCCTCCGGGGGCCGCGAGTATTCGCCGCCGCGCGTGTAGGGCACCACGCAGAAGGTGCAGAACTTGTCGCAACCCTCCTGCACGGTCAGGAAAGCCGTGACGCCGCTGGCATGACGTTCAACCGGCAGGGCGTCGAACTTCTCCTCGGGCGCAAACTCAGCCGACAGCCGCTCACCCCGCGCGCGGTGGACCTTGGCGATCAGTTCGGGCAGCTGGTGATAGGCCTGCGGGCCGACGACCAGGTCCACGGCGGGCTGGCGGGCCATGATCTCCTCGCCCTCGGCCTGGGCGACGCAGCCGGCGACGGCGATGGTCATGCCGCCCTCGCGCACGTCCTTCATCCGCTTCAGCTGGCCAAGCTCGGAATAGACCTTCTCGGTCGCCTTCTCGCGGATGTGGCAGGTGTTGAGGACGACGAGGTCGGCGTCTTGCGGCTGATCCGTCATCGCATAGCCCAGCGGGCGCAGGACGTCGGCCATGCGCTCGCTGTCATAGACGTTCATCTGACAGCCGTAGGTCTTGATGTAGAGACGCTTTTGCACGGTCACTCTTCGAGGGGCACGCCGTAGAGCTCGAGACGGTGGTCGACCAGCTTGTAACCGAGCTTGCGGGCGATGGCCTGCTGCAGCCGCTCGATTTCCTCGTCCACGAACTCGACCACCTTGCCGGACTTCATGTCGATCAGGTGGTCGTGGTGGGTGTCCGGCGCCTCCTCGTAGCGCGAGCGGCCGTCGCGGAAGTCGTGCCGCTCGATGATGCCGCTCTCCTCGAACAGGCGAACGGTTCGATAGACGGTGGCGATGGAAATGTGCGGGTCGATGGCGTGGGCTCGGCGATAGAGCTCCTCCACGTCCGGATGGTCATGGGCCACCGACAGCACGCGGGCGATCACCCGGCGCTGGTCCGTCATCCGCATGCCCTTCTCGGCGCAAAGTTTTTCGAGGCGTTCCACGAGAGTTTCCGCGTTCCAGTCGGCGCGAACATAGGGCGCTCAGCGCGGCGTGTTAAGCCAACGGCGCATTACCAGCGCATCCGTCGCGCCGTCCGCCCGCTGGTAGTACTCCGTCCGCCGCCCCGCGAGACGGAAACCGGCGCTCCGGTAGAGCTCCATGGCCGGGATGTTGTCCTCGGCGACTTCCAGGAACAGGGCGTCGGCCCCGGCCTGTTGCGACAGCGTCGCCGCGGCGTCCACGAGCGCCCGTCCGAGCCCCTGCCGGCGCGCCTCCGGCCTGACCGCCAGCGTCAGGATTTCCGCCTCGCCGCCAATGGCGCGGCAGAGGATGAAGCCCAGCGGCTCATCCTTCTCTGCGATCACCGCGAACCCGCCGGGGCCGCCCAGCAGCGCCGCGATCTCCGCTTCGCCCCAGGGCGCTTCGAACGCGGTCTCATGCATGACGCCGAGCAGCGCCGCATCCTCCGCGCTGGCGGGGCGCAGTCTCATGCCGCGGGACGCTTCGCATCGGGCGCGCGCAGGTAAAGCGGCTTTGGCGGGGCGGGCGATCGGACCTTCGCGGCCAGTCGGGCGATGACCGCGGGGTCGGGCGTCAGATTGAGCTTCACAGTCGCGTCCGGCAGCACGGGCGCCAGTAGTGGCGCGCCGGAGCCGATCAGGGTGGATGGTCTGAACTCCACCAGCCGGGCCGCTGCGATCTCCACCGGCAGCGCGTCAGGGGCCATCAGCGCGCGCCCGTCCTCGAACACCTGCAGGTAGACCTGCCCGCGCTTCGCATCGATCACGGCCGCCGCCACGCCGGACTCGTCGCCCGCGAGCGCCTCCAGCGTTCCGACGCCCACACAAGGCAGGCCGAGCGCGGCCGAGAGCCCCTTGGCGAACGCCACGCCCACCCGCAGTCCGGTGAAAGAGCCCGGCCCGACCGTCACGCCGATCCGGTCGAGGTCGCCAAAGCTTAAGCCCGCCGCCTGCATGACCTCACGCACCATGGTCGCAAGGCGCTCCTGATGGCCCTTCACCATTGATTCAGAGGCTGACGCTAGGACGTCGTTCCTATCGAGGACGGCCGCCGAGCAGGCGGGCAGACAGGTGTCCAGGGCGAGGATGCGCATTCGCAAGCCCTACTCCATATGCTCAAGCTGCTCAAAAAAAGCCGTGATCGGAAACGACGGTCTCGGAGTTAACGAGTCCGCAAAACAAAACTGACATTGATGTCAAAAACCAAGTCGTAGGTGGGGGTGCCGCTTTGACAACCTTTGTGGAATTCAAGCTCGACGCCGGCGGAACGATCTGGATCGACGCCGAGAAGGTCAAGGCCGTGACGGCCGCGATCGATGGCGGCGCGCGCCTGTGGCTTGGCGGGGGTGACTTCTTCGAGGTTGCGGCCTCCGCGACCGAAGTGATGGCCACCATCCGTGGCGGGCGTGGCTCGCCCGTCTCGACGGTGCGTCATCTGCACCCGGTCGCCGTCGACTAGAGCATCTGCTCGACCCGGCTCACTTCCGGAATGTAGTGCTTGAGCATGTTCTCGACGCCTGCTTTCAGCGTGGCGGACGATGACGGGCAGCCCGAGCAGGCGCCGCGCATGTGCAGCCAGACGATGCCGGTGTCCGGCTCGAACTTCGAGAAGGTGATGTCGCCGCCGTCCTGCGCCACGGCCGGGCGGATGCGCGTGTCCAGCAGGTCCTTGATCTCGGCCACGATCTGGGCGGTTTCCCCGTCGTAGGCGGTCTCGTCGTGACCATCGGACGAGGCGTCGTTCATCAGTGGCCGTCCGCTGGTGAAGTGGTCCATCACGGCGGCCAGGATCGGCGCCTTCAGGTGCGGCCACTCGGCAGTCGGGTCCTTGGTCACCGTCAGGAAGTCCGGCCCGAAGAAGACCCTCGTCACGCCGTCCAGCTCGAACAGCGCGGCGGCCAGCGGGGAGGCCTGGGCGTCATCGACGCCGGCAAACTCCCGCGCGCCCTCGCCAAGCACTTCGCGGCCGGGGAGGAACTTCAGGACTTCGGGATTGGGCGTGGCTTCGGTCTGGATGAACATGGGCCTTAAGTGGCGCGTGGCCCGCTTTGGGGCAAGGGTCTCAAGGTTTTCGATGACAACGCTCTAAAGTCATGGCCCCATATCGAGGCGGGGGCACGAAGGAGACTACCATGAGCGACGGTTCCATCGACCTTGCGAAGGACGCCCGCGCGAGGGCCTACGCCACGCCGCTGGAAGAGTTCAACGTCGCCGACCCCGAGCTGTTCAGGACCGACAGCTTCTGGCCCTACTTCGAACGCCTCCGCAAGGAAGACCCGGTCCACTACTTCGCCGGCGCGGGAACCGGCGAGGAAGACGACATCGGTCCGTACTGGTCGGTCACCCGCTACAAGGACATCATGGAGGTCGACACCTCCCATCAGGTGTTCTCCTCCGACGCCCACCTCGGCGGCATCACGCTTCGGAACTTCGATGAGGACTTCGTCCTGCCGATGTTCATCGCCATGGATCCGCCCAAGCACGACGTTCAGCGCAAGACCGTCAGCCCCATCGTCTCCCCGGCCAACCTCGCCCTGCTGGAAGGCACGATCCGCGAGCGGGTCGGCGAGATCTTCGACGCCCTGCCGCGCGGCGAGACGTTCGACTGGGTCGACAAGGTCTCCATCGAACTGACCACCCAGATGCTGGCGACCCTGTTCGACTTCCCGTGGGAAGAGCGCCGCAAGCTGACGCGCTGGTCTGACGTGGCTACCGCCGTGCCGGGCAGCGGCGTCATCGAGACCGAGGAGCAGCGGCGCGAAGAGCTGCTGGAGTGCCTGGCCTACTTCACCGAGCTGTGGAACCAGCGCGTCAACGGCGAGGGCGGCAACGACCTGATCTCCATGCTGGCGCATGGCGAAGCGACCAGGAACATGGAGCCCTTCGAGTATCTCGGGAACATCATCCTGCTGATCGTCGGCGGCAACGACACGACCCGCAATTCGATCACCGGCGGCCTGCTGGCGCTGAGCCAGAACCCCGACCAGGAAGCCAAGTTGCGGGCCAATCCGGACCTGGTGACCTCGATGGTCCCGGAGATCATCCGCTGGCAGACGCCCCTCGCCTATATGCGCCGCACCGCGCTGCAGGATTACGAGCTGGCCGGCAAGACCATCCGCAAGGGCGACAAGGTGGCCATGTGGTACGTCTCGGGCAACCGCGACGAGACCGAGATCGACAACCCCAACGCCTTCATCATCGACCGCCCCCGGCCGCGACAGCACCTGTCGTTCGGATTCGGCATCCACCGCTGCGTGGGCAACCGGCTGGCCGAGCTGCAGCTGAAGATCGTCTGGGAGGAAATCCTCAAGCGCTTCCCGAAGATCGAGGTGATGGGCGAACCCCGCCGCGTCTATTCCAGCTTCGTGAAGGGCTACGAGACCCTGCCGGTGCGGATACCGGCCTAGCGCCAGTATCCAACCAGCCGCCTGACCTCGTCGAGCGTCGGCGCGGCGGTTTCACGCGCCTTCTCTGCACCCCTGGCGAGGATGCGGTCGATTTCGGCGGGATCGGCGAGGTAGCCGCGCATCCTCTCGCCCACCGGCGCCAGTACGGACACCGCCAGGTCAGCCAGCGCCGGCTTGAACGCGCCGAAGCCCTTGCCGGCGAACTCGCCCAGCGCATCGGCCTTCGAGACATTCGACAGCGCCGCATAGATGCCGACGAGGTTGTCGGCCTCCGGGCGGGCGGCTAGCGCTTCGAGGGTATCCGGCAGCGGCTCGGGGTCGGTCCTGGCCTTCCTGATCTTCTGGCTGATCGCGTCGGCGTCGTCGGTCAGGTTGATGCGCGAATAGTCGGACGGATCGGACTTGCTCATCTTCGCCGATCCATCGCGCAGGGACATCACCCGTGCGCCAAGCCCCTGGGTCAACGGCTCGGGCAGGGGGAAGAAGCCTTCCGCCTCGAAGTCGTGGTTGAACTTGCCGGCGATGTCGCGGGTCAGCTCGAGGTGCTGCTTCTGGTCCTCGCCCACCGGTACATGCGTGGCCTTGTAGGCGAGGATGTCGGCGGCCTGCAGCACCGGGTAGGTGTAGAGGCCGACGCTGGCGCGCTCCTTGTGCTTGCCGGTCTTCTCCTTGAACTGGGTCATCCGGTCGAGCCAGCCCAGGCGCGCCACGCAATTGAAGATCCAGGCGAGCTCAGCGTGCGCGCTCACTGCCGACTGCGGGAAGATGGTCGCCTTGGCCGGATCTAGGCCCGACGCCAGATAGGCCGCGGCGATCTCGCGCGTCTGGTCGGCGAGCCTGGCCGGATCCTGCCACACCGTGATGGCGTGCATGTCGGCGACGAAGATGAAGGTGTCCATCTCGTCTTGCAGGCGCGCGAACTTCACCAGCGCGCCGAGATAGTTGCCCAGGTGCAGCGCGCCGGACGGCTGCACGCCGGAGAGCACGCGGGTCGGGCCCAGGTAGGATGCCTCGTCGGTCATGCGGGCGCCTTAGCCGGTCTGGCCCGGCGGGGGCAAGTCCGCCTTGGGCCGGCGGACCATGGCCCTGATCTCGGTCAGGGTCATGCCTCCGAACGCGAACAGAAGCACCGGATAGATGGCGGCGCCGGTGATGGCGACCAGGATGATGGCCCACTCCTTGCGCCCGACCAGGGCCTGAATCTCCGGCCTGAAGTGAGAGGCCGTCGCCAGCACTGCCGCCATGCCGAGCGTCGCCGCCAGGATGCGGGAGAGCCTAAACCAGGTCGTTTTCGAAGGTGCGTAGTGCCCCTTTCGATGCAGCTTCCACGCTGACTGGGCGACGTTGACCCACGACGCAAGCGCGGTGGCCGCCGCGATGCCTCTGACGCCGATGTAGTGGAACAGCAGCACGCCCATGCCGATGTTCACCGCGATGGAGACCAGCGCAAACCGCATCGGCGAGCGGGTGTCGCCGCGGGCGAAGAAGGCGCGGCTATAGAGCTGTTGAAGCACGAAGGCCGGCACGCCGAGGCCGTAGAACATCAGCGCGTGCGCCGTCTCATGGGCGTCGTAAACGGTGAAGGCGCCGCGCGTGTAGAGGGCGTCGGCCAGGAAGAACGGGATCGAGGCCATCGCCGCCGCCGCCGGCAGCGTCAGCGCCATGGCGAAGGTGATCGCCTGGTCCATCGCGGTCTGGGCGTCGCCGTGGTCCTTGGCCTGCACGGCGCGCGACAGCTGCGGCAGCAAGGCGACGCCGATCGCCACGCCCACGAGGCCGAGCGGCAGCTGGTACAGCCGGTCGGCGGTGGCCAGCCACGTCCGGCCGCCGTTCACGAAGCTGGCCAGATAGCCCGAGATGAAGATGTTGAGCTGGGTGGCGCTGGCCGCAATCGCGCCGGGCACCGCGCGGCCGAGCAGCTGGCGGATCTCCGGAGTGAGCTTGGGCAGCACCCAGCGCACCTCGGCCCCGCTCTTCTTTACACCCCACGCCAGCAGCCAGGCCTGCAGGACGCCCGCCACGATCACGCCGATGGAGCCCGCGATGGCGGCGGTGCGCGGGTCCTTCTGCGGCCACATCGCGCCCAGCATGCATAGGTTCAGCACCACCGGCGCGATGGCCGACAGCACGAAGCGCCCGCGCGCGTTCAGCACGCCCGACAGGTGGGCCACGATGGCCATGCAGGGCAGGTAGGGCATGCTGATCTGGGTCAGCGTGACCGCCAGCTTGAACTTGATCGGATCGTCCGCGTAGCCCGCGTTGATGACGTACATCAGCCACGGCATCGCCAGCTCGCAGATCACCGTGATGATGATGGTGGCGGCCGCCAGCGTCGCCATCGCGTCGCCCGCCAGCTTGTCGGCGACCGCTTCACCGTCCGTCTCCAGCGATTTGGAATAGGCCGGCACAAAGGCCGCGGCGAAGGCGCCCTCGGCGAAGATGCGGCGGAAGAGGTTGGGGAAGGCCAGCGCCGTCTGGAAGGCGTCGGCGGCTGCCGTGGCGCTGGCGCCCAGCCTTGCGGCGACGACAAGGTCCCGCGCCAGCCCGAATACCCGGCTGACCAGCGTCAGCCCCGAAAAGATCATCGACGAGCGGATCAGCCCGCCGCCCTTGTTCGTCGTCTCAGATTCTGGGGCGGCGGCGCTCACGTCTGGGCTTCTGCGCTGCTCGTCAAAACCGGTCAACTGTATCGAGAGTGGTCACGGCCTTCGTTACCCCATCCGTCATCCCAATCCCCGTCATCCCAGGCCTTGTGCCTGGGACCCATAATCGAGGCGTCGCGTGAATAACGCTGGGCGGTCGCCGCGCGTTATCCTCTTGCCGCCTCGTTTATGGGTCCTCGGGACAAGCCCGAGGATGACGGGGTGATATGTCTCGCTACCTCGCGACGCTCGCCCGCGCCCTTTCGAGTCTGCGGCCCTTCGGCTCGGCCGGTTCGCCCTCTTCCAGCACCTCGGTGAGCGCCGATCGGATGCCCGCGATGCGCCTGGGATCGGAGACCTTTCCGCCCTCGGCCGTCTGCACATAGAAGGCGTCGACCGCGCGTTCGCCATAGCCGTCGATGTGGGCCGACTGGATGGAGAGCCCCGCCTCGGCCAGCGTCCGCGCGAGCGCCTCCAGCAGCCCCGGCCGGTCACGGCCGGAGGCCTCCACCACCGTGGCGTCCGCCGAGGCGTCATTGTCCAGCATGACGGTGGGCACGATCGAGAAGGCCGCGGCGCGGGCCTGATCGGACCCCTTGCGCGGCTCATAGGCGCGAACGTCGCCGCGTCCGGCCGCTTCCAGCGCCTCGGCCAGCTTCTTCAGCGCGCGCGCGTTGTCGCAGCCGAACGGCTGGCCCATCACGTCCTGCACGTGGAAGACGTCCAGCGCCTGCCCTTGGCGCGAGGTGAAGACCCGCGCTCCGACCACGTTGCCGCCGAGCGCGGCGATGGCCAGTGCAAGGTCCGCGAACAAGCCCCGCCGGTCCCGCGCCGCCACGGTGATCTCCGCCGCATTCAGGTCGCCCCGGATGCGGGCCTCCGCCGCCGAGCCGCCGCCCATCGCCGCGCGCCGGGCAAGCGAGGCGTGGGCGATCAACTCCTCGCGGGTGAAGGCGGTGAAATAGGCGTCTTCCATGGCCTTGGCCCAGCCGGTGCTGGCCGGATCGGTCGCCACCAGGGCCGCCCGGGCGCTTTCGGCCACCGCCTCCTGATGGCGCCGCGCGCTCGCCGCCGGATCGGAGCCCCGGCCGCCCCGGAAGATCGCCTCCGTCGCGGCATAGAGCTCGCGCATCAGCTGGCCCTTCCAGTTGTTCCACACCCCCGGCCCCACGGCCCGGATGTCGGCCACCGTCAGCACAAGCAGCAGGCGCAGCCGCTCGGGGTTCTCGACGATCCGGGCGAAGGCCGCGACGGTGGCCGGGTCGGTCACGTCGCGCTTCTGGGCATAATCGCTCATGACGAGGTGATGCTCGACCAGCCAGGCGACCAGTTCGGTCTTCTTGCGCTCCACGCCCAGCCGCTCGCAGGCCTGCCGCGCGGCCCTCGCGCCGGCGATCTCCTGCCCGCCGACTCCGCCCTTGCCGGTGTCGTGCAGCAGCATGGCCAGGAACAGCGCCTCGCGGTCGTCGATCAGCGGCATGATCGAGTTGGAGAGCGGGTGGTCTTCCTTGTGCTGCCCCTCGGCGATCTCGGCGATGACGCCGACGGCCCGCAGGGTGTGCTCGTCCACCGTGTAGGAGTGGTACATGTTGAACTGCATCTGGGCGACGACCCGGCCGAACTCCGGGATGAAGCGGCCGAGCACGCCGCTCTCGTTCATCAAGGTCAGCGTCCGATAGGTCCGCTTGCCCCGCGCCAGTACGTCCAGGAAGGCCTTGGCGGCTTCCGGATCGCGCCGCGTCTTCGAGGTGATCAGCGGCAGCGACCGCGTCACCGTCGTGAACGCGTCGGGGTGCAGGTCGAGGTTTCGCTCATCGGCGATGCGGAACAGGCGGATCAGGTTGACCGGGTCTTCCTCGAAGAGTTCCGGCCCCTCGACGTTCAGCCGCCCGCCGTCCTCGAAGAAGCCCGCCTCCAGCGCCTTGCGCTTGGTCCGCCCGCCGCCGGGCAGGAAGCGCGACAGGCCCTTGGGCTCCTTCTTGAAGTGCTCGGCCTCCAGCTTGGCGGAGAAGGCGCGGGTCAGCGCGCCGACCTCCTTGGCGATCAGGAAGTAGCGGCGCATGAACCGCTCCACCGCCTGGGTGTCACCCCGGTCGTGATAGCCCAGTCTGCGCGCCATCTCGGGCTGCAGGTCGAACGTCAGCCGCTCCTCCGGCCGCCCGGTCAGGAAGTGCAGGTGGGCGCGCACCGAATGCAGGAAGTCGAAGGCGCGGGTGAAGGCATAGACCTCGCGGCCGTTGAAATACTCCAGCCGGATGACGTCCTCGGGCCGGTCCAGCGGGTGCAGGTATTCGGCGATCCAGAAGAGGGTGTGGAGGTCGCGCAGGCCGCCCTTGCCCTCTTTGACGTTGGGCTCGACGAGGTAGCGCGAGGCGCCGGCCCGCTCGTGGCGCTCATCGCGCTCCTTCAGCTTGGCGGCGACGAATTCGGCGCCCGTGCCCTTGACCACGTCCTCGCGGAAGCGGCGCTTCAGGTCCTCGGCCAGCTGCACGTCGCCGGTCAGCTGGCGAGCCTCCAGGATCGAGGTGCGGATGGTGAAGTCTTCGCGGGAGAGGCGGATGCACTCCTCGACCGTGCGCGAGGCGTGGCCGACTTTGAAGCCCAGGTCCCAGAGCGCGTAGAGCATGAACTCGATCACGCTCTCGGTGTGGGCGGTCTGCTTGTAGGGACGCAGGAACAGGAGATCGAGGTCGGAGTAGGGGGCCAGCACGCCCCGCCCGTACCCGCCGACCGCCAGCAGCGAGAGGCGCTCGCCCTCGGTCGGGTTGCGGGCGCGGAAGACGTGGACGGTGGTGAAGTCGTAGAGGGCCGTGACCACCTCGTCGGTGACGCCGGACAACAGCCGCGCCGTCTCGATGCCGCCCGCGCCGTTCTCCAGTCGCTCCTTGGCGATGATGCGGCCGCGTTGCAGGGCCTGCTTCAGAATGTCGATGGCGCGGCGGCGCTGCTCGGCCTCGTCGCCGATGGCGTCGAGCGCGGCGGCCGACAGGCGCGCGCGCAGGGCGTGCCCGTCCATGACGTGTTCGAGGCGGGTCGGGCGCAGGCGAGGCGGCATGGCTCTAGCCTATATGGCGATTAGCCCTCGCGGAGCATCCCTTTTAGCCGATAGAGCGCCTCCATGGCCTCTCTGGGGCTCATGCCGTCCAGATCGAGGGCGGCGACTGCTTCATCGACAGGCGAGGGGCCGGATTTCACGGGCGTCGGCGCGGTCCCGGCAAACAGCGGCAGGCCCTCCAGCCGCTCCGGTGAGTGGCCCTCCGACTCCAGCCGCTCCAGCACCTGCCGGGCGCGGGCGACCACGGCGGGCGGCACCCCGGCCAGCTTGGCGACCTGGACGCCGTAGGAGCGGTCGGCGGGGCCGGGTCCGGCTTCGTGCAGGAAGACGAGTTCGCCGTTCCACTCCTTGGCCCGCAGCGACAGGTTGGAGACGTGCGCCAGCCGGTCCTCCAGCGTCGCCAGCTCATGGTAGTGGGTGGCGAAGAGGGCCCGGCAGCGATTGGTGTCGTGTAGCGCCTCCGCGCAGGCCCAGGCGATGGCAAGACCGTCGTAGGTCGCCGTGCCCCGGCCGATCTCGTCGAGGATCACGAACGAGCGCGGCGTCGCCTGCGTCAGGATGGCGGCGGTCTCGACCATCTCGGCCATGAAGGTCGAGCGTCCGCGCGCCAGGTCGTCGACCGCGCCGACGCGGCTGAACAGACGGTCGACGACGCCGAGATGCAACGACTTGGCGGGTACGTAACAGCCCGCCTGCGCGAGCACCGCCAGCAGCGCGTTCTGGCGCAAGAAGGTCGACTTGCCGGCCATGTTCGGCCCGGTGACGATCGACAGCCGCGCATGCGCCTCGCCCGAGCCATCGAGACAGCAGGTGTTGGGCGTGAACGGATCGCCCGCGCGTTTGACGGCCGCTTCCACGACCGGGTGGCGCGCGGCTTCGGCCTCGAAGCCGAGCGACTTGTCGACTTCCGGCCGCACGGCCTGCACGTCCTCGGCCCATTCGGCCAGCCCGGCGGCGACGTCCAGCCGCGCCAGCGCTTCGGCCGCCTGCTGGATCGGTTCGGCCAGCGCGCGGGCTTCGTCACGCCAGGCCTCGAAGGTGGAGACCTCAATGGCCAGCGCCCGTTCGCCGGCCTGGGCGATCTTCGCGTCCAGCTCGGCCAGCTCGACGGTGGTGAAGCGGACCTGATTGGCCAGCGTCTGGCGGTGGATGAAGGTCGCGTTCAGGGGCGGCGCGAACAGCGGGTCGGCCTTGTTGGCCGTCGTCTCGACGAAGTAGCCGAGCACCGCATTGTGCCGGATCTTCAGCGGCACGCCTGAGTCGAGGTTCAGCTGCGCCTCCAGAGAGGCGATCACCCGGCGGCTGTCATCGCGTAGCGCGCGAGCTTGGTCCAGCTCCGGCCGAATGCCTTGAGCGACGAAGCCGCCGTCGCGGGCTTGCGCAGGGAGGTCGGGTCCGAGGCCGCTGTCCAACGCGGCGAGCAGGGTCGACAGCCCCGACGACAGCGCGGGCGTCGCGGCGTTCAGCGCCTGCTCGATCTCGGCGGGAACCTGCGCCAGCGGATCGGGCTGGGAGGCGACGAGCGCGGCGATGGCCTCGCCGCACTTCAGCGTGTCGCGGATGCATCCCAGGTCGCGCGGTCCGCCGCGCCCCAGCGCCAGCCGCGACAGGGCGCGCGCCATGTCGCCCGCGCCCTTCAGGTGCTCGCGCAGCTTTTCGCGCAGCGCCCGCCGTTCCAGGAACCAGGCGATGGCGTCGAGCCGGTGCTCGATCTTCTGCGGGTCCAGCAGCGGCCGCGCCAGCCGCGAGGCCAGCAGACGCGAGCCGGGCGCGGTGATAGTCCGGTCTATGGCCGCCAGCAGCGAGCCGTCGCGACCGCCGGACAGCGTCTTTTCGATCTCCAGGCTGGCCCGGGTGGCCGGATCGATGGCCATGACGTCGGCCTCGCCTGCCCGCCGTGGCGGGCGCAGCGCCGGCAGCTTGCCGGCCTGGGTCGTTTCCAGATGCGCCGCGATCAGGCCCAGCGCCGAGATCTCCGCCCCTACCAGCCCGCCGAAACCGTCCAGCGTGTCGACGCCGTAGAGCCGCTTCAGCCGCGCCTCGGACGCCGCCGGTTCGGCCAGCGCCTGCGCCATCGGCTGCACCACCCCGCCCGTGCTCTTCAGGGCCTGCGAGATGGCCTCGTCGGCGAACAGGCGGTCGGGAACCAGCGTCTCCGACGGCTGCAACGCCGCCAGCGCCGCGCCGAGGCCGGACGGACTGACCAGCAGGCTCTCGACCTCGCCGGTGGACAGCTCCACGCTCGCCACCGCCGCCTGCCCGGCCCGCAGCGCGATGGCCGCCAGACGGTTGGCGCCGCGCGCATCGAGGAGGCCATCTTCGGTCAGGGTGCCGGGCGTGACGATCCGCACCACGTCGCGGCGGACGATGGCCTTGGAGCCGCGCTTCCTCGCGTCGGCGGGGTCTTCCATCTGCTCGCAGACGGCGACCTTAAAACCGGACCGGATCAGCTTGGCGAGGTAGGCTTCGGCCGCATGCTGCGGCACGCCCGCCATCGGGATCGGCTGGCCGTTGTGGGTGCCGCGAAAGGTCTGCGCGATGCCCAGCGCCGCAGCCGCCCGGATCGCGTCCTCGAAGAACAGTTCGTAGAAGTCGCCCATCCGGAAGAAGACGAGCGCGTCCGGTTGACGAGCCTTGGCCTCGAAATACTGCGCCATCACCGGCGTGGCGCCGACAGCATCTGGAATCGGGGGCGAGGCCGCGTTCATGGGGTCAGGCTAGCGAGCAGGCTCGATTCCGGTAAGGCCAAAACCAGCCATTATGTTCTTGATATGTTCTATATTGCAAGACATAGCTGTGAATAAATCCGCTCATCCCCGCGAAAGCGGGGACCCAGGCTTTTTGGTCGATGGCCTTCTACGTCTACATGCTGGCGAGCCAGAGGAACGGCACGCTCTACATCGGCTCGACCGACAGCCTGACGAAGCGGATGTACGAACACCGCGACAAGGTTCGTCAGGGCTTCACCGCCAAATACGGCGTGGACCATCTCGTCTGGTATGAGGTGTTCGAGACGCGCGAAGGCGCGTTCCGACGCGAGCGGCGCATGAAGAAGTGGAACCGCGCTTGGAAAATCGAACTGATCGAGCGGTTCAATCCCGGATGGCGGGACCTCTACGAAACGCTGCTTTGAAAAAAGCCTGGGTCCCCGCTTTCGCGGGGATGAGCGGGTAAAAAATCACGCGCCGGTGACTTCCTCCCAAAACCTTTTGGCCTTGCCGATGAAGCCGGCGTGTTTGGGGTGCTGCTTTTCGCTGCAGGAGCCGGCGATTTCGCGCATCAGCTCCTTCTGTTTGGCGGTCAGGTGGGTGGGCGTTTCGACGAAGAGTTCCACCACCAGGTCGCCGCGCTCGCGGGTGCGCAGGGACGGCATGCCGCGGCCTTTCAGCCGGATCATCTTGCCGGTCTGGGCGCCTTCGGGGACCTTGACCGGGATCTTGCACTGGCCGTCGCAGTTGGCGCCGCCCATCAGGCAAGGGGCTTCGATCTCGCCGCCGAGGGCTGCCGTACACATCGGCACCGGCACGGTGCAGAGAAGGTCCAGCCCGTCGCGCTCGAAGAGGTCGTGGGGCCTGACGGAAACGAAGATGTAGAGGTCGCCGCGCGGGCCGCCGTGCGCGCCCGCGTCGCCCTCGCCCGCCAATCGGATGCGCGAACCGTCATCGACGCCGGCGGGAATGCGGACCTGCAGGGTGCGCTCGCGGCGGACCTGGCCCGCGCCATGGCAGCTCTCACAGGGGTCCAGCACCAGCCGTCCCGAGCCGCCGCAGCGGGGGCATGAGCGTTCGATGGCGAAGAAGCCCTGGCTTGTCCGCACCCGACCCGCGCCGCCGCAGGTGCCGCAGACCGTCGGGCTGGTGCCGGGCTTGGCGCCCGAGCCGCCGCAGGGTTCGCAGGTGACGGAAGCCGGGACGGTGATCTCGACCTCGGCGCCGGCGTAGGCCTGCTCGAGGCTGATCTCCAGGTCATAGCGCAGGTCGGCGCCGCGGCTTGGGCCCCCGGGGCGGCGCTGGCGGCCGCCGAACATGTCGCCGAAGACGTCGCCGAACACCTCGTTGAAGATGTCGTGGACGTCGCCGAAGCCCGCGCCGCCCGGCCCGCCGTTCATGCCGTTGACGCCGGCATGTCCGAAGCGGTCGTATGCGGCTCGCTTTTGCGGGTCGGAGAGGACCGAATAGGCCTCGTTGATTTCCTTGAACCGGGTCGAGGCATCCTCGCAGCCGCCGTTGCGGTCGGGATGATGCTCCATCGCCAGCTTGCGGAACGCCGCCTTCAGGCCCGCGTCGTCGCAGCCACGGGTCACGCCCAGGATGTCGTAATAATCGCGCATCGTCAGCGTTGGTGCTTCACATCGGTTGTGGTGGAGTTGGGATCGCTCCCGCCACTGCGCAAGCCGGGCTTGGCGGGCGGGAGCTTGTCCAAGTCGCGAAGACGGCGGCGACGTTCCCCGGATTGACTAGGTCGCATTGGGGACGCCCTTCCGCCATGGGTCAAAGCGTCACGCGGACTTCTCGTCGCCGTCGACTTCTTCGAATTCGGCGTCAACGACGTCGTCCTCGGCCTGCTCGGCCTTGGCGCCCTCGGCCGTCTGTTCGGCTCCGTCAGCGCCCGCCTGCTGGGCCTTGTACATGGCCTCGCCGAGCTTCATCGAAGCCTGCACCAGCGTCTGGGTCTTGGCCGACAGCGCCTCGGCGTCGTCGGACTCCAGCGAGGCTTTCACGTCGGCCAGCGCCGTCTCGATTGCGCTCTTCTCTTCGGCAGAGACCTTGTCGCCGTGCTCGGCCAGAGCCTTTTCGGTCGAGTGGACGACCGCGTCGGCCTGGTTCCTGGCGTCGACCTGGGCCTTGCGCTTTTCGTCCTCGGCTTTGTTGGCCTCGGCTTCCTTGACCATCTTTTCGATGTCGGCATCCGAAAGGCCGCCGTTGGCCTGGATGCGGATGGCCTGTTCCTTGTTGGTCGCCTTGTCGCGGGCCTGGACGTTGACGATGCCGTTGGCGTCGATGTCGAAGGTGACCTCGATCTGCGGCACGCCGCGCGGGGCGGGCGGAATGCCGGTCAGGTCGAACTGGCCGAGCAGCTTGTTGTCCCCCGCCATCGGCCGCTCGCCCTGGAAGACGCGGATGGTGACCGCGTTCTGGTTGTCGTCGGCCGTGGAGAAGGTCTGGCTGCGCTTGGTCGGGATCGTCGTATTGCGCTCGATCAGCGGGGTGAACACGCCGCCCAGCGTCTCGATGCCCAGCGTCAGCGGGGTGACGTCCAGCAGCAGCACGTCCTTGACGTCGCCCTGCAGAACGCCGGCCTGAACCGCGGCGCCCAGCGCCACGACTTCATCGGGGTTCACGCCCTTGTGCGGCTCGCGGCCGAAGAAGGCCTTCACCGCCTCGACGACCTTGGGCATGCGGGTCATGCCGCCGACCAGGACCACTTCGTCGATGTCGGTCTTCTTCAGGCCCGCGTCCTTCAGCGCCTGATCGCAGGGACCGATGGTCTTGGCGACCAGGTCGTCGACCAGCGCCTCCAGCTTGGCGCGCGAGAGCTTGATGTTGAGGTGCAGCGGACCCGACTGGTTCATCGAGATGAACGGCAGGTTGATCTCGTACTGCGTGGTGGTGGACAGCTCCTTCTTGGCCTTTTCGGCCTCTTCCTTCAGGCGCTGAAGGGCGAGCTTGTCGTTGCGCAGGTCGGTCGAGGTTTCCTTTTTGAACTCGTCGGCCAGGAAGTCGACGATGCGCAGGTCGAAGTCCTCGCCGCCCAGGAAGGTGTCGCCGTTGGTCGCCTTCACCTCGAAGACGCCGTCGCCGATTTCCAGGATCGAGATGTCGAAGGTGCCGCCGCCGAGGTCATAGACGGCGATCTTCTTGCCTTCGCTCTTCTCCAGCCCGTAGGCGAGCGCGGCCGCCGTCGGCTCGTTGATGATGCGCAGGACTTCGAGGCCCGCGATCTTGCCGGCGTCCTTGGTCGCCTGGCGCTGGGCGTCGTTGAAGTAGGCGGGAACGGTGATGACGGCCTTTTCGACCTTCTCGCCCAGGTGACGCTCGGCGTCCTCCTTGAGCTTCATCAGGATGAAGGCCGAGACCTCTTGCGGGGAATAGTCCTTGCCGTGGGCGCGCACCCAGGCGTCGCCGTTCGGGCCCTTGGAGATTTCGTAGGGCACCATGCCCTTGTCCTTCTCCACCACGGGATCGGCGTAGCTACGGCCGATCAGGCGCTTGATGGCGAAGAGGGTGTTGGTCGGGTTGGTGACGGCCTGGCGCCGGGCGGGTTGGCCGATCAGGCGTTCGCCGTCGTCCATGAAGGCCACCACGGACGGCGTGGTGCGGGCGCCCTCGGCGTTCTCGATCACCTTCGGGTTCTTCCCGTCCATGATCGCCACGCACGAGTTGGTCGTGCCAAGGTCGATGCCGATAATCTTGCTCATTGCGGTCGTTCGCTCCTGACTGGCGGACGGCGGTTACGAG
>Ga0157373_10001573_pt1 | contig 17415 bp, 16 predicted proteins | sample C65metaG_FD_113460 | JGI IMG/M metagenome (GOLD analysis project Ga0157373, IMG submission 113460) | Corn rhizosphere microbial communities from Kellogg Biological Station, Michigan, USA - C6-5 metaG | ecosystem: Host-associated > Plants > Roots > Rhizosphere > Soil | place: USA: Michigan... | reverse complement strand
CGGAAACGTTCATCGCCCAGGAATTGCTCGCGCTGGAGCGGCGCGGCCTGTCGTTGCGCCTGTTCTCGCTGCGCGAGCCGACGGAGCCGCTCGCGCACCCGCTGCACGCCGAAATAAGAGCGGGCGTCACCTATCTCCCCGAATACCTGCACCACGGCATCGGTCGCGTGCTGCGGACATGGCGCATCGCGCGCGGGCTGCCCGGCTACCGCGCGGCGCGCGCCATCTGGTGGCGCGACCTGCGCCGCGATCCGACGCGCAACCGGGTGCGGCGCTTCGGGCAGGCGCTGGTGCTCGCGGCGGAGCTGCCCGCCGACGTTGCGCACGTCCATGCGCACTTTCTCCACACGCCGGCGTCGGTGGCGCGCTACGCGGCGCTGATGCGCGGCCTCGCGTTCAGCATTTCCGCCCACGCGAAGGACATCTGGACGATTCCCGAGTGGGAGAAGCGCGAGAAGCTCGCCGCCTGCGCGTGGGCCGCAACGTGCACCGCGTGCAATGCACAGCATCTGCGCAGCCTTGCCGCACCCGGCCGCGTCGACCTCGTCTATCACGGCATCGACACCAGACGCTTTCCGCCGCCCGCGACGGTGGACCGCACAAGCGACGGCCGCGACCCCGCGCATCCCGTCCGGCTGCTTTGCGTCGGCCGCGCCGTCGACAAGAAAGGGCTCGACGACCTTCTGCACGCGCTCGCCGCCCTGCCGCGCGACCTGCACTGGCGGCTCGTCCACATCGGTGGCGGACCCCTGTTGCCTGCGCTTGCCGACCTCGCGCAACGACTCGGGCTGGCGGAGCGCGTGCAATGGCAAGGCGCGCAGGCGCATGCCGCGGTGCTGGACGCTTACCGTACTGCCGACATCTTCGTGCTGGCGTCGCGCGTCTCGCCCGACGGCGACCGCGACGGACTGCCGAACGTGCTGCTCGAGGCGCAAAGCCAGCGGCTCGCATGCGTGGCGACGATGGTGTCCGGCATTCCCGAGCTGATCGAGGAAGGCGTGACCGGACTGCTGGTCGAGCCGCGCGCGCAGCAGGCGCTCACGCGCGCGCTCGCACACCTGATCGGCGATCCCGCATTGCGCCGTGCGCTGGGCGACGCCGGTTTCGTGCGCACGACGACGGACTTTTCGCTGCAGGCCGGCGCCGACCGTCTCGCGAAACGCTTTGCCGCGACGCTCGCCGCGCGATGAAGATCGCGTTCTACGCGCCGCTCAAGCCGCCCGACCACCCGGTTCCATCAGGCGACCGCAACATCGCGCGCGCGCTGATGCAGGCGCTCGCCGCGGCGGGCCATGACGTCGTGCTCGCATCGCGCCTGCGCAGTCTCGATTCGCGCGGCGACGAGGCACGCCAGCGCCGGCTGCACGCGCTCGGCGATCGCCTGGCGACGCGACTTGCCGCACGGCTTGCGAACGATCGCCCGCCGGACGCGTGGTTCACGTACCACGTCCATCACAAGGCGCCCGATCTGCTCGGACCGTTCGCAAGCCGGGCGCTCGCCATTCCGTACGTGATCGCCGAGGCGTCAATAGCGGCGAAGCAACGCGACGGACCCTGGTCGGCCGGCTACGCGCGGGCCTGCGCGGCCGTTCGCGCGGCCGATCTCGTCGTGTCGCTCAATCCCGCGGACGTCGCCGGCGTCGCGCAGGCGAGGCCGGCCGGAGCAGCGGCCGGCTCGCTCGCGCCGTTCATCGACGTTGCGAGTTTCGCGGGCGACGCCGGGCCAGCAACGCCGAAGCCCAATGGACGCGTGCGCTTCGTGACGGTCGCGATGATGCGCCGGCGCGCCAAGCTCGCGTCGTACCGCGTGCTGGCGAGCGCACTCGAATCGTTGCGCGACCTCGATTGGCAGCTCGCGATCGTGGGCGACGGTCCCGCGCGCGCCGATGTCGAAGCGGCATTTGCGCACGTTCGCGACCGGATTGCGTTGCTCGGCGCGAGGGAGCCTGCGGACATCGCTTCGTTGCTGCGGGCGAGCGATATCTTCCTGTGGCCGGCGATCGACGAAGCGATCGGCCTCGTGTTTCTCGAAGCGCAAGCCTGCGGCGTTCCCGTCGTCGGCGCGGCGACGCCCGGTGTTGCAGCGGTCGTCGCGGCGGAACAGACGGGATTGCTCGTGCCGATGGGCGATGCCGCCGCCTTCGCAGCGGCGACGCGGCGACTCCTCGCCGATGCGGCGCTGCGCGGCCGGATGAGCGCGGCGGCGTTCGCGTACGTCCGCGAGCGCCACGACGTTCCTCGCGCTGCAGCGCAGATCGACGCCCTGCTCCGGCGCGCATGCACGGCGCACCGCGCCGCGGCTTAGTTCGGGGCGGCCCATGCCGATCATTGCCTGCCTGCGCCACGGCGCAACCGACTGGAACGCCGAAGGCCGGATGCAGGGCCGGCGCGACGTTCCGCTGTCGGCGGCCGGACGCGCCGACGTCGCGGGCTGGACGTTGCCGGCCGATCTCGCGCACGACGCGGACTGGTTCGCGAGTCCGCTGCTTCGCGCGGTGGAAACGGCGGAGCTCATGTCGGGCCGCACGCCGCGCATCGAGCCTGCGCTGATCGAGATGGATTGGGGTGCGTGGGAAGGATCTCGCCTCGACGAGTTGCAGGCGCGCCTCGGCGACGAATTCACCGGCAACGCCGCTCGCGGACTCGACTTCAGGCCGCCGGGCGGCGAACGGCCGCGGGACGTGGTGTCGCGAATCGAGCGGTGGCTCGACGGCATCGCCGCGCGCGAGCGCCCGCTCGTCGCCGTGACGCACAACGGCGTGCTGCGCGCGCTGCTCGTGCTTGCGATGAATTGGGACATGCGCGGCAAGCCGCCCGTCAAGCTGCGCCCCGCGACGCTGCACCGGTTCAGGCTCGCACCGGGTCCCCGCCTTGCGATCGACGCGTGCAACGTGCCGCTCGACCCGGTTGCCGCGCAAGCAGGCGGCGTGCGATGAGCCTCAGGGAGGCTGGGGATCCTAGCCCGCGTGACGCGAGCCCGCGAGCGCCTTCTGCAGTTCGCCCTTCAGCGCCGCGATCGTGCGCAAATCATTCGCGATGAGCGACGACAGCTGGCGCATCACCTGCAACGCGCGATCGGGCCGTCCGGACGCGAGCTTCAGGAATACTTCAGGCGATATGCGCAGCGCGCGCACGGCGCCCTTCGCTCGCACGGTCGCGTTGCGCGGCGCGTCGGTGAACACGCCGATCTCGCCCGGCATCGAGTTGCGCCCGAGCGTCGCGACGACGAAGTCGCCGGCGCTCGTTGCGCCGAGCACCTCGGCCTCGCCCTCCAGGATCACGTACGCGCAATCGGCGGGCTCGCCCTTGCGCATCAGCGCGTCGCCGGGGGCGAAGCAATGCAACTGGCTGGTGAACGCGAGGAGCTTGCGCTCGGACGCGGACAGGCCGCTGAACAGCGGCACGTTCTGCAGCAGATCCGCTTCCTCCGAGACATCCACGACCATCGCCTCCTTCGATCGGCCGGCTGCGCGTGCCTCGCCGCGGACGGCGGTGCCGGCTGCGACAGAATACGGCATGGCAGGAAACGAGGAAAGGGCACCGTGACCGCGTTCGGCGACGAGTTCTACCGCGACATCCTCGAGGGCCTCGCCGTGTACACGGACAGCGCGTTTCACCGCGACGTCCTCGGCGCGCTCACCCGGCATCAGGAACCCGGCATTGCCGTCGCCCTCAACAAGAACCAGATGGCGAGCAAGCGCTGGCTGGTCGACTCGCTGCATGCGACCGTGCCGTCCGCGCTCGACCGCGTGCTGATTCTCGGCGGCTGGTTCGGCGCGCTCGCGGCCCTGCTGCTGCACGACCCGCGCTTCGCGATCGGCCGCATCGAAAGCGTCGATATCGACCCGCGCTGCGCGCCGGTCGCCGAATCGATGAACGCCACGCACGTACGCGACCGCCGGTTCGCCGCGCGAACCGCCGACATGCTCGACCTCGACTACGCGGGCGAGAGCGCGGCGGACCTGATCGTCAATACGAGCTGCGAGCACCTGCCCGACTTCGGCGCCTGGTACGCGCGCGTGCCCCAGGGCCGCTTGCTTGTGCTGCAGTCGAACGATTACTTCGCCTGCCCCGAGCACGTCAATTGCGTTGCGGATCTCGCCGCCTTCCGCGCGCAGGCGCCGCTCGCCGAAACGCTGTTCGCCGGCGAGCGCAGGATGCGCCGCTACACGCGCTTCATGCTGATCGGCCGGAAGTGAGCTGCGAAGCGCCGAAGATCGCCTCGACGCCGACCCACGCCGCCGCCGGGTGATCGCGCAGGAAGTCGCAGCATGCGTCGACGAACGCGAACGCGTCGTCGTCGAAAACCCGATGATGCGTGAGAATGCCGGTAGGCTCCGAGGCGTCCGCTTCACCCTCGCGCCGTGCGCGAAGATGCGCCGCCAGGCGCTGCAGCGCCGCGCCGATGCCGATGAAGCGGCGATCGCGCCGCCAGGCAATCAGGTCGACGTGCGCATTCGCCTGCACGACGCCGGGCGCAGGCTCGCGCGACACGCGGGCGCCGAAGCACGACAGGCCGCGGAGGTTCGCGCCCGGCAGCACGCCGATCAGGTCGCCGGCGATCCGGTTCCAGGGGGGCACGAGCACGGGCACGAATCGGTGCGCGAACAGCGTGCGCAGCGCCTCGCGGCCACGGTCGAGCTCCGCGACGCGTTCGGGCACGCTGCGCTGCGCGCCGAGCTCGGCGCTGCGCTCGCCGGCCGGCGCATGATTCGCGTGCGCGTAACCGTGCTGCACCACGCTTGCCGGCGGGCAGTCGGCGATCGCCGCGGCGAGCGTGCGATCCGCGCCCGCCGGTATCGCCGCGATCGCAATCGGGACGCCATGCGCGCGGGCGATCGCGAGCAGCCGCCGAAGCTGCGGCGAATCGCGTTCGGCGTCGTCGTCGCGCCACCACAGCGTGGCCTGCATGTCCTTCTCGCCCCACGCGTCCAGCTCGCGCGCGAGAACGTCGAACACAGCGCTCAATGCACGTGTCCCGCCGGGACCGCCGGGCGTGCGCGGCGGGCGGCGATCAGCTCCGTCACGATCTCGGCCGTGCGTGCGGCACCGTCGCTGTCGAAGTCCCATTCGCCCCATTGCGTGCGTGCCGCCGCGCGGTCGACCGCCTGCGCGAGCACGTGCGGCGTCAGCGAGCGGTCGTCGAGGATCTCCGCCAGCCGGTAGTGCGCGAGCCGCTCGCCGCGCGCGCGCTGCTCGGTCTCCCCGTTGCCGGTGAACGGCACGATGACGGCGCGAGCGCCGCTCGCGATGACGTCGAGCGTCGTGTTGTATCCGGCTTGCGAGATCGATACGAAGGCGCGGGTGAGCAGGTCCGCGAAATCGGCGCGCGAGCGTTCGACGATCGCGTTCGGCGCCGCGGCAGCGAGCAGACGCGCGACACCCGCTTCGGGGATGTTGGGGCCCGCGAGCACGCGCCACGTCAGATCGCGCAGTCCCGAAAGCGGTTGCGCCGCAAGCGCCGTCGCGAGCAGCTCGACGCCAACGCCACCGCCGCCCGCGGACACGACCACCTCGTCGCGCGATCCGCCTGCGGTCGCCCGCGCCTGCAACGCGCTCCCGAACACGAAGCCGGTGTAGCGCACGGGCGGCATCAGCTCCGCTGCGAACGAGAACGTATCCTCGAAGCGCGCGAACCGGCGGTCGCCATGGACGAGGACCGCATCGAACCAGCGCGCGGCCCATGCCAGCATCTCGCGCTCGCGCTCGGGCCTGTGCTGCAACTGCAGGATCTCGCGAATCGAGCTCACGACGAGCGGCCGCGGACGCGCGGCCTCGATGCGCTCGAGCAGCGGCACGAGCTCGAAGCGCAGCGAGCGGCGCCCGAACGGGAATGTCTCGAACAGCACGGCGTCGGGCGCGGCTGCCTCGAAGGCCGCGAGCAGCAGCCCCCGGCGCCGCTCGCGATAGGCCTCGTCGATCGGCATGAACTCGCCGTCGCGCAGCGGCGTGAAGCTCGCGTCGGACACGCGGATCGGCGGGAGCTGGACGATGCGAACACCGCGCGGAATGCGGCCACCGATCGGCGTGCCGCCGCTCACCAGATGCACGTCGAAGCCGCGGTCGGCGAGCGCTTCGGCGATCAGCCGCGCCCGCATCAGGTGGCCGATGCCCAGCAGATGCTGGACGTAGACGAGGACGGTCAACGCTGGGCCGCGACGGCGCGCACGCGCCGTGCCGGCTGTCCCACCCGCTCGGCGACGAGATCGGTGATGATGCCAAGGCCGTTCAGCATCGCGGAGGCGCCGCGTTCCGACGGCAGCGGCTGATCGACAATTCCACGCAACGCGGCGATCATCGCGGCGGGATCGCGCGGACCCTCGGGGTCGAGCGCGTGGGCGAGCTCGAACGACGCCGCGCGCATCGCGCGCATCACCTGCTCCCGCCGCGGCCGCACGCGCGGCACGAGGATCGCCCGCTTGTCGAGCGACAGGATCTCGCAGAACGTGTTGTAGCCAGCCATCGCGACGACGCCGATCGCCCGCTCCATCAAGAGCTCGAGGTGCGTGTCGAACGTGAGCACCTCGATTCCGCGCAGGCGCTCCGCGCGCTCGCGGAAGTGGCGCTGCCGCTCGGGTGCCATGAACGGTCCGGTGACGATCACCGCGCCGAGCGGGATGCCGGGGTCCGCCTCGTAGGCCGACAGCACCCAGTCGATCACGGCCATGCCGTCGTCGCCCCCGCCCACGGTGACGAGCACGTACGGTTCGCGCCGCGGCGGCGGCTCGGGCCTCGTGAGGCGCGGCACGGCGCGCCGCAGGTAGCCCGTGTAGATCATCTTCGCGCGCACCGCGGCGGGACACGCGACGCCCTCCAGCGGATCGGCGAAGCCGGCGAGGCCGTAGACCCAGATCTCGTCGTACAGGTGCTCGAGCGCGGGCAGGCACTTCTTGCGCTTCCACTCGCGCAGCAGAAGCGTCGGCTCGTCCATGATGTCGCGCAGGCCGAGCACCAGCGTCGCCCCGCGTGCCTTCAGCATCTTGAGCGTCGGCACGACCTCGCCGCGCAGGCCGAGCGGCTCCTTGTCGACGAGCAGCAGGTCGGGGCGGAAGCTCTCGGCCGTCTGCTGGATGATGGCGGCGCGGATCGCCATCGTCTGCTCGAGGTCTATGTGCAAACCGAGCGACTGGTACTCCCCGCTCGTCAACTTGATCACGCCCGGAATCCGGACGAAATCGACGCGCGGCAGGAAGTCGAAGCTGCCGATGATCGGTGAGCCCGACAGGATCAGCACCGAAACACCCTTGTAGCGGTCGACGATCGCGTGCGCGATCGCCCGGCAGCGCCGCAGGTGACCGAGCCCGAAGCTGTCGTGGCTGTAGATCAGTATCCGGGCATTGTCGAGTCGTTCCACGGTGCTCCCCTCGGTCCTGTGGCGCGCGGCCCGTAGGATAGCCGACAATCGGTCCCATGAGCACCGCCGCACTGCCTGCAATCCGTTCGAGCCCCGGCACGGCGGGCGCGGTGCGGCGATTGCGCAACATCACCGGGCTCGTCATCGCCGTCTTCGTCACCGCGCATTTCACAAACCACGCGCTCGGGGTGTTCTCGATCGGGGCGCAGCAGGCGCTTCTCGACGTGCTGAGGCCCATCTGGCAATCGCCGCTCGGCACGCTGACCCTCTACTCCGCCCTGCTGACCCACGCAGCGCTCGGCCTGTACGCCCTCTGGCGCCGGCGGACGCTGCGGATGCCACGGTGGGAGCTCGCTCAGCTCGTGCTCGGGCTCGCGATTCCAGTCCTCCTGATCCCGCACGTGTTCGGCACGCGCATCGCCCAGTCGATCCTCGGCATCGAACCGAGCTATCACTCGGTGGTGAGCGGCATCTGGAACAACCCCGTCGCGCTGATCCGGCATCCGGCGCTCGTCGTGATCCTGTGGACGCATCTGGCGATCGGTATGCACTTCTGGCTGCGCCTGCGGGGCTGGTACCGCAACGCGCTGCCGATCCTGTATCCGATCGCGATCCTGCTGCCTGTGCTGGCGCTGCTCGGACTCTTCGGAACCGGCGTGCGTCTCGCGACCGAAGCCCGCGGCGAGACGACCGTTGCGGACTCGTACGCGTACGCACCCGGGGACGGCACCAAGGTCGATCCCGAGGCGAAGGCACGGCTCGCCACGCGCGAAGACCAGGCCTATGCGATCTACCTCGGCCTGCTCGGCTTCGTGCTGCTCGCCCGGGCCGCACGGCGGGCGGTACGGGCGCGTGGCGCGAGCTACCGGATTCATCACGCGTCGGGCCGTGTGCTGACGGTCCCGGTCGGGTATTCGCTGCTCGAAGCGCTGCGCGACGCGGGCATTCCGCACGCATCGGTCTGCGGCGGCCGGGCGCGCTGCACGACCTGCCGCGTCCGCGTGGGCGAGGGCGCACGCCATCTGCCCCCGGCCGAGCCGATCGAGGCGGCCGCGCTCGCGCGCATCGGGGCTGACGCGGGCGTGCGTCTCGCGTGCCAGTTGCGGCCGACGAAGAGCGTGCACGTCACGCCGCTTCTGCCGCCGCACGTCGCGCCGGCGGACATCGGCACTCACCGGACGGCCGGCCGCGAACGCGCCGTCGCCGTGATGTTCGTCGATCTCCGCGAGTCGAGCCGGCTTGGCGAGCAGCGGATGCCGTACGACGTGTTCTTCATCCTGAACCGGTTCTTTGCCGAAATGGCCGATGCGCTGCGCGACACGGGCGGCTATTACTCGACGTTCAACGGCGACGGCCTGATGGCACTGTACGGGACGGAAACCGGCGTTGCGCGCGGATGCCGCGACGCAATGCGCGGCGCGGCGGCGATCGAGGCGCGGCTTGCGCGCATCAATGCCGCACTGGCCGCCGATCTCGGCCGCCCGCTCCGTGCAGGCATCGGCATCCACGCGGGGGATGCGATCGTCGGCACGATGGGCCCGCCCGCGACGCCGATCCTGTCCGCGCTCGGCGACACGGTGAACGTCGCGGCGCGGCTCGAGGCGGAGACCAAGCATCGCGAATGCATGGTGGTCGTCTCCGCAGCCTGCGCCCACGCCGCTGGCGTGGACCTGTCGGCCTTTCCGGAGCACACGGTGACCGTGCGCGGGCGCGCCGATCCGGTGACCTATTACGCGATCGCCGATGCCGCGCAACTCACGGCGCTGGTCGCGGCGACGGAAATCGCAGCGCAAGGCGTACCGAGCGTGGCCGTCGACAAAAGCACCCGTGCTGCGTGACGCGCACTATCGGGAAAAGCTCGCGCATCGCGGCCGCGGCGTAAGCGATCTCGCGCGCACCGTCGGCGGCATCGTCGACGAGATCGACGAGCGGCTCGCGAAGCGCGACACCGTGCGCGTGCTCGAGCTCGGCTGTGGCTATGGCACCGCACTGCTCGAGCTCGCGACACGGTACGGCAAGCGCGCCGAATTGCACGGCATGAACCACCTGCCCGACGACGGCAACGCCGACATCCTGCTGCGCAACGCGCGCGAGCGCGGGCTGCTCGGCGCGACGCCGGATGTGCGCGATCTCCCGACGCTTGCGTTCGGCGACGTGGCGAACGGCCTGCCGTTCCCGGACGACACGTTCGACCTGGTCTACAGCCAGGTCGCGTGGCTTTACTTCGGCGCCAAGCTCGCCGTCGTGCGCGAAGTCATGCGCGTGCTGCGAGCGGACGGCATCGCGAAGATCGACGCCGACGAGTTGCGGCCGCAGCTTCCGCAGGAATACCGGCGGCTCGTGGAAATCTGGGAGAACGGCATGCTTGTGCCGTTCGGCGCTTACGCGAGCCGCCACGGCGTTGCGCTGACCGCCGCGCCCGACGGCACGTACCTGCGATTCGGGAAGTCGCCCACGTTCGCGGCCGACGTCGTGCCCGTGGCCGAGATCGACCTCTCGGAAATCTGCGCCGACTGGGACGGCGTCAAGTGTGTGTATCGGATCGATGCGGAGGCTGCCCGGAAGACACACGCTCGGCCGTCACGAACCGATCCAGGTACGTGACGCGATTCTGCGCGAGCAGGCTGCGGAATTCGGCGTGCCCGGCGTCCTCGCCGGCCTGTGCCTGCGCGATCTCGGCGCCGTACGCGGGCGTGCGGCTCAGCCGGAACAGTTTCTCGAGATCCTCGAGCGGCGGCGTCGACCGCGGGCTCGCGTCGCGGTCGTAGTGGCGCAGCAGCGTCTGCAGCGCGATCTCGATGCTCGGCTGGCGGTCGCACAGGTCGAAGGAAACGTGGAGCGAGCACGGTGAAAGCGTCTCGACTCGGTGCGGCGTGTAATTGCGGAGATAGAGCACGTCGCCGGGGCGCATCACGACCTCGTCCTCGACAGGCCCCATCTGCGCGGCGTCCAGATCGGCGAGGTTCACGCGGCGCGGCGCCTGCCGGCGGTGAAACCACCAGCGCTTCTCGCCGGCCATGTGGATGACGAGGACGTCGTCGGTGTCGACGTGCCCGCGGTAGGCCTCGTGTCCGCGCTGCGAGAAGAAGGCCGTCGCGTTGGAGAACGTCGCGGTGCGCCCGCGGTCGAGCGCCGTCGCGAGCGCGTTGATCTCGGGCTCGAGAATGTCGAGCCCCTCCAGCACGCACGCGGCGCCGCGCTCGAAATGTTGCTGCAGCACGCGCCGGTCGACGAAGCGGATCTTGCGCTTCTGCACGAGCTTGTAGAGACCCGCCGACGACAAGTCGACCGGCTTGCCCGCCTGGAAGAGATTCACGTAGTCCAGGTCGAACAGCGGATCGTTCAGGTGACGGCGCAGATGCGCGAGCGAGAAGAGCTGCTGGGCGGGCACCAGGTTCGGGCGATGGACGTGCGTGACGTCGGGTGGCGCACCGAGCCCTTCCTTGAAGTAGAAGTCGCGAATGCGGCGCTGGACGGGAGTGAGTTCCATGAGGGGGGACCAGGCGACTGCGGAACCGAAGGACCGATTGTGACATCGCGCCGCGTTCCGCCCGCGTTCCCGGTGAATTCCGATCCGTCTCTTCCAATGCGCACCGCCGCGCGCGGTGCGCAACAAAAACGGCGCCGAAGCGCCGCCAATTCTGCACAGCGATGCTGTTATCGGTATCGGTTCAGCGCTCCTTCGATGCCCAAAAAAAGCTGCCCTCCGGGGAGGGCAGCCGCTTGTTCTATGTGACGCGACGTTTCGGGTAACTATGCCCTGCTTACGCCCTTGCGACGGCACGCGAAGCCGAGTCCCGCGAGCCCCAGGCTGAGCAGCAAGAGCGTGCCGGGCTCGGGTACCGGCTGGTCAGGCGTGGTCGGCACTCCAGGCACGTCACGGCCGCCGGTCGTGCCGAAGGAAAACGACATGGCCGTGATCAACGTGTCCACAGTGATCGAATCGTTCGTGAGGACGAAGGTAGGCGACGACATCAGGAACGGGTTGTGAGGTTGGTTACCGGCGATGGAGCCGTTCGCGTTGGTGTACGGCCCCGGACCGATGACCAGGTGCTCCGGACCGGCGAAGCCGAGAACAGTGAGATGGAGTGTAGGCGCGGAAGCATCTTCAAGCCCCCACCCGGTCGCCACCGTGCCCCCCGTGGTCGCATTTCCGTTCGAATCGATCGTGATTTCGGTGGCGGTGCTGCTCGTCAGCGTCGAGTCTCCTGTTACGTCGTTGCTGAACGTGAACAATATGTCGCTGATCAACTGAATGACCGACGTCGGGTTGGCCTGCAGATTGGTTAGCTGGATCGTCAGCGTGTCCGCCGACGTCGTGAACGTCGCGGAGGCGCTGACCGGCAGGTTGTCCAGCTCGCTGCCCGGAGCGATATCGAACGTCATCACGGCTGCAGACGCGATCGAAGACAATCCGGCGGCGATACCGGCGAGGAGCAGTGAACGAATCTTCATGGATTTCCTAGGGTTCGAGGGTGTATCCCGACCCTTTATAAGCAACTGCTATTCCAAATTTGCAGGTCATTGAATAACATAGTTAATTATTGTTTGAACGCACGACTCAAACCTGGCGTTTGTAAATTTGCTCGACACCGATCGCCGTCGAAACCACGTGGGCCAGCCTTTCTGTCGCGAACGCAACGCTGCGCGACGGCTAAGCTTCTTTGCTTCCCCGCCAGGATGATGCCACGATTCCGGTCGCCAGCAGCCGGTCGATTTCGGAGTCGGCGTAGCGGAATTGGCGCAATACCTCCCGCGTGTGCTCCCCCAGCATCGGCGCCGGCCGCGTGACGCGGGTCGGCGTGGCGCTGAAATGCAGCGGGCAGCCGAGCGCCTTCGTCGTGCCGGCTTGGGGGTGCGCGAGATCGACGACCATGCCGCGCGCGAGCGTTTGCGGGTGCGCCAGCGCCTCGCCGATCGTCTGCACCGGCCCGGCGGGCACTCCGGCGGCGTCGAATGCCGCGAGCCATTCGGCGCGCGTGCGCGCGGCGAGCACTTCAGTCATCGCACCGGTCAGCGCGTCGAGATTGGCCATGCGGGCCGAATTGGTCGCAAACCGGGGATCGGCGCGCCATTCCGGATGACCGAGCACGTCGGCGATGCGCTCCCAGTTCGCCTGGTTGGCGCCGCCGATGTTGATCCAGCCGTCCTTTGTTCGAAACGCCTGGTACGGCGCGGTCAGCAGGTGCGCCGAGCCGGTCGGGCCGGGCGATCGCCCGGTGGCGAAATAGATCGCAGCGTGCCAGTACGTCTGCTGCAGCGCGGCCTCCATCAGCGACGTGTCGACGACCTGCCCCTGCCCGGTCTTCTGCTTGTGCGCATACGCCGCGAGAATGCCCACGGCCGCGAGAATGCCTGCATTCATGTCGGCGACCGAGTTGCCGGTCTTGACCGGCGCCCCGCCCGGTTCGCCGGTAATCGACATCAGCCCCGCGAACCCCTGCGCGATCAGGTCGAAGCCGCCCTTGTCGGCATAGGGGCCCGTGCGCCCGTAGCCCGAGACCGCGCAATAGATCAGCCCCGGATTCGCCTTCGCGAGCACGTCGTAGCCGACGCCGAGCTTTTCGAGCGTGCCGCGCCGGTAGTTCTCCGTCAGCACGTCGGCGTCGCGCACCATGCGAAGCAGCACGTCGCGCCCGGCCTCCTGCTTCAGGTCGATCGCAATGCCGCGCTTGTTGCGGTTCAGCATCATGAACGGCGCCGACACGCCGTTGACGAGCGGCTCGCGATAGCCCCGCGCGTCGTCCCCGCCGGGCAGCTTCTCGACCTTGATCACGTCGGCGCCCATGTCCGCGAGCAGCATGCCGCACGTCGGCCCGGCCATGATCTGCGCGAGCTCGAGCACGCGCATGCCCGCGAGCGGGCCGGGATGCCCCGTGGCGGGCGTTGCCGGCGACGATGCTTTCTCAGTCATCGGCCACGGAACTGCGGCTTGCGCTTCGCGAGGAATGCGGCGTAGCCCTCGCGAAAGTCCTCGGTGTCGAAGCACGCGAAGCATTCGTCCGCTTCTGCGGCCGATACCGGCGCGGGGTCGGCGAGCCGCCGCGCGAACTTCTTGTGCCAGCGCGCGGCGAGCGGCGCGCCTTCGGCGATGCGTGCGGCTGTTGCCGCGGCTTCGGCGGCGACGTCGCCGTCGGGAACGACGCGCGTCACGAGCCCCTTTGCCTGCGCTTCGGCCGCGTCGAAAATCCGGCCTTCGAGCAGGATCTCCAGCGCGACGTCGGGACCGACAAGACGCACGAGCGGCGCCATTTCGGCGTAGGCCATCACGAGCCCGAGATTCTTGATCGGCGCGCCGAAGCGGCTCCCGTCGCCGCAGATGCGAAGGTCGCAGAGCGCCGCGATCTCGAGCCCGCCGCCGACGCAGATGCCGTGGATCTGCGCGACGAGCGGGATCGGGCATTCGGCGAGCGCGTGCGCCGTCGCGTGCATCACCGTGCCGTACGTTCGTGCCTGCTCGCGATTTGCACGCTCGTGCGCGAACTCGCCGATGTCGTTGCCCGGCGAGAATGCGCGCTCGCCGGCGCCGCGGATGACGATGCAGCGCAACCCTGCCTCACCGGAGAGATCGGCGATGGCGTTGCCGAGGCCGCGCCACATCGCCTTCGTGAGCGCGTTGAGCTTGTCCGGACGGTTGAGCGTGACCGTCGCGACATCCGCGTCGCGGGCGACGAGGATCGTGTCGTCTTCGTAGGCGATCATCCGTAGAACAGCCGCACGAGGCCAAGCCCGGTGACCGGGATGTAGGTCACCATCAGCAGGACCGCGAGCAGCACCGCGATGAACCACACGTTGACGCGCGTCACGGCCCAGATCGATTCCTTCGCGATGGCGCTCGCAACCATCAGCACGCTCGCCACCGGGGGCGTCTGCTGGCCGATGCCGAGATTGACGGTGACGATGAGGCCGAAGTGCACCGGGTCGATGCCGACGGTGCGCACGAGCGGCATCACCACCGGGACGACGAGGATGATCGCAGCCGCGGAATGCAGGAACATGCCGAGCAGCAGGAACAGCAGGTTCAGCAGCGCGAGCACGAGCCACTTGTTCTGCGTCATGCGCGCGACCGCCTGCGCGAGGTGCTGCGGCGCCTGCACCTCGGTCAGGTACGTGCCGAGGAGCGAGCTCGTCGCGACGAGCAGCATGACGACGGCCGTCTGCACGCCGCCCTCGACGATCGCCCGCCGGAGGTGCGCGATGTCGAGCTCGCGATAGATGACGAAGCCGACGAACATCGCCGCGACGACGGCGAGCGCGGCACCCTCGGTGGCGGTGACGATGCCGCCGAAGATTCCGCCCAGGATGATGACCGGCAGCAGGAATGCCCACAGCGCCTCGCGCGCGGTCTGCGCGACGCGGGGGCCGGAAAAACGTCCCTCGCGCGGAAGGTCGTAGCGGAGCGCCATCCAGTAGGCCATTGCCATCAGGCCGAAGCCGCCGATCACGCCAGGCACGATGCCCGCGACGAAGAGCTGCACGACCGATGTCTCCGCCATCACCGCGTAGAGAATCATCGGGATCGACGGCGGAATGATGACGGCGAGCGTCGCCGACGACGACATCACGGCGGCCGCGAGCGGTGCCGGATACCCCTTGGCCTTCATGCCGGGAATGAGGATCGAGCCGAGCGCGGCGACGTCCGCCACCGCCGAGCCGGAGATCTCGGCGAAGAACAGCGACGAGCCGATCGACACGTGGGCGAGTCCGCCGCGGATCCAGCCGAACAGCGCCGTTGCGAACGCGATCAGCCGTTGCGAGATGCCGGACGCATTCATGATCGCGCCGGCGAGGATGAACAGTGGTATCGCGAGCAGCGGGAAGCTCGTCGCGCCGTTGTACGTGACGACGGCGAGGTTCGGCAGGATATCGGTCCCATGCGTGGCGACCATCGACACGATCGCGACGACGCCGAGCGCCACCGCGATCGGCACGTTGATGATCACCAGCGCCAGCACCGCCGCGAACAGCAGCAGCATGATCATCGGGCGCCCCCTCTCACTGCAGCGCTTCGGCGAGCCCCGCCTCGGGCGCGGCCGGCGGCTTCGCGTGCGTGACGAGGTCGATCAGGTGCAGCACCTCCGCGACGACGATCAGCGCCGCCGAGATCGGGATCACCGACTGCACGACGCTCATCGGAATCGAAGGCAGGCTCACGAGCGCGTCGGTCGCCAGGATCGGCAGCACCGACGCACCCACCCAGCCGAGCAGCACGAAGAAGCCGATGACGATCAGCTCGGCGGCGATGTTGAACAGCCGCCCCGCGCGCCACGGCATCGCGTCGACGAGCTCCGGACAGCCGATATGCGCGCGTTTCACCGACGCGAGCGCGGCGCCGTAGAACGTGAGCCACGCGAGCAGCACCGACGCGACCTCGTCGTACCAAATGAGCGAGTGGCCGATGCCGCGGAAGACGACGCCGGCGGTGACCTCCGTGGCCAGCACGACCATCAGCACGATGACCACCCATTCGAGCACGCGGCCGTAGCGGTCGCGGAACCGCTGCAGCGCAGTCACCGCGCCGGTTCTCCCGTATGGCGAGCGCCTGCCGTCACTTGCGCAGCGCGACCGCGCGATCGATAAGCTCCTTCGCGCCGGGAACCTCTTTGCCGAATTCCTCGTAGATGGATCTGCTCGCGGCGACGAACGCGTCCTTGTCGACGTCGTTGACCTGCATGCCGGCCTGCTTGAGCTTGCCGAGCAGCTCTTCGTCGTCGTGCGCGGCGGTCTGGTAGACGAACGCCTGCGTCTCCTTGGCCGTGTCCTCGAGGATCTTGCGCACGTCAGCCGGCAGGCTCTCGAAGCGCTTAGTACCCACGGTCACGTACGCGGGCGTGTAGACGTGTCCGGAAAGCGACAGGTATTTCTGCACCTCCTGCAGCTTCGCCGAATAGATCTGCGTGAACGGATTTTCCTGGCCGTCCATGACGCCCGTCTGCAGCGCCGTGAAGAGCTCGGAGAACTTCATCGGGCTCGGGTTCGCCCCGTACGCCTGGAACATCTTCACGCGCCACTTGCCTTCGGGGACCCGCAGCTTGATGCCCTGCAGATCGGCGGGCACCTTGATCGGATGCTTGTTGTTCGTGATGTGGCGCACGCCGTTCTCCCACACCGCGAGCACCTTGATGCCCTTCTTCTCGATCGCGGGCTCGATCTGCGGCCAGAAGATCTCCTTTTCGATGCGCCCCATGTGCGCGCGATCCTTGACGATGTACGGCATCTCGAAGATGCCGAGCAGGTCGACCTCGGAGCTCATGACCGTCGACGGCACCGCCATGTCGAGCGTGCCGAGCTTGAGCTTCTGGATCATTTCCTTGTCGCCCCCAAGCTGGCTCGAGCCGTAGACGATGACCTTCGCCTTGTTCCCGAGCTTCGCATTGGCGCGCTTCGCGAACTCGTCGGCGCTCTTCTGGAACAGCGATCCCGGCTCGCCGACGTGGCCAAGCTTGATCTCGGTCTGCGCGACTGCCGGGGTGGCGAGCAGCGCCGCGGCAGCCGCGATGCCGCCCATGCGAACGACCGCGGCGCGAATGCGCTGCGCGGCCATGGTCAGCGAAGGTGCCATGGGATTCCTCCTTTGGGACTGTTTTGGACGTTTAGGCGGGACGATACACAAGGTGCGCACCTGTTCACAAGAACAATTCGCGCGGGCCGGCTCGCTAAACTACCGGTGTGAAGCCCACCGTGCAGCCGCTCGTGTTTCGCCCGCCTGCCGGCGACGCCCCGCCCATGGCGCGGCTGCGGCGCACGATTGCGGGCGAGCTCCACACCGACGCCGCGTCGCGCGGGCGCTACGCCACCGACGCGTCGATCTACCAGGTGCAGCCGCTCGGTGTGCTCGTTCCCGCGAGCGACGACGACGTGCGCGCGGCGATGGCCATTTGCGCCGAGGCCCGCGTGCCGATCCTGCCGCGCGGCGCCGGCAGCTCGCAATGCGGGCAAACGGTGGGCGCAGCGCTCGTCGTCGACCACAGCAAGAACCTGGCGCGCATCCTCGAGCTCGATGTCGAGCGCCGCACGGTCACGGTCGAGCCCGGCATCGTCCTCGACGCGCTGAACGCGCG
>Ga0157373_10001571_pt1 | contig 17426 bp, 16 predicted proteins | sample C65metaG_FD_113460 | JGI IMG/M metagenome (GOLD analysis project Ga0157373, IMG submission 113460) | Corn rhizosphere microbial communities from Kellogg Biological Station, Michigan, USA - C6-5 metaG | ecosystem: Host-associated > Plants > Roots > Rhizosphere > Soil | place: USA: Michigan... | reverse complement strand
GGCTGTTAAAATCCAGTTCGTAGGATAGCTTGGCATACTGGTACAAAGCATCTTCCTGCAATGTCGGATCGAAATCCAGTTTCGATGCAACCAAAAACGCGTTACGTGCACTTTGTTTATTTTTTACCTTCAAAAATACATTACCCAGGGTATAGCTGCCGTTCTGGCTGTAAACATCCTTGCGGTCAACCAGCTTCTCCAGTTCTTTAATGGCTTTATCATTGTTGCCGATCTTAAAATTGGCGTAACCTATCTGGTAATCATCCTGCGTGTTTTGGGTTTTACCCATATCCTCAGCCTGGAAACGGGCATAATAATCGGCCGAGTTTTTATAATCGCCTTTGGCGAAATAAGCAGCGCCAACCAGGTGCAGCATTTCTGTTTCGTTAACCTGTTTGGTAGTGTTCAGGATAGGGATGGCATAGCTGATCACATCATCATAACGCTTATCTAAAAAGTAAACGGCGGTAATGTAATAAGGATAACTGGCTTCGTATTTCTTCGAATTTTTTAGTTTTTCGAAGTTAACCAAGGCTATGCTGTAGTCTTTATTAAGGTATGATATGTAGGCGAAGTAATAGGTTGCATCCTCCATAAAAGGCGATTGCCGGTTCTTTACCTCACTAAACAGCAACTGCGCGTTTTTATAATCATTAGTTACAAAATAGGCATAACCTTTGCGGAACTTGTACTCGGTGTATTCGCTCCCGCTCAGATCGCCGGCCTGTACCTTATCAAACCATTTTAAGGCCTCAGCATATTTTTCCTGTTTGGAGTACGAACGTCCAACCTGAAAGTAAGCCAGTTTACTCAGTGGGTTTTCGTTGTGCTCTTTAATAAATCTTACCAGCAGGCTTTCGGCATCATCGTTATTTAACTGTAACGCACAAAAAGCTTCGTAATACTGGGCGTTTTCTTTCAAGAGTGATAGCTGCGACTCAAACTCAGGTTGATTTGTAGTGCTGAGTCTCGATTTTTCAACCAGGCGAAATTGCTCGGCGGCGGCGGTATATTCGCCTTTATCCATCAGGTCGGTGGCGGCGTGGTAGGTACGATAAATTTCGAAGGCCGGGCTTTGCTGGGCTTTTAGCCGCGTAATACTGAAAATAAGAACGAGCAGTACAAGATATTTTGTTTTGGCCATAAAACGACAGATAAACGATGGTGCTAAAATACGCTTAAAGCAAAAGTGTAATTAACATTAGTAATTCACAAGTGTTGAAAACCACTTTTTAAAACGCCGGGTGTAATGGATTGTTGCCGATGTTGATAAATATCACGAATTACACGAATTGAAGTAAGGCACGAATTTTCACAAATGATGAAATACGAAGTAAAAATGCCTAAGCAGAAGATTTACGAAATGTATATAAATAATAAAGGCGAATTAGTGAAAATTCGCCTTTATTCGTGTATTCGTATTTCTTTAATTTAGCAGTACTGTTCAAACGCGCCGATCAGGTTGTCGGCTATCATTTGGGCAGGGCGGCCCTCAATCTGGTGGCGCTCGATGATGTGCACCAGTTTACCATCTTTAAACAAAGCCATTGATGGCGACGACGGTGGATAAGGCAGCATATAGTTACGGGCTTTGTCAACCGCTTCTTTTTCCATGCCGGCAAAAACGGTTACCAGTTTATCGGGATGTTTTTCATTTTGCGAAGCGATTTTGGCGGCGGGGCGGGCATTGGCAGCGGCACAACCACAAACCGAGTTCACCATTACAAATACGGTTCCTTCGCTTTCGATAGCCTGTGTAACGGCATCGGCGTCCTTTAATTCAACAAAACCAACTTTGGTCAGATCTTCCCGCATCGGGGCAACTAAATATTCCGGGTACATAACTTTTTTATCTTAAATAACGTACAAAAGTAATAAATGATAGATAGTTAAGCGCTATACACAGCGAATATTAACACTGTGCTGACCATTTAGCCGTTTTTAGATCGGCTGTTTAAATTAAATATATTTTAAATTATTGATAATTAATTGATTCGGCTTTTACATAGCCGGTCCTTTTTATTAACTTGTAGCAACCTTATCCCTGTGTCACTTATGCGTCGAGCTAAATCAAAAGATGTTAGTACAGTCATCATTGTCAATAAAAACCAGCATCAAACCCGATCGATACAGATCCGCACCAAACATTTAGAACGTTTAAACAGGTACGCACTCGCTATAGTGGCGGTGCTTGTTTGCCTGGGCTCGGTTATCTATTACCTGCAAAAGCAAAATAACCTGAAGGATGCCGAAAACCATCTGTTGGCATTACAGCTATCCAAGCTGAAAATAAGCATTCCGGCTAAGGTAAAATCTGATAACAGTGCTTCGGCCCAAAGCTATATTCAAAGCATACAAAGCAAACTGCAGCTTATTAACAACTATTTAAAGAAACGCGGCCTCAAAGGCTTTGGCACAGCTTCAACGGGCGACGGCGGCAAAACTATGGCTCCGCAATTAAGCGCTGCCGAACAATATGCCGCTTATAATGATTACCTTGAGCGTATTGTGCTGGTAACTGCGTTTACACCGCTTGGCTATCCTCATAGTATCGATCATTTAACCAGCAATTTTGGCTATCGCAGCGATCCGTTCGATGCGTCGAAGGCCGAATATCACCCGGGTATTGATTTTGGCGGCGCTATTGGCGATAAGGTAAAATGCACCGCGAACGGTAAGGTTATCTGGGCAGGCTGGTATGGTGGTTATGGCAATTGTGTGCGTATTGAACATGGCAATCATCTGGAGACCCTATATGGTCACCTGTCAAAAATTGGTGTAAAGGTAGGGCAGAAAGTGAGCGTAGGCGATGTGATAGGAGCGGTGGGCTCAACCGGGCACTCAACCGGCGCGCATTTGCACTATGAGGTTCGTAAAGATGGAAAACCAATTAATCCAATTAAATTTTTAACCCTTAACAGCTAATATTTTTATGAGTTTATTTAGCAAAAAAAGCAATGGTGCAGGCGGCCATCATGCTATATCTACCCTCATTTGCGAAGGATGTGTGATTAAAGGAGATCTGAAAGCACCAAATTTTGTACGTATCGACGGACAGCTAACCGGCGATGTTAGCGTAGATACAGGCTTGATAGTAGGCGAAAAAGGAACGGTTAACGGTAACATTGTTACCCGCGAACTGATCATCTATGGTACAGTTAACGGCAATATCAAAGCCGAATCGTTGAAGATTGAAAGCACGGGAAAAATAAACGGCGAAATAAAGACCCAAACCCTGCAGGTTGAAATGGGAGCGGTTTACAATGGCAAGTTATCTACTGCTGCGCCCGCCACTGTTCAGGTTGAGGAAATTGTGTTGAAAGATCTGAAATTAAGTGCGCTTTAAATTGACAGGCAAAATACTTAACTTTGCCCCTCAAAATAAAGTAAAATATGTCGACAACAGCAGAAACAGCATTTGTAAAATACAAAGTAAAAGACTTCTCGCTTGCAGAGTGGGGTCGTAAAGAAATTGGTTTAGCCGAGGCCGAGATGCCGGGCTTAATGTCGTTACGCGAAGAGTTTGGCGCTTCGCAGCCTTTAAAAGGTGCGCGTATTGCAGGCTGCCTGCACATGACTATCCAGACCGCAGTATTGATCGAAACTTTACAGGCTTTAGGTGCCGAAGTTACCTGGTCGTCATGCAACATATTCTCGACCCAGGATCATGCCGCTGCTGCTATCGCTGCTGCCGGTACTTCGGTTTACGCCTGGAAAGGCATGAATGCCGAAGAGTTTGACTGGTGCATTGAGCAAACTTTATTTTTTGGCGAAGAACGCAAACCCTTGAACATGATATTGGATGATGGTGGCGATTTAACCAATATGGTATTGGATAAATACCCTGAGTTGGTAGCCGGTATCAAAGGTTTATCAGAAGAAACCACTACCGGTGTACACCGTTTATACGAGCGTGTTAAAAATGGTACTTTGCCAATGCCGGCAATTAACATTAACGATTCGGTTACCAAATCAAAATTCGATAACAAATATGGCTGCCGCGAATCGCTGGTTGACGCTATCCGCCGCGCTACCGATGTGATGATGGCCGGTAAAGTAGGCGTTGTTTGCGGTTTTGGCGACGTAGGTAAAGGTTCGGCCGATTCGCTGCGTAATGCAGGTGTACGTGTCATCGTTACCGAGATCGACCCGATCTGTGCCCTGCAAGCTGCTATGGAAGGTTACGAAGTTAAACGCCTGGATACCGCTATCCTTGAAGCCGATATCGTGGTAACCGCTACCGGTAACTGCAACATCGTTAAAGAAAAACACTTCCGCGCTTTAAAAGATAAAGCCATCGTATGTAACATCGGCCACTTTGATAACGAGATCGATATGGCCTGGTTAAACGGCGCTTACGGTAACACCAAAGTTGAGATTAAGCCACAGGTTGATAAATATACTATCAACGGTAAAGATGTTATCGTTTTAGCCGAAGGCCGTTTAGTAAATTTAGGCTGTGCAACCGGTCACCCATCGTTTGTGATGAGTAACTCGTTTACCAACCAAACCCTGGCTCAGTTAGAACTTTGGCAGCATAGTGACAAATACGAAAACAAGGTTTATACCCTGCCAAAACACCTCGACGAAAAAGTTGCCCGTTTACACTTAGCCAAAATTGGTGTTGAACTGGAGCAATTAGATCAGGAGCAAGCTGATTACATCGGCGTACCGGTTAACGGTCCGTTCAAATCGGATCTGTACCGTTACTAAGTCAAAGTTCAAAATAAAGATTCAAAAAAGGGATGTGGTTTGCGCCATGTCCCTTTTTTGTTTTTATTCTACACCATATTCCATAGCGCATGTTTTGCGAATGGGGCTATCGTGCTAAGCGACTTGTGATTGAAACGAGCACAAATAATCAACCCACTTCCAGCCTACGAGACTTGCGCTATCCGGGCAATCTAACGCGTTAAAAAGCCAGAAGCAAAAAAAGCTTCAGACTTCCTGCCTCTTGCTTCAAACTTAAGAATGATTTCTTTATTGGAAATATTTAAAAACATTGGAGAAAATTAATCGTTTATTTTATATAGCCAATTTTAAATATTACCACCATGGAAGATATAAATAAAGTGCCGCCGAAAGTTGGCGAACAATTAAATAATGAGGTTTTAAGGCGCCATCGCGATGAGGATATGCGCGATGATGATGTGATCAGCAGCGATCGTATAGCCGATTCGAAATTACCAGCCACCGATCCCGACGAGGATGACGCTAATTTGCAGGATAATGACCTCACCGGCCGCGATCTGGATGTAGAGAACCGCGACGAATGGGACGAAGAAAACGTGAGCGATGAGTTATACGACTCGGACCTGGATGATGATGACCAGATGATCGCTGATCTGCATAGCGTTAAAGATGCGCCGTTTGGCAGCCTGAAAAACTCGGAAACCGACCCTGCCGAGTTGCCACCGGAAGTTCAACCTAAAAGAGAAGAAATAACAGAACCAAGAAAGGATAATATGGAACACGCTAAAAAAAATGAGGCGGACTATAAACATACCAAAGAGGTAAACCCGCCGCAGCCCGAACACGAACGTAAAACCACATTGGATAACCTGGATCCCAGCAATGTTGGTGTTGAACATAACCGTAAAACCGAACGCATGGTTGATCATGAACCAGGCTCGGCTGGCGATCACCTGGCGCCAAATTTATAATACGTTGCTGATATGTTGCAGAGGGTTGCCCTTAATTGAGCAACCCTTTGTTTTTGCAATAACATGTTATTCGTTATTGAGTTATTAAGTTACTGGCTATTTGGACATTGTTTAATTGATGTTGTTTGTTGCTGGTATTTGGTTTAAATTCAAACCCATTATTGGTTATAGAGTTAATAATAACTCGATAACCTAGTAACCCAGTAACTACGCTACATGATCGAAATATTTACCGACGGCGCATCGAGCGGTAACCCGGGTCCGGGAGGCTACGGTGTTATCCTGCGCTCGGGCCAACATTACAAAGAACTATCTGAAGGGTTCCGTAAAACCACCAATAACCGTATGGAACTGCTGGCTGTGATCAAAGCCTTAGAAGCATTGAAAAGTCCTGGTCAGCAGGTGATGATCTTTTCGGATTCTAAATACGTGATCGACGCAATCGAAAAACGTTGGGTGCATGGCTGGCTGCAAAAGGGTTTTAAGGATAAAAAGAATAAAGACTTATGGTTGCGTTATCTGGAGCTCGCCAAGCTGCATCATATCAGCTTTACCTGGGTACGCGGGCACAATGGCCACCCTGAAAACGAACGTTGTGATCAGTTGGCCGTTAACGCCTACAAACAACCGGGTTTACTGATCGATTCAGTTTTTGAAGCGGAGGCGGCAAGGGGTGGGGTGTTGTAATACCAAAAATAAAAATGTCATTTCGAGCGAGCGTAGCGACGAGAAATCTTCTACTTACTTGCAAAATCTGCAAGCGCAAAGCAGAAGACTCTCACTATCGTTCTAGATGACAATTTTAATAATTTCCCCTACTGTATATTCACCACGCCCTCAAACGAGGTTTTGGTTACCTGTGGCGAAAAGCAGGCCATCATCTCTTCGGCGCGCTTAACCATATTGCACGAACCGATGAAGATAGCCGACCGCTGGTGCAGTTCGGTAACATCAAGGGTAAGGATACGCTGGTATCCGTTTGAAGCGAATCCACCGGCCTGCTCTATAATAAATGCCATCGGGTTACACTCGTATACCAGGCGAAGCTTACCTTTTGGCGCTTGCGCGGTGATGGGATAGATAAATATACCACCCTTGATCATGTTGCGATGCAGGTCGGCCACCATCGATCCTGTGTAGCGGGATGTGTATGGGCGATGGGTAGCCTCGTCCTCCACCTGGCAATATTTGATATATTTTTTAACCCCATCCGGGAAGTGGGTATAATAACCTTCGTTTATCGAATAGATATAACCATCTTTAGGGATGGTCATGTTAGGGTGCGAGAGGCAAAACTCGCCGATGGATGGATCCAGCGTAAAGCCATTAACACCTTTGCCTGTAGTATACACCAACATGGTCGACGAGCCGTAGATCACGTAACCTGCTGCAACCTGGTCTACACCTTTTTGCAGCACATCCTCGATAGTCGCTTTACCTTCGGTAGATTTACGGCGGAAGATAGAGAATATCGTACCTACACTTACGTTCACATCGATGTTGGATGAACCATCCAGCGGGTCCATCGCCACGATATATTTGGCATTTTTTGATATTTCCGAATCGATATAAACATATTCGTCGTTCTCTTCGGATACCACGATACAGCATTCGCCGCCGCTTTGCAGGGCCGAAATAAATTGCTCGTTGGCAAATACGTCCAGCTTTTTCTGCGATTCGCCTTGTACGTTGATACTGCCTGCATCGCCCAAAATATCCATTAAGCCGGCCTTGTTAACCTCGCGGTTTACTATTTTAGCGGCAATACCTATATCCCGCAGCAATCTCGATAACTCTCCCTTAGCATAAGGGAAGTCGGCCTGTTTCTCAATGATGAATTGTCCTAAAGTAGTAAGTCCTGTCATATATACTTAGTGTATTTTATACATTATGGTTTGCCTGTCTCTATCACCTCTAAGGTATGGATTTTTTCTTCAGAAATACAAAACCGAACCAAGGTTTTCATCCTGTGCCATCCTTGTTTACCTGCTGCACCGGGGTTTATATGCAAACAGTTTATCTTTTTATCAAACATCACCTTCAGGATGTGCGAATGCCCCGAGATAAACAAACCAGGGGGCTTAGTGTAAATAGTACGCTTTACTTCGGGGCTGTATTTATCCGGATAACCGCCGATATGCGTCATCCAAACATCCACCTTTTCACACATAAAACGCAGATGCTCGGGGTACTGTAAGCGGATGTCGGCACCGTCGATATTGCCATATACTCCCCGAAGCGGTTTAAAGGCCGCCAATTCATCGGCAAGGGCTATCGTACCAAAATCCCCGGCATGCCATATCTCGTCAACATCCTTAAAATGTTTAAAAACAGCCTCATCAAGGTAGCCATGCGTGTCGGACAGTAAACCGATCTTCGTCATATCAGGATACGGGTATAGCCTTTCATACGCAAGAATAGGCTTTTAATATGGGCTTTCGAGCTAAAATATGATGAAAAAATCACGCAAACGTTTCCGGTATTCCTCGCTGTACACCTTTACATCCTGGTAAATAACAAACCGCTCGTTAGCTTTTTTTGTTTGCGAAGGCGTTAAAATGATGACCTGCCGGTGTGGTTCAGAACCGGTGAAGGAATGTATGCTGATCGTTTTTTGCAGGTTTAAACCATATTGCCCGGCTAACTCTAAAACCAATTCGGCAGTAGGCAAAGGCAATATCAGCCAGCATTCGCCATCTGGCTTGAGACGTTGTGCCACAGCTTTGATCAGATCATCAAAAAAAACCTGGCCTGCATGCTTGGCCAGGTTGATTTGCCGGGTTGCAGAGCTTAACGAATTGATATAAAAAGGCGGGTTAGATACAATAAGATCATATTTCTTATCGGGATGCTCATCAAAATATTGCTGAAAGCTATCCGCGTATAGCTGTGGTTTACATTTAAAGGGTGAAGCTTCAAAGTTACTACGGGCGGTTATGGCAGCGGCCTCATCCAGCTCAACGGCATCTATCTGCGCGTTTTCAAATTTCTGCGCAAGCATCAGGGCGATAACGCCCGTACCCGTGCCGATATCCAATATACTGTCAGGCTGATCCGCATCCACAAAAGCGCCCAGCAGCACACCATCGGTATTGATCTTCATGGCGCAGCCGCTTTGGTCGACGGTAAATTGTTTGAATTTGAAGACAGCGCTCATCTTTGGCAAAGATAGCCATTGGAGGATGCTTCGGTTGTCAATCGTTAAGAAACATATTTACCAAAAAAACCAGTCGGAACAACAAAGCTATGGCCAGATTTAGAACTAATATAATGATTATGATTTGGCGTGAAATTCGCTTCGTGGGCCCCTGGGTTAGCACCGCTTTCCAGATATCCTTTTGAGATCAGCATAAGTTCGGGCGACTTCCATACCTTTTCGGCCATAATTTGTTTTACTGTGCCGTCTTCGTTTAGTTGAGTTTTCATCTGAGGATTTAATGGTAGCAATTGTAAGCGCCCTAAGCTACAATAATTTAGCTAATTAATGCTATCGCTCCACAACCTCCACAGGCAACCCATCCGGATCGGCAAAAAAAGTAAAACGCTTGCCGGTAAATTCGTCTATCCGAATAGGTTCGACAGCGATGCCATGCGCTTCGATATGTTTTACGGCAACATCCAGATCATCAACCTCAAAAGCCAGGTGGCGCAACCCAGCAGCTTCGGGATGGCTCGTTCGTGCAGGTGGATTTGGGAATGAGAACAGCTCAATCTGATACTCATCACCCACATTCAGGTCAAGCTTGTACGAATCACGCTCCGTGCGGTAAACCTCACGCACAACGCTAAAACCAAGCACTTCGGTATAGAAACGTTTTGATCGTTCGTAATCCGAGCAGATGATAGCGATATGGTGCACTTTGTTGATTTTGAACATTGCGTAAGCAAATCAAAAGCCCTCCCTTTTAGGGGAGGGTTGGGAGGGGTTTACTCCCCTAAAATATTATGCAGCACGTTATCGTAAACGTTCTTAGCAGCCTCGGTAGTACCGAATTGCTCGCCGTCAACCAACAGGTCGCCGTTATTTACGGCACCCAGTAAGCTGAACTCGATCTCCGAGGTTGATAGCAACTCGATAAACGCTTCCTGTTGCGCCGGTTTAACCGATACAACTATCCGGCCCTGCGCTTCGCCGAACAGGAAGGCATCCTTGCGGATAGCTTCGTCTGTATCAATAGCAAAGCCCAGTCCGTTTGGCATGGCCGATTCCAGCAGCGCGATATACAACCCACCATCGGCCACATCATGGGCGGATTGAATAAGTTTTTGTTTGATGAGTTGCTTGATCACCTGGTGGGTATCATACTCCTTTTGCAGATCAAAGTACGGAGCAGGTGCAGCCAGTATTTTATGGTACGATGCCAGGTACTGGCTCGAGGCGATATCATTTTGCGATTCGCCAACCAGGTATATCAGATCGCCGGCCTGTTTAAAGTCGGCAGTCATCAGGTTATCCAGATCGTCCATTACACCCAGCATACCGATTGTTGGCGTAGGGAATACCGGGCCATCATCGGTTGATTGGTTGTAGAAACTTACATTACCGCCGGTTACCGGGGTTTCAAACTTAGTGCAGGCTTCGCCCATACCTTTTATAGCGCCAACAAACTGCCAGTACACTTCGGGCACATATGGATTGCCAAAGTTTAAGCAATTGGTAATGGCCACCGGCTCGCCACCGGCACAAGTAATGTTACGGGCAGCTTCGGCAACGGCAATGGCGGTACCCTTTTGCGGATCGGCGTATACGTAACGCGAGTTACAGTCGACCGTGATCACGATAGCCTTATCAGTGCCTTTCACAGCAACCACGGCAGCATCACAAGGGCGGTTGGTAGTCATGGTGGATACGCCTACCATGCTATCGTACTGGTTAGCTACCCAACGCTTTGAGGCAATGTTAGGGTGCGATACCAGGTGATCGGCCACAGCCTTTAAATCTTCGGGCTGTTTAACGTCATCAATTTTAAATGCCTGATTTTTGGCAAAGTAAGCAGGCTCTTTGTATTCGCGGGTATAAACCGGCGCACCGCCACCCAATACCAGGTCGTCGGCAGGTACATCGGCAACCAGCTGGCCGTGCATGTAATATTCTAAACGTTTGGTATCGGTAACCTCGCCAATAATGGCGCAGTTCAGATCCCACTTATCAAAAACAGCTTCCACGTCTGCTTCGCGGCCCTTGTGCACCACAATCAGCATCCGTTCCTGCGATTCTGACAGCAATATCTCGAAAGGCTGCATGTTAGCCTGGCGGGTTGGTACTTTATCCAGGTCGATGCGCATACCATGCTCGCCCTTGGCCGACATTTCGGAATTGGAGCAAATGATACCCGCCGCGCCCATATCCTGCATACCTACCACGGCGCCGGTTTTGATCACTTCGAGGGTAGCCTCCAGCAATAATTTTTCCTGGAAAGGGTCGCCCACCTGTACGGCAGGCAAATCGTTCACCGAATCTTCGGTTATATCTTTCGACGCGAACGCCGCGCCATGTATACCATCCTTACCCGTGGCCGAACCTACAATGTAAACCGGGTTGCCCACACCGTATGAGGTAGCCGAAACCGTTTCGCCGGCCTTAACAATACCTGCCGAGAAAGCGTTTACCAGCGGGTTGATGTTGTAGCACTCATCAAAAAACAGCTCACCGCCCACGGTTGGTATACCGAAAGCGTTGCCATAATCGCCGATGCCTTTTACCACGCCTTTAACCAGCCATTTGGTTTTATCCAGCTTAAGGTCGCCAAAGCGCAGCGAGTTTAGCTGGGCGATAGGCCTTGCGCCCATCGTAAAAATATCGCGGTTAATACCGCCTACGCCTGTAGCCGCGCCCTGGTAAGGCTCTAAAGCCGAAGGGTGATTATGGCTCTCTATTTTAAAGGCGCAGCCAATACCGTCGCCCAGGTCAACCAAACCGGCGTTCTCTTCGCCCGCTTTGGCCAACATCCGCGGCCCGTCTTTAGGTAAAGTTTTTAACCAGGTGATAGAGTTTTTGTACGAGCAATGCTCGCTCCACATTACCGAGAAGATGGATAGTTCGGTAAAGTTGGGCACACGGCCCAGTATCTCCTTAATGCGGTCAAATTCTTCGGGGCGTAAACCCAGGTCCTTAGCGGTATCTACGGTGGTTAATTGCTGCTCCACAGGGTATGGTTTTTGGTGTTTTTTAACAATGCCGCAAAATTAGGAAAATGCCTTGGTTTAGAAAGTTTTATTTGCCTGTGTTGGGAAATGGCGGGTTATTCACAATGGCAATGATTGGTAACCCTTGGTAACCTTGGTAACTGTTTATGTGAGGTTACCAGAGTTACCAAGGTTAACAAAACTATTAAAGCATTGCCGATTGATTAGCAGGGCTGATTTGCATGGTTGCTTGTCCTAGCGCCACAAGCGAGGACCTTGCGGGAGCGTGTGCGAGGGATTCACTCAATCTTGAATTTTATTAGTTTTGATGTTAAGCACCAGAAATTTATCGAATGGAAAGACATCCACCTTTGCTTCTTTCTTATTATAGAAAAAAATATATTTAGATGTTTTGCCTATAAAAAAATAAGTATCATTTGATACAATTTTAACAGTTGGTGATTGAAAAGAAGTTCCTTTGTAATAACCGTTTGTTACTGATCTACTCTCTGAAAAACCAGTCAGGAAACAAAGAAATAAAGAAAATACTATTATAGATAGAATCACCAATGTAATTCTATTCTTACCATCTCTTAATTTAAATGTATTTGTGATCAACTCAAGTGTGGCAAATACTATGTCCATGCCTATCCAAAGCAATAAAAAACCATAGCAGTTTAACTTGAAAAAAAGAATTAGGACAAAAAAAATAATAAATAGTAAATTTATGTATAAAAAAAATCTATTCCTACTTATAAATCTTATAAATGTTCTGCCATTTTCTGGAGTGCTTTTTTCCTTTTTAACTATTTTGGTAATCGTAGGTCCGCCAAACTTATGTAATATAGGAAATATGAATAGCATTTCAATAGGCAACAAAATAAGCTGAACAACAAGCTCTGGTAAAATATCACTAACCTCAAAAAATGACAATACAGTTTTGTCAAAAGCTGAATAATATACCCATAATTTAAAATACCCGCAGAAGCAACAGAAAATTATAATCAGCGGCAAAAATTTCTGAATATCCTCAATTAATACCCTAAATGGATTTAACGCTATGCCTGTTTCGTCGGCATTGGATTCTATTGAGTTAGGCAATTCAGGCATAAAAATTATTTTTTATCTAATTTATATATTTATTTCCTGTTATCACCAACAATCAAATAACCCATCCCTTAAAATTTATTTTTCAATTTACTTTCATTTATGAAAGTAAATACTTTACATTTGTCATTATAATTATTCAATAATGACAAACCACTCCAACAACCTTCCTTCAACGTCGCGCAGGCTTAGCATTAGCCCCGACGAGGTGATTGCCGCCGCCAACAAGCTACTGGCCGATAGCTGCAACACCACCACCCCAACTGATGACAATTTGTTTATTGTTAAAACCGCCAACCACTGGATGCAGGAGGCTAAGAACCGCCCCATCCAGCAGATGCTTTTCGCCGAGTTTTGGTTCGAGGGCGAGATCTGCATCCTGTTTGCCGATACCAACCTGGGCAAAAGCATACTGGCGGTACAAATTGGGCAAAGCATAGCCAGCGGCAAAGCCATCCCCGGCTTTCCGCTGCAAACGGGTGCCCAGCCGGTGCTGTACTTCGATTTTGAGCTAACCGATAAGCAGTTTGAGGTACGCTATTCGGTTAATAAAAGCGCCCACTTCGAGTTTGACGATAACTTTTTGCGTGTCGAGTTTAACCACGATGTCATTCCGCCCGAAGGGCAGGCCTACGAGGATTTTTTAGCCAATTGTATTGAACGCACCCTGATTGAAAAACAGGCGAAAGTGCTCATCATCGATAACCTTACCTATTTAAAAAATGAAACCGAAAAGGCTAAAGATGCCCTGCCGTTAATGAAACGCCTTAAAGGCTTAAAAAACAAGTACGACCTGAGCATGCTTGTACTGGCCCATACCCCTAAGCGCGATCTGAGCAAACCCATCACCCGTAATGATCTGTCGGGCAGTAAGATGCTCATCAACTTTTGCGATAGCGCCTTTGCCATTGGCGAAAGCTGTAAAGACAGCAGCCTGCGTTACATTAAACAAATAAAACAACGTAATACCGAGCAAATGTATGGTGCCGATAATATCCTGCTGTGCCAGATAAGCAAACCCAAAAACTTTGTTTGGTTTGAGATGACAGGCTTCGGCACCGAGCGCGACCATTTGAAGGAGTTTACCGACAAAGACGACCGTGCACGTTTGCAGCAAGTAAAGGATTTACAGGCCAGCGGTTTGACGTATCGCGAAATAGGTGCCAAAATAGGCCTATCGCATGTAACAGTAGGTAAGTTATTGAGAAAAGCCGAACTATAAAGTTTGGTAACCTTGGTAACCCCTGTTAAAACAGTTACCACAGTTACCAGCCCTTACCAGAGTTACCATGTATCACCTACAAAAATACCAGGGCATACACAGCCGTTACCGTTGCCCGCAATGCCAAAACAGGCGCAAAACTTTCACCCTGTATATTGATACCGAAACTAACCAGCCCCTTGCCGGCCACGTTGGCAAATGCGATCGTTTGGATAAATGTGGCTATCATTTTACGCCGAAGATGTGGTTTGGCGAGAATTTGGCAGGGCGAAAGGAGCAAAGATCAAGGATAAAAGATTTTGAGCCAAAAAAATCCTTACCCCTTAATCCTTGTTCTTTTATCAAAAACGAAGTATTCAAAGCCAGCCTTAAACACTATCACCGCAACAACCTGGTAATTTTTTTAATTAACCTGTTTGGCGATGAGGTAGCGCAGCAGCTGATCTGCAAATACCTGATCGGCACAGCAAAGCACTGGCCGGGCGCAACAGTGTTTTGGCAGATAGATATCAATAAAAAAGTACGTGCAGGCAAGATAATGCTGTATAATACTGTAACCGGTAAAAGGGTAAAGCAACCTTTTAATCATGTTGCCTGGGTTCATAAGGTGTTGGTTAAGAGAGGGATAAACGAGCAAGGAGCAAAGACAAAGGACTTGCCGGTAACAAAAAAACCCTTACGCCTTGATCCTTGTTCTTTGCGCAATGCCAACTATAAACTAAACCAATGCTTTTTTGGCGAACATTTGCTGGCCGGCAACGATATGCCTGTAGCTATTGTTGAAAGCGAGAAAACCGCCCTGATAGCCAGCGTGTATTTGCCTAAGTACGTGTGGCTGGCAACCGGCGGGTTAGGCAATTTAACCCAACAAAAGTGCGATGTGTTAAAGGGCCGCAAGGTGTTTCTTTTCCCCGATTTAAATGGCTTTAACGCATGGGCGGCTAAGCTTGCATTGTTTGACGTTCCGAAAACATGGTTATTTGATATGTTAGAACTCGAAGCCACCAATACCGAAAAATACAATGGTTTTGATATTGCCGATTATTTGATGGCTGGTAACCGCTGGTAACTTTGGTAACTGTTTAAGGTAGAGTTACCAGAGTTACCAAGGTTAACAAAACTATTAAAGCATTATACTTCTTCGTGTCATTGCGAGGAACGAAGCAATCTCAAAGGACAATCCTCTTCGATTTGCAAGTGAGATTATGGATTATTGTTTATTTTTATTGGTATCCATGAGCTCGCTGTCGCTCGGTTGTCCACGCTATCGCTCGCAATGACCTGGTGAGAATGACGTGATGAGAATGAGGACTATCAAGTCCCCCCCCCCCTTTAGGGGGTTAGGGGGCTATTCATCAGTTTCAGCACCGAGTCTACATACTCGCGGTCGTTGGCCAGGCGGGGTACTTTGTTTTGGCCACCCAGTTTACCGCGCTGCTTCATCCAGTTAAAAAAAGTATCGTGCGGAGCCGAATGCACTTTGGGGCGGTGCAGGGCCATATCTTTAAAGCGCTTGGCGTCGTAATCGGAGTTTATTTTGCGCAGGGTTTCGTCAAGCAGGTCGACAAAACGCTCAAACTCGGCCGGTCGTTTTTCAAACTCGATGATCCATTCGTGGCCGCCGGCCTGCCCTTCGTCAAAATAAATTGGCGCGGCAGTATAATCGCGAATGATGGCCCCGGTTTGGCGGCAGGCCTCGTTGAGGGCACGCTCGGCATTATCGATGATCACCTCCTCGCCAAAGGCATTAATAAAATGCCTGGTGCGGCCGGTTACCTGTATACGGTAGGGGTTAAGGCTGGTAAAACGGATGGTATCGCCTATCATATATCGCCACAAACCAGCGTTGGTGCTGATGATGAGCGCGTAGTTTTTAAACAGTTCCACTTCATCCAGCGTGAGGGTTTTGGGATGCTCGTCGTGGATATGCTCCAGGGGCAAAAACTCGTAAAAGATGCCATAATCCAGCATCAGCAACATCTGCCCGCTATCGTCTTCGTCCTGCAAACCAAAAAAACCTTCGGAAGCGTTGTAGGTTTCCAGGTAGTACATATCGTCCTTGCCGATGAGCTTGTTGAACTGCTCGCGGTATGGCGTAAAGCTCACCGCTCCGTGGAAGTACAGCTCCAGATTGGGCCAAACATCTATCAGGTGTTTTTTGCCCGTGATCTCGAGCACGCGCTTAATGAGCAGGATGTTCCAGGTGGGTACGCCGCTCAGGCAGGTAACGTTCACATCCAGCGTAGCCTTGATCATCTTTTCGATCTTCTCGTCGTAATCCTCAAGCAAAGCTATCTCGATGTTGGGCGTACGCAGAAACTCGGCCCACATGGGCAGGTTTTTCATAATCACGGCGCTCAGGTCGCCGAAAAAGGTATCGGGTGCAAAGCCGCTTGGCTGATGGGTACCGCCCAGGGTTAAAGCTTTACCGGTAAATATTTGGGTATCGGGGCGATTATTGCAATAGAGGGTCAGCATATCTTTACCACCTTTAAAATGGCATTCGGCAAGCGATTCTTCACTCACCGGGATAAACTTGCTGCGGTGGTTGGTGGTGCCCGATGATTTAGCGAACCAGCGTATCTCGGAAGCCCAGAGTACATTTTGCTCGCCTTTCAGCATACGCTCAATGTATGGGCGCAGTGTGTCGTAAGTTTGTATGGGTACCCGTTCTTTAAACTGCCGCAGGTTGCTGATGCTGCGGTAATGGTGCTTTTTGCCCCATTCGGTATTTTCGGCACCGGCTATCAACTGCTCAAACCACTCGTCCTGCACCTCGTTAGGGTATTTCTGAAAAAGCTCGATCTGGTGGATGCGCTTTTTCATAAACCAGGTAAAAACAGAGTTGATGAGAGTCATGCGCCTGGTGCTATTTAAATGTAAGTAAGCTCGGTGATTTGCGGGATGGGCTCCCCTCTCGAGAGGGGCAGGGGTGTGTAATCGCTCTTATAAACACACCCCTGCCATCGCGCTGTTCCTTCGCTCCCCCTTTCAAGAGGGGAATAAAAACTAAGCTATAGTTAATCATACAAAGCTCTTTCTCTTCAATACAAAGTTGGCGCCCAGGTAAACTTTACGCACCATTTCGTTGGCAGCCAGTACTTCGGGCACACCACTCTCCAGTATCTTACCCTCAAAAAGGAGGTAGGCGCGATCAGTTATGGATAAGGTTTCCTGCACGTTATGATCCGTAATGAGGATGCCGATGTTACGATGGCGCAGCTTGGCTACCATCGATTGTATTTCCTCAACCGCTATCGGGTCGACACCGGCAAAAGGCTCATCCAGCAGGATGAACTTAGGGTCGG
>Ga0157373_10001569_pt1 | contig 17436 bp, 15 predicted proteins | sample C65metaG_FD_113460 | JGI IMG/M metagenome (GOLD analysis project Ga0157373, IMG submission 113460) | Corn rhizosphere microbial communities from Kellogg Biological Station, Michigan, USA - C6-5 metaG | ecosystem: Host-associated > Plants > Roots > Rhizosphere > Soil | place: USA: Michigan... | reverse complement strand
TTTTTTTCAAGAACTGTTTTTGGAAACGCCGAAAAGCGATTTTCCGGTTGTTGGAAAGTACTTTTGCAAGGGGGTGAACATGTTTTTTTCCATTTAGGAAAAACCGTTTTCCATTTAGGAAAAATCATTTTCCATTTAGAGAAAATCATTTTCCATTTAGGAAAAACCGTTTTCCATTTAGAGAAAATCTTTTTCCATTTAGAGAAAATTGTTTTCCATTTAGAGAAAATCGTTTTCCATTTAGAGAAAATTGTTTTCCATTTAGAGAAAATCGTTTTCCATTTAGAGAAAATCGTTTTCCATTTAGAGAAAATTGTTTTCCATTTAGGAAAAACCGTTTTCCATTTAGAGAATCATCTTTTCCATTTAAAGAAAATTGTTTTCCAAAAAGCGAAATCTTTTTTACAATAGTTTTATTCTGTATCGCTCTTTTTATCTGCTCTTTTTTGTAATTCTGAAATAGGCATTGAAATCATTCTGCCCATTTTTTTATTTCCCCGGTACGTAATTACTTTTAGCATTACTGCATCTTCCGGCGGAGTTAAAGGCGAAGTATAGGTTGGATAAAAGTTATCCGGGAATGAATTATCAAAACTGTAATGAATTTGCAAATCTTTTATCTCTGTGCTTAACGTAATTTTTAAGCGACCGCTGTCATCTTTACTCACATTAAAGATCGGGTCATACATGCTTGGCGCATATTTGATCTGCGCTTCATCAAATCTTGGAAACTGCTTTTCAACACGTGAAGAAAAATCATCCCAGTTTCTTTTATCTTTTGGCGACCAAACCGCTTCTGAGATCGCCATTGCCCGTGGCCACAACATGTATTCAAGATGACGCATGTTATAAACCTGCTCTGTCCATAAATTGCCCTGGCCTCCTAAAATATATTTTGGATCCACGCCATCCGGAACCGGTTCAAATTCATACGCTTTTTTAAGGCGTAAAGTAGCGTAAACGTGCGGCTCAATGATCGGATCTCCCTGCATATAATCCAGGTAAACAAAATCTGTAGGACTCATGACCACCTCGTGCCCCATTTTAGCAGCTTCAATTCCTCCTTTCATTCCACGCCAGCTCATCACTGCTGCATCCGGCGCTAATCCTCCCTGCAAGATTTCATCCCAGCCCATAAATTTTTTGCCTTTTGACTCTACGATCTTTTCCAGTCTTTTTTCAAAATAACTCTGCACTTCATCCATATTTTTTAAACCCTCTTTTTGCATTAATGCTTTCACAGCATCGCTTTTCTCCCAAAAGTTTTTAGGACATTCATCTCCGCCTACGTGGATATAAGGAAAGGGAAATAATTGCGCAACCTGCGTCATCACTTTATCCAGGAAAGTGTATACCTTTTCATTGGCAGGGCAAAGGGTATTATCAACCAAAGCAATTGGAGGCTGTCCGTGGGACCAATCCATAATGGGTTCTCCGGAACGAACATGATATTGATCCGCTCCCGGAGTGCATGACAGATCAGGATAAGAAACAACTGCAGCAAGGCTATGCCCGGGAACATCAATCTCGGGCAAAATATTTACAAAACGATCCTGTGCATATTTTACCAGCTCACGAATATCATCCTGTGTATAAAAACCGCCATAGTTGCGTGGCTCATCAGGAGTTGGCGGAGAAAAAGTTCCAAAATATCCTACCTTTTTTACATTCCAGGCGCCCACTTCTGTAAGCCGCGGCAATCCTTTAATTTCTATTCTCCAACCTTCGTCATCGGTAAGATGCATGTGAAGAAGGTTATATTTATATTGCACCATCTGGTCTATAAAATCTTTTACCTGCTGCTTGGTAAAAAAATGGCGGCTCACATCCAACATCAAACCTCGCCAGCCAAAACGCGGATAATCTTTAATACTGCAAACGGGCACATTCCATTTTTCATTTTTTACCAAGGAATCTGCTTCAACTTCTTTTGGCATTAACTGAAATAAAGATTGCATGCCATAAAAAAGTCCGGCCGGCTTATTGGCGGAAATCGAGATTTCATGAGGAGTTACGTTTAATTGATACCCTTCATCTCCAAGCGAGGCGTCTTTTATTATTGATAATTTAATTCCGCTATTTACGGTTGTGTTAGAACCTACTTCAACAGGCAAAATATATCCGCTTACTTTTTCGATCTTTTTGGAAAGAAATTCCGCAACCCTTTTTGCGTCAGGGTTGGTAGTCAAAACATGGATAGGGGTTCTGTTCACCACCACAAAATTTCCAGTTCCTGAAGTGACAGAAACAGGTTCGGGAATTAGTAATTGTTCAACATTATTTTTTTGCCCGATTACAGAAACAGAAATAAAAAACAGGAAGGAAATGAAAAAGCCTTTTCTCATAAAATCAAATTTTTTAAATGAAAAATAAGAAGAATAAAGATTGAAGATATAAAAATGTAGTGAGTAAAAACTCAACTTTTGTTTTGCATTATCCCTAAAGGCAAAACCGGTCTATCAAACACTTCATTTAATAAGGCGCCGGCGCCGGTGTAAATTGCTGAAGCGCCACAAACAATTCCTTCATAAGCGGTAAAGGATTTTAAAGAAGCGCTGGTTGAGTTTTCTGATGCTGCCAACAGGAAAAACAAAATAGTCAATGTGGCAAAAATAAATTGCAAAGATCTGCTGATGCGAAGGGTTCCAATAAAAAGAAGACTTGTAAATATTCCCCACATAATTAGATAAGAGATCATGGCTGCAGGTGACGGGGCCGGGACCCAACCAAACTTTGGAATAACGATCAAAGCCACCAATGTGAGCCAGAAAGAACCATAAGAAACAAAGGCGACGAAGCCGAAAGTATTATTTTTTTTGGCCTCCATAATGCCGGCAATAATTTGTGCAATACCGCCATAAAAAATTCCCATAGCAAGGATCATTGAATTCATTTCAAAGATGCCTGCATTGTGCAAATTGAGGATAACCGTTGTGAGTCCAAATGCCAGAAGGCCTAATGGTGCAGGGTTTGCTGTTGTGTCTTTAATGACAATTAGTGATTGGTCCATAAGATTGAGGTTGATTTTTTTAAATTTAAAAATTTAAAATACAACTAATTCTCAATTTGCAGCAAATGAGTTTTCAATAAATTTCACCGCTTTCTGAAACCTTTCTTCATAATTCCCTGAGATATCACACCAGGGAACAGATTGATTTACCAACAGATCCTTATAAAAGTGAAATAATTTTTCTCTCACTTTTTGATCAGGATATTCTCTGAGCGGATCTTCAATCCAGGGTAAATCAATATCACACAGCAAATACAGATCGTATTTTCTTTCTGCAATCCTGTTCAAAATCCAGTTGTGACATTTATTAAAAACAAATTCAGCCCACACTTTCATGACGTACATGTCGGTGTCGATGAAAAGATGTGAAAGAGATGAGTGATCAGTTACAAGGGTTGAGCCTTTTACTAATAACTGCTTACTTACCTCTTCTTCCAACTGAACTTGTCCTTTTGCGATTGTTAGCAAATCGCCATAATGATATTCTGTTCCGTTTTTTTCTAAATATTCTCTTGCAAATTCCGGAACCCACAAAGTGTGGTAATGCGCAGCCAGCTTTTGACACAATGTGCTTTTGCCGGTTGATTCCGGACCGATCACTACAATTTTTTTAATGGTTTCCATTAAGATGGTTCGTGTTTTAAAAATTCATTGGCGCGTTTGACCCATTCTACTAATCCCCAAATTGCCATGATGAAAAGAATTAAATAATAAACACTGCTGAACACATAATGCTTTACAAAATATAGTGGAATCGAAGCAAAATCTGTAGCGATCCACCAATACCAGCTTTCCACTTTTTTTCTTGCCATCAGCCACATTCCGGTAAAGGCTGTAGAACTGGCAAATGCATCTGCCCACGGAATAGCGCCTGGAGCAAAATCTTTTTTCAGATAAGAAAGCGCCACAAAAATCACGATATAAAAAGCTACAAAAAATACAATTTCCTGAATCCATTCTTTTTTGTTGCTCCAGGAAATATTGACAATGTGTTCATGTTGCTGATTTCTTTTTGCCCACAATATCCATCCATAAATACTCATGATGGTGTAATATAAATTTACGCTGGCTTCGCCGAATAAGCTTCCTTTGAAACTGATATAAACATAAAGAATGGTGCCCACCAACCCCGTTGGATACACCCAGATATTTTCTTTTCGCGAAAACCAAACACTTACAATTCCTGAGATCACCGCAGCATATTCCATCCAGGTTGTATCTTTCATTCCGGAAATGAATTCGGTATAGATTTCAGGTAAAGTCAAAAGAAAAATTTATCGCCAAATGTAGTTTAGAATAAAATAAAAATGGACGTTGTCGGTAAACGAACGAATAACGCAGCTTCTTATTTCGGTATAAAATAAAAAAGCACCTTTTTCAAAGTGCTTTCTAAAAATATTTTTTCAATCTGATTATCTTGATTCTGCCACCACTTCTTTCACTTCAGGGATCATTCTTTTCATCATTCCTTCAATTCCTGCTTTTAACGTGATCATTGAAGACGGACAACCGCTGCAGCTTCCCTGCATTTTCAGATTTACGGTCCCGTTTTCGTAGCTTAAAAACTGAATCGCTCCTCCGTCCATTTCTACGGCTGGCTTCACATAATTTTCAAGCAGTTCCTTAATTCTTTTTACTACATCATCATCGTTTAAATGAATCTCATTGGTGCTTTCCGGTTTTCTTGCAGCAAGTTGCTCTTCATTGATGATCACATTTCCTTCTTCCAAATATTCTTTTAAAAATTGTTTTACGGAAGGAATTACATCCTGCCAATCTTCGGTGTCATCAGTTTTTGTAAGCGTTACAAAATTGCTGGCGATAAAAACAGATTTGATAAAAGGAAACGCGAACAACTGCATGGCCAAAGGCGAAGCGGAGGCGCTTTCTTCATTCTTAAAATCAACGCTTTTGCCAGGATACAAAAGTTTATTGGCAACGAATTTCATCGTTTCAGGATTCGGAGTCATTTCTGTATAAATGCTTACAACAGTATTGCCGGTTTTGATCATAATCAATTATTTAATCTGCAAAGGTAAAGATTAACGTGTAAAACGGTTGTTCCAACTTGTTAACGTATTTGGATAATTTAAACGAATTTATTGCTAAATAAGGAAATATTTTAGAATGTTTTGAAAATCAATTATTCAGATTTGCATTAGAAGGAATTCAGCTTTTGAATCTTTTTTCTTTCGCCGACGATCCATACGATGTCGCCCCAATGAAAATTTTCTGTTGAATCAGGATTTAAAATTCTTTCTTTATTTCTTTCAATGCCAACTACCAGTCCGTTGGTTCTTTCTCGAATATTGGAACTACGGATACTCAGGCCTTTCAATTGATTGTGTTCATCCACTACAATTTTTTGAAGAATAATATCATCAATAGGCTGATCGGTTTTTTCATCATTTTCTATTGCATCAAATACCGGTTTGAAAAGCTGCATCTGGTCGTCTGAAGCAATAATTCCTACATGATCAAAAGGCAACAAACGATTGTTTCGCTTTGGAGCATAGATTAATTTCTCACCGCGCCTGATGTAAGCAATGTTAATTCCATATTGCTCCCGCCATGCAAGTTCCGATAGCGTTTTGCCAATATATTCTGCATGAGGATTTACCTCAAGATCGATCATATGAGCGTCCCATGGAGAAAGATCTGATTTTGGATTGAATTGTTTTTGAAATTCTTCCAGCTGGTTCTTTCTTTCATCTGCCAATCTTTCTCTTGCATTCAGATTGCTTAAAAAACGCCCTTCAATTCTTTGATAAAAATTTTGGATTCGTTTGGAAAAAAGAAGCAATACCAAAATGATAACAGGCACCGCGATCAGTAAAGCAACTTTTGCGTTAAAAAACATATTTACCCAAAAACCAATCAGCAAAAGACCCAAAATATTTCTTCCGATCTCTAACATTAATAAGGGGCCGCGGTTGTATTTGCTAACCAGCCAAAGTTCTTTATACGCAGTGCCATTGGGCTTTTTAGCCATCAGCGCCCACAGAAACGGGGCAGAGATGCCTAAAGTAATTACCAATCCTACCAAACTTTTAATCATTGGTTCGGCAATATTTCTATTTAGAAACGGAATTAAAAAATTGATAGAAATTAAAATAATTGCCAATAAAACAATCCCATTGGTGATGGCAATATTGACATAAGATTTGATGACTACTTTCCAGTTGCTTTCTGCCTGGATGTGTTGTGTGCCGGAAGAATAATTATTTAACCTGGTAATTATTTTTTGTGGAAGAACTCTTTGAATAAAAAGATAAACCGGTTCAGAAAACCGGATCATATAAGGCGTGGTAAAAGTAGTAACGGCAGACGCTCCAACGACAACAGGAAAAAGAAAATCGCTTATGACGCCAAGAGAAAGACCGAGAGTAGCAACAATAAAAGCAAACTCTCCAATTTGCGCCATGCTCATTCCAACCTGCACGGATTGTTTCAAGGGCTGGCCTGAAACCAAAGCGCCAAGCGTTGTACTGAATAATTTTCCAAATAAAGTCAGCAACGTGATCCACAAAACCGGCCAGCGATATTCAACAATCGCCGCGGGATCGATCATCATTCCAACGGACACAAAAAACACGGCGCCAAAAAGATCTTTAACCGGTTTGATAATATGTTCCACTTTTTCTGCAGAAGTAGTTTCGGCCATTATGGAACCCATAATAAAAGCACCTAATTCTGCAGAAAATCCAACCTGAGTTGCCACCACTACCATTCCCAAACAAAGGCCGATTGATAAAATCAGCAACGCTTCTTCATCCAGTAATTTTTTTGCTTTTTTTAAAAAAGTAGGTAAAAGAAAAATGCCGGCAAGAAACCATAAGGCTAAAAAAAAGAGCAATTTTGTAACGGTAAATAATAATTCCATTCCCTGGAATTCTTTACTCACCGCCATGGTAGATAACAAAACCATCAATAGTATCACTACAATATCTTCAACTACTAATACACCAAAAACGACGCGAACATATTGTTTGGTTTTGATTCCCAGTTCATCAAAAGCGCGAATGATGATTGTGGTAGAAGAGCTTGCTAACATTCCGCCTAAAAATAAACTGTCCATAAAAGACCAGCCCATCCAACGCGCGACAAAATACCCGGAAATGGTGATGAATGCAATTTCGATGAAAGCCGTAATGGAAGCTGCTCCGCCAACGCGCAACAATTTTTTAAAACTAAATTCAAGTCCAAGAGAAAAAAGCAAAAAGATAACGCCAATCTCTGCGAGTGTTTTAATATTTCCATTATCAACAACTGTTGGCGTAATGGACAAATGCGGTCCTACCAAAAATCCTGCAATAATATAACCCAGAACCAGCGGCTGTTTTATTTTTCGGAATATTAAAGTAGTGATAGCTCCTGTTATCAGGATGAGTGCAAGATCTGCTATCAATTTTGGCAAATGAACCATTCAATTTTTTAAAAAATTATTGGTTCAATATACATTTATCAAAGCAAAAATTAAAAAAGAATTTAAAGACTGTGTAAATCCTTTGCAACTGCATCATCCAGGAACCAATGCAATTCTCCTTCTACGGGAACAATGATTTGGGCAGGCAATTTTGAAGGCATGTATTCGCCTTCCAGAACCTGGTGCAACACTGATGCTTTCTTTTCTCCATCAACCATAAAAGCAATGCGCCGCGATTTATTTACAATGAGTGGCATCAATGTGATCCGGTACATTTCCTGTTGCTCATTATAAACCGCATTAACCCAGTTTTGATGTTCTTCAATAATTGGCGAGCCTGGAAATAATGAAAGTGTATGTCCGTCATCGCCCATGCCGAGCAATACCAGGTCAAAGCTAAAGGTGGTATTATCAAAAAAAGTATGTAGCAGTTTTCGATACTCTTCCACCGCGAAATTCGGTTCGATATCAGTTCGCATCACATGAATTTGATTAGGCGGAATATCAAGCTGGTTCAATAAAGTATCAAAAGCCATTTTCGCATTATTCCTGTCATCTGTAAATGGAACCACTCTTTCATCTCCCCAGAAAATCTGAAGCCGTTTCCAATCTATTTTGTTGAGATATTCTGCTGATGCTAATTTTTCATAAAGAAGTTTCGGCGTTGAGCCTCCTGAAAGGACAAGGGTAAAAAATTGCTGATAAGTTAATGTATCAGCAATATAATTACAAATCCATGCAGCGAGTTTATCGCTCATGATCTGTTTGTTTTTGAAAATGTGTAGCTTCATTTCTTAATTTCTTTTGCTCCTTCTTTTACACTGACTTTTGTATGTTCCATTGCCCTTCTTTTTATTTTTGGAGGCATTGAAATCCAGTTGTGTCCGTCTCTTGCAATAAGCGCTTCGGCATCTTCAGGGCCCCATGAATCAGGAGAATAATTGGGAAAATCCATTGACTTCCTTGCACCCCAGATTTCCATTATGGGCATCACTACTTTCCAGGCCGCTTCCACCTGGTCTGCGCGCATAAATAAAGTGGCATCACCGTCCATTACGTCATACAAAAGCGTTTCATATGCTTCGGGCTCTTCCCCATTGTAAGCGTCTTCATAATTGAAAACCATATCCACCGGATTTAAGATCATTGCCTGTCCGGGCCGCTTTGCCTGGAAGCGCAAACAAATATCCATTTCCGGGGAAATGCCGATTGATAAGCGATTCGGTCTCCATGTTTCAGTCGCTTCTTTCGGAAAAGCAAAGTCAGGAGCGGGTTTGAACTGAATCGTTAATTCAGTAGATTTTTCATGCAATCTTTTTCCCGTACGAACATAAAACGGAACTCCCTCCCAGCGCCAGTTGTCGATATAAAATTTAACAGCCGCAAAAGTTTCTACATTTGAATCTGGGTCGACATTTTTTTCTTCCCTGTATCCCGGAACTTTTTCTCCCTGCATCCATCCCGGACCATATTGCCCGCGGGCTGCATAATCCTGAACTTCATCTTTCGGAATTCTTCGGATGGCATTCAACACATCTACTTTTTTATTGCGGATCTCATTGGCATCAAAAGAAACAGGCGGTTCCATCGCAACCATGCAAAGCAATTGCAAAATATGGTTTTGAATCATATCTCTCAGCGCTCCGGAAGTTTCATAATATCCGCCGCGTCCTTCCACGCCTACGGTTTCTGCGGCAGTTATTTGTACATGATCAATATAATGGCGGTTCCATAAAGGCTCAAACAAGGCATTGGCAAATCGCAAAGCAAGAATATTCTGAACCGTTTCTTTTCCCAAATAATGATCTATCCTATAAATCTGTTCTTCATCAAAATATTCGCCGAGCATGTTGTTCATTTCGATGGCGCTTTGCAAATCATGGCCAAAAGGCTTTTCGACTACAATCCTCGAACATTTGGTATCATGGCACAAATCCATATTGCCAATATTTTTTACGATTTCAGGGACCAGTTGTGGCGCGACCGCCATATAAAAAACAACAGTTGGGTGAACGCCTGCTTCTGCTTCTTTCTCTTTCGCAATTTTTGTAAGTTTGTCGTAAGCTTTCGGATCGTTCACATCCATTTGAAGATAGCTTATATGCTTTGCAAATTCCTTCCACTTTCCATTGGTATCTTTTATTCTTGAAAAATTGTCAATTCCTTCTTTCAGGTGTTTTTTATACTCTTCATCAGAATAAGGCGAACGTGCAATTCCAACAATGCTGAAGTGATCAGGCATCGCATTATCCAAAAAAAGATTGTACAATGCAGGATTTAATTTCCTGTAGTTCAGATCTCCGCTGCCACCAAAAATGAAAAGAACTGTGGGTGGTAATTTTTTATAATCTAACATTATTTGGTTTTTAGTTCGTAGTTTTTAGTTCGTAGTCTATTTCTCCACCTTAGCTTTCCTTACTTCTTCTTCCCAAACGGTATGAAAAATTCCTTCTTTATCCGTTCTCTGGTAAGTATGAGCGCCAAAAAAATCACGCTGCGCCTGTATCAGATTGGTTGGCAACAATCTCCTGCGATAGGCATTGAAATAATTTAAAGATGCCATCAATCCTGCGGCCGGATAATTGTTCAAAGCTGTAACAGATACAACTTTCTGAAGAGCTGATTCTTTTTGCTGCAAAATTTGGGCAATGTTTTTATCCAGCAACAGGTTTTTCAAATTCGCATCCTGCTGGTACGCTTTTTTAAACATATCCAACATGGCAGAGCGAATAATGCAACCCCCACGCCAAACACTTACCACTTCAGGCAAAGGAATGTCCATTTTTAATTCTGATGAAGCAACTGTTAGCATCGCCAGACCTTGGGCATAGCTGACTACGGTAGAAAAATATAAAGCGTCCTTTAATTGATTCATCCATTCTTTTTTGTCAATATCAATTTTCTTTGGGTCGGTTTTATAAATTTCTGCTGCTTCTTTTCTTTCATCGATCAATGAAGAAAGATTGCGCATCATAACCGCCGAATCTATGGTTGGTATTGGCATAGGCAAGTCAAGTCCTTCCTGTGAAGTCCATTTTCCGGTTCCTTTTGCGCCGGCTTTGTCCAGGATCATATCCAGCAAATACCGATCGTATTTCTCATCTTTTCTTGCAAAAATAACCGCCGTGATTTCCAGTAAAAATGATTTCATATCGCCGCTGTCCCAATCTTTAAAAACCTGTTCCAATTCTTCAGAAGAAAGGCCTAACCCATGATGCATCAGATCGTAACATTCACTGATCAATTCCATGATCGCATATTCAATTCCGTTATGCACCATTTTTACATAATGGCCTGCAGCATTGTGCCCGAGATAGCCAACACAAGGCTCGCCATTTACTTTTGCTGCAATTGCTTTTAAAATTGGCGCTACTTCTTTATACGCTTCCTTATCTCCACCAGGCATAATGCTCGGACCTTTTCGCGCACCTTCCTCGCCTCCGCTAATTCCCATTCCCATAAAATGAAAGCCTTCATTTTTTAATTCGGCAATTCTTCTTAAAGTGTCCGTATAATGAGAGTTTCCGCCATCAATAATAATATCACCTTTTTGCAACAAAGATTTCAAATCGTTGATCACACTATCAACCGGGCTTCCAGCCGGAACCAGCATCATCATCTTCCGGGGCGTTTTTAATTTCGCTACCATCTCTTCCAAAGTGTTCACACCTTTTACCGTTGTTCCTTCTGTAGCAGCCTCTTCAAATGCTTTTGTTTTCTCGGGATTTTTATCAAAGCCAACCACAGAAAATCCATGATCAGCCATATTCAACAAGAGATTGCTACCCATTACACCAAGGCCGATCATTCCAAAATCGTACAAGTTTTCACCCATAAAAAAATATTTTAGTGTGTAAAATTAATGAAATTGAATTTGCTTTCAGTTTTTTAGCATTCGGCATTAAGCTTTGATCCCTACCTTTGCAGAATGAAAAAGAAAATAATTTTTTACTCTGTTTTCTTTGTACTACTCATCTCTACATTTTATATTTTACTTTCTTTTACCAAAGGATTTTTTGATGTGAAGCTGCCGGTGATGAGCTATGTGCAGGATTTCTCATTTACAGACCAGAATGGACAAACCGTAACTCAAAAAAATATTGATGGAAAAGTTTATGTCGCGGAATATTTTTTTACGACCTGCAAAGGCATTTGCCCGAAAATGAATTTCAATATGAAAGGCGTTTATGATCAATTCAAAAATGACAAAGATTTCGCCATCATTTCTCACACTTCCATGCCTGAAACTGATTCAGTTCCTTTATTAAAAGAGTACGAAGAAAAGATGATTGGAAGCAATCCGCAATACGCTGCCAAATGGTATTTCGTAACCGGCAGCAAAGACTCTTTGTATAAAATGGCGCGTCAAAGTTACCTGTTGGACAATGATAAAAATAACAGCGAGAATATCAAAGAAGCATTTATTCACACACAATTTTTTGCTTTGGTTGATAAGCAAAAAAGAGTTCGTGGAATTTATGACGGTTTGAAAAAAGATGAGATTGCACGGCTGGAGAAAGATATCGCCACTTTGCTCAAAGAGAAGGATTCTTAAATTAAGAATCGTTACTTTTTATAGTGATAATAACATGAAAAAATAATTACTTCAGCTTCAGTAGCCTGATATACAAGCGTGTGTTTCTCATCAATTCGTCTGCTCCAGCAACCTGCAAATTCATATTTTAATGGTTCAGGCTTCCCAATTCCAGTAAATGGATTTCTTAAAATATCTCTGATCAGATCTCCAATTCGTAATGCCGTTTTTCGATCTGTTTGAATCCAGTATTCGTATTCTTCAAATGCTTTTGGAACAAACCCGATATTTCTCATATCAAATCCTTACTATTTACTTTTATTGTTTCTTTCTTTGCACGATATTCTTTAATTCTTTTTTTTAAATCTTCTGCATATTCAGGATCATCAAGAATATATTCAGTTTCATCAGCAGGCTGAATAGTAATCTCAATGTTTTTGTGAGGGAACATTGTTTTAATTCCTTCTATAATTTCTGCTGAAAGATTATCACTATTAATGCGGATTGATGTTTCCATAATTTTAATTTAATCTCTTTGTAAGTTACTTAAATTTAATTCGAAAAAAATTACTCAATAAATTTTACAATATCCTCCACCAATTTTTGATCAACCGGCATTGATCCGTCTGTATAAGTTTTATTTTCATCCACACAATCTTTTCCTGCATTTTTTAAAGTGTGCGACATGTTTGGAATGATGTCCAAATCACTTTTTTTATTGGCTTTGTGAAGATTGGTTGCATCCACAATTTGTACCTGGATATCACAGCCGCCCTGGATAATCAAAACAGGGCATTTCAATTTTTTTATTTCATTTTCAGGAGAATATTTCAGCCACGAAATCATGTAAGGCTGAATCGATTTTCTAAAAAGAGGTGCCAGCATTCCGGGAAAATCATTCACTTCTTTTCCCTCTTTCAGCTGATTAAAAATCAGCGGTATTTGTTGCTTTACTGAATCGGGCAAAGGTTGTTTTTGCATTTGCTCTTCGAGGATAACATCAATCGGGCGACCAGCGCCGGCAAGAGAAATATATCCTTTCACCTTCTTTTTTTCAGAAGCAAGCATCGCGATCAGCGAGCCTTCGCTGTGGCCAATGAAATAAATATTTTTGAAACCAAGTGTGTCGTGCAAATAATCGAAAATTTTTTCTGCATCTTTTACGTAATCTTCAAAAACAACATCACTTTCTTTGAAATTAGCGACAGCGCTTTTTGCAATGCCGCGTTTGTCATACCTGAACGTTGCAATATTCTGAGAATCGAGCGAATGCGCCAGCATTTGATATTCACTGGTTGGAACCGCTAATGTGCTGTTTCCATTTCGGTCTGTTGGGCCGGAACCCGCAACGATTATCGCAATTTTTTGTTGATTATTTTTTGATAATAACGTGCCATACAGTTTGGTTCCGGTTGCTGAAGTAATGGCAATTTCTTTTTCGTTTGGATAAATTGGGGTTGATTTTACTGAAGAAGCCTTTTCTTTTGAACGTGAAAAATTTAAAGGAATGTGATGATTGTATTGATTCCAGATACCGGCAATAGAATCGTCGTTGATCATTTTTCCTCTATAAAACCCATTGATCATTTTTATTTCCACATTGAGGCTGTCTGCAGTTACATTGATCGCGCTGAAAGGCAATCCCATTGCATGTTGTTTTGGGCTATCCCATTTGCCGGTGATCTTTCCCGAACTGTCTTTTGTGAAATGAAATACGATTGGAATTGGGTTATTATTCATATCAATATTTCCTTCCCAATCACCGGAAATATCCTGTGCAAAAACCGGTGAGCACAAAAAAAATATGATTGAAATAAAAAGTGTGGCTTTCATTTTTTTCAACAAAAATAATGGTTTGATTTGTTGAAAAGGAAAAAGAAGCAGACGGCACGAATTCTTAAGCGGTCAGGTTTCTGAAGACTTCTTCGAGGCTTTGGCTTTTAGTTTGTAAAGAAAGAATGTCGAGATTGTTTTTCAAACTGAATTCGAGCAGCAGTTTTTTCACTTTTTCAGGATCAGAAGTTTGAATGAAGTATTGATTTTGATTTTGTTCGACGTTGTCAACTCCCGCCAAATTTTTCAATAATTCCACATCGACATTTCCCGAAAATTCTACCAAAACAACATGAGAATTTTTGTTGACAGAACGAAGGTTGACCAAAGAATCATCTGCAACAATATTTCCTTTGTTGATGATGATAATCCGGTCGCAAATACTTTCTACTTCCTGCAAAATATGGGATGAAAAAAGTACGGTTTTATTTTTTCCCAAATCTTTAATTAATTGCCTTATTTCAATGATCTGGTTCGGATCAAGGCCGGTGGTGGGTTCGTCCAGAATCAATACTTTCGGGTCATGAATCAAGGCGGCTGCGAGGCCAACTCTTTGTTTATATCCTTTGCTCAATTGCCCGATTTTTTTATTGCTTTCAGGGCGCAAACCAGTCAGGCCAATTACTTCTTCTATTCTTTTTTTTACGTCTGTTTTCAGGTCATGAATTCCGGCAATCAATTCCAAATATTCACGAACATACATTTCATAATAAAGCGGGTTTCCCTCCGGCAAATAACCTATGTGTTTTTTGGCTTCCAATGGATCGGCATTTACATTGATGCCGTTCACCACCGCATTACCAGAATCAGCAGCAATATATCCGGTAACAATTTTCATCGTTGTTGATTTTCCGGCTCCATTCGGACCTAAAAAGCCAACAATCTCGTTATTACCGATAGCAAATGAAATATCATTTACGGCTTTTTGTTGGCCATAAATTTTTGTAAGATTGGAAACGCTGATTGACATAAAGCAAATGTAAAACAAAAACAATCCTGCAATTGCTGGAGGCTTTATTTACTGCAAAAACCGACGGTTATTTATTCGCCGTTGAAGAACGATTTTCAACCCATTTTGACACTTCGGGGCAAGTGGCATATTGCGGATCGATGTTTACATAAAAAGTAGGAATTTTTTTATCGAACCATTGATCCAAAGCTGCATTCTTTTTTTCTTCCAATGCGCGTTGAGCTACTTTATCATAATCGTCCTTCAGATTTTCACGATGAGGCTCTGTTTTACTTAAAACCTCAACAATTCTTACCGCTTTTTTGCCGGTATAAGGATCCGCAAATTCTGTTGGCTGAGAAAACTCGCCAACTTTCAGTGTTGGAAGCAGTAAAGCAAGATCTTTGTCATGCACATCGTCAATTGTTATAAGCGTACTTTGATCAGGAGCCGTTAAGCGGCCGCCAGTGAACTTGCTGTTATCGTCTTCGCTGTATTTTGAAACTGCTTCGCCGAATGTAAGAGTTCCGTTTACCAACAGTGTCCTGATGGAATCCAGTTTTTGTTTGGTTTGGTTCACTTCGATAGAACTTACCTGCGGCACTTTTAAAATATGCCTGATGGTTGCATCGTCGCCACGTTTGCTGACCATCTGGATGATATGATAACCAAATTTTGATTTAAAAACGCTTGAAATCTGGCCATCTTTGAGACTAAAGGCTTTTGCCAAAAAAGTAGGATCGATATCTTTTTGGTTACGATTAATTTCCATTAATCCACCATTTTCCTTACTTCCAGGATCATCGGAAAAAAGCGAAGCAAGCACCTCAAATTTTTTGCTTCCATCTTCTACTTCTTTTTTGTATTCTTTCAACTGATCAATCGCATAATTTTCCAGGTCGCGACTTGGTTTTGGATAAATAACAATTTGGCCAACTTCCAGTTGTGATTCATAAAACGGAAGACTGTCTTTTGGAATTTTTGAAAAGTAATCCTCCACTTCGTTTGGAGTAATCCTCACATCCGAAACAATTTTATCTCTTTCTGCTGCTGCGAGTTTCTGGTCTCTAATGATAGGTTTGAATTCTTCTTTTAATTGATAAACGGTTTTCCCCGCCACTTGTTCCAGCACTTCTTTGGATCCATACTGACCGATAAAATACCGAATCCTGTTGTCAATTTCTCCATTGATTTGATCTTCTGAAACGGGTAAAGAATCTCTTTCGGCCTGCAATACCAAAGCCTTTACAGCCAGCGCTTGCTGCAATAAAAGGCAGCCTGCATTTGCCGGAACTTCTTTATTCTGTCGTTGGTAATCGAGGATGGCATTGTCAATATCACTTTTCAAAATGATCTTATCGCCAACAGTGGCAATGATCTTATCAGCGACTACTTTTTTAGTTTGTGCAAATGAAGTGAATGCAAATGCCAGTGAACAAAGAAATAAAACGATTTTTTTCATCAGAAGTTTTTGTATTGGGATGACGACACATTTAGGCTTTTGCAAATGTGTCGCCAAAAATACGTTGGGAAACCTTCCCTTATTTTTTTGGAAAGTTAAAAGTTGAAAGACTTTTGTTAAAAGAAACGGGGATTTACCATCAAAGTGTTCTTTTAATTTCAATTTCTTCAAACGCTTCAATCATATCGCCGGTTTTGAGGTCGTTATAATTTTTCAGGGTCATACCGCATTCCATATTGTTATTCACTTCTTTCACATCGTCTTTAAATCGTTTTAAGCTTCCCAGTTCGCCTGTATGAATGATGATTCCATCTCTTACCAGACGAACACGGTTATTTCTTGCGATCTTTCCTTCAACGACCATACATCCTGCAACGGTAGCCTTATCAAATTTGTAGGTTTCTTTTATTTCTGCAATGCCCAAAACTTTTTCCTGGATCTTCGGCTCCAACATACCTTCCATTGCGCTCTTCACTTCGTCGATCGCGTCATAAATGATGGAATACGTTTTTATTTCCACGCCTTCGTGATCGGCAAGTTTGGAAGCCTGCAATGAAGGACGAACATTAAATCCGATAATCACCGCGTCTGATGCAGTTGCCAACATTACATCGGTTTCTGTGATTTGTCCAACGCCCTGGTGAACCACGCTTACCGCAATTTCTTCGGTGCTCAATTTTTGCAACGAATCGCTCAATGCTTCTACCGATCCATCCACGTCGGCACGAATCAACAGGTTTAATTGTTTGAAATTGCCCAACGCAAGACGACGTCCGATCTCATCAAGAGTGATATGTTTTTTAGCCCTGATCCCTTGCTCACGAAGAATTTGCGCTCTTCTGTTGGCAGTTTCTTTTGCTTCAGATTCGTCATTAAAAACTTTGAAAGTTTCACCTGCTTGTGGAGCGCCGTTCAAGCCAAGAATTAAAACAGGCGTGGACGGCGGCGCCGTTGTTACGCGCTGGTTGCGTTCGTTAAACATTGCTTTGATACGTCCGTAATATTGCCCTGAAACCAAAAGGTCTCCCTGGTTTAATGTTCCGTTTTGAACTAAAATGGTTGCTACATATCCGCGGCCTTTATCGAGCGAGGCTTCAATCACAGTTCCGCTGGCGATTTTTTTAGGATTCGCTTTTAATTCCAACAAGTCAGATTCCAATAATACTTTGTCGAGTAATTCATCCACATTTAATCCTGATTTGGCACTGATCTCCTGGCTTTG
>Ga0157373_10001565_pt1 | contig 17448 bp, 21 predicted proteins | sample C65metaG_FD_113460 | JGI IMG/M metagenome (GOLD analysis project Ga0157373, IMG submission 113460) | Corn rhizosphere microbial communities from Kellogg Biological Station, Michigan, USA - C6-5 metaG | ecosystem: Host-associated > Plants > Roots > Rhizosphere > Soil | place: USA: Michigan... | reverse complement strand
GTTTACAAAACAGCTGCTCTAACCAGCTGAGCTAAAGCGGCACTTACGCTATTTTAGCAGTGGTTGGCTGTAAACTCAAGACAAAACCCATATTTTCTACAAATTTTGTTTGAAAGGTCCACGGTTATTTGAAGTAATTCATTTAACCTACTTGCATTGTAGCAAACTGTGTGCGTTTTGTCAATATGCTTACGGCTGGAGTGGCATAATACTAACCCACCAGAGGGGGTGCCTATTCCTCATCGAGCACCTGTAAGTCGGGGAACGACTCTTCACTTGTATTTTCAGAGTAATCTACGTTCTTACCGCATTTGGTGCAATAGGTACTTGTAACATTTCCTCCCGCACCACCGAAAGGCTCCAGCGCAATCATGTGGTGCTTTCCACGTCTATCTTCGGGGCATATATCCATACACTATATTATACGCTGATTCATTGTACGAGAGAGTAGTTATTATTTTTATTGACCTCGCTCCCCTTCTTTGATATAATATAAATATCAATCTGCAATTGGTACATCCAGCCTCGTCATGAGGGCTGGTATTTTTTGTATCAAAATCTCATTTCGTTGTATTACAACAATCTATACGGTCTGTTCGCAGCCATACCGGATAACTAAAACTGCTTGATTTTTCGCGTGCTGAGACAAATTACCCGCTCTGTTTTCCCTAACAACGGGTGACCTACTCAGTACACGAAAATTACCAAATACATTGTGGGATGCAAGCCAATAGAACGTTAATAGCGGTGAGGCCCGGGGCTTACAGTTGCATGGTTATAGATTAATAGAGGGGTAGACTTTCCTGCTAGGTTAGTAGGGGATAGAGGGATATATGGTTAAAGTTTCTAAAGAAGAATGTGAACACGAGTGGAAGAAGTTCAAGGAAACAGTACGTGTAGAGCGCACAGAGGCTCAGTTACGTAAGGGACAACATTATACAGGCAACGGTGCTCACTTCATCGTAAGAGCCTGTATAAAGTGCAAGAAGAAACAACGGGTAGACTACATAGTCGAATAGGAGGAATAGTTAAAAAATGGTACACAAAATATTATCACTATATACATTGTGGAGCGTACGTAATAAGATTATCGCAATACGTCATGCAAATGGCCTAGCACCTCTGTTCTTGTAGGTACCAGGATTCAATTATACGCTCCATGAACCTACGCTATTAATTTTAGTGTGAGAAAGGAGCGTATTCATGTTGCTATCTGAAGCGATAAGCGAGTTTATTAGATATAAGGTCGTGCGCCGTGGTTCTACCCGCGATACTGAGATTACCTACCGAAGCACTATGAATGGGTTCCTTAAGTGTGTCGGGGACATTCAAGTAGAAGATTTAACAATTTACACAATAGACTCTTATGCCGATGAACTGTCAGTTAAGGGATACATGCCTAAAACATACCATAACAAGATGGCTACTGTTAGAAGCTTTGTAAGATTCCTCTACGCAAAGGATTTGACTAACATACGACCAGAATCTGTAGAACTCCCTAAATCCGTAAGTCCCGAGGCTAACTTCCTATCCCCTGCCGAACAAGAGGTACTGTTATCTGTTATTAAGAAGCCACGTGACCTCGCTATTGTGCGAGTGATGATAGCAAGTGGTGCTCGAGTGTCAGAACTTACTAATCTGAAATACGATGATTTCTACATTGACTCGATCGTCATCCAGCACGGTAAGGGCGGGAAATCTCGTCCTACTTTTTTAACTGAACGAGCTGCAGAGAGTTTACAAAACTACCTAAAAACCAAGCGAAGAACAGAGTACTTGTTTACAAATAGTTTTGGCGAGAAGCTATCACGCCAGTATGTTGCAAGAATAGTCTCACAGTACGCCTCTGACGCTGGTATCGGTAAGAAAGTAACCCCTCATACACTGAGGCACTCATTTGCGACGAATATGCTACAGAACGGTGCGCGAGTAGAAATAGTTCAACCGTTAATGGGCCATGCAAACATTAGGACCACGCTTATATATGCGCACTTTACTAACAATTATCTTAAAGAAGAGTACCAGAAGTACGCAAGCAAGGCTTAAGCTAGCAGAACGCCGCCAAGTAGCAACGATACGAGTACGGCATAGATAACCGCGATAACTAGACATAGACGCTCTTTAACGCCGAAACTAGCTAATGTGTAGTGACTAACTGCGTATGCGATAAAGAATAGTAATGTGATTTCTAGTAGTTTCATAAGTTCCCCTTATTTAGTGGTTTCGTATCAACAGTGAATGAAGCAGTATCAGTATTCGCCTTATATGCGGCCGTTATAGCCTTCAGGAGCGATAGGAAAGCTGCGAGTAGACCGATACCAATAATGAGTGGAAGCATGCCCATAACCTGCCCAAACGAGCTCACAAGGTCTGCACCTGTATTGCTTGCCGCTGCTGGTACTAGCACTCCCACAACAGCAATGATTGCCTGGGCGAATGTCGATATGGCTCGCTCCGATGCATCTTGCCAGAATAGTTTAGTAAACATATGAGATTACCCTACTCCTCCAGCTACCCACACATTGTTGCTGTTTCCATCATTCGGACCTTCAGCAACGTATCTGCGCTGACCATCGAAAGATACATAGCTGAGCCATACATATCCGTTTGTAACAATGTAGCTGTCGTAATTAAACTTTTGACCGTTACCATAAACTGCAATTGATGTAGAGTTCTTATCTGGTGCATTTCTCACGTTTAGCGCATCAACGACGACAGTAGCTGTACCTTTTGCAGAGATTCGTCCAGTATCAGGTGTGGCACTTGGCTTATCTTCAATAACCTGTGCGATTTTCGCACCATCGACTTCTGTTGACCACCCTAGATATTTACAACCATAGGCGCCAAACCATTTCTCTACTTCGACGATACTTCGGTAAACTGCTCGAGAGCCAGTCTGTGTTTCTGAATCATGAATCTCAACCCATCCGTTGCCATGATTGAAAGCCCATGCGGTATGTCCGAGGTCACCCTGAGGATACTTTGGCAGTGAGAAGAAGATAGGAACCCATACGCCGATTGGTAAGTCGCTATATTGCTTAGAAGGGTTAGACTGCCATGAACTGGTCGCCGTAGGCTTGCGAGCAGGTGCAGAGACTGCATCATCAACGTATTTCAAGCAGTAGCCTCGAATGGCTGGTACATTTAAAACTGGGTATTTGACTTGCTGTACACTCATTACATGCCTCCTTCTTGATCCGTCGGATCAACCGTATTATCCGGTGCTACGTAGATGTTTCCACCTTGTGAAGATTGATTTTCCATATTACTCCTTTCGTTTGTAGTTGTAGATCATTACCAGTAGTAAGCTGATAGCCAAGAAGCTTAAGTTTCCAGTAACGCTTGAGATGTCTCTTAGTACTGGCGCATCAACTCCGATTGTCCTTAGAATCTGGTAGACAACGGATGGGACTGATGCAAGTATTGCGAACGAGAACATCAGTAGCATCTGCCACCTAAGTCCCGTTAGCCAGTCACGAGGACGTAATACCTCTTTGAACTGTTTAGGTATGATGTAAAACAATATGATTGCAATCGCAATGGAACGGATGATCAACCCAATAAGGGAGTAAACGTTTATTTCGCCTATCATTTTCTTTTATCCCCTCCCGTGGCCAAGAATATCTTCATAGTTACGTCGTCTTTATATAGCTCGAGTAACTCCGCCGGCTTTTTTATCTTTTCGATAGACTTGTTGGCGCGTTTCAAGTTATTACGGCGGATAGATTGAATGGATTCCTCAACCTTATCGTCCCGCAACTTCTTTTTCCAAAAGAAAAGCATAGCTAGCGCCTCCGGTCATTTTCTTTAATAGAAACCAGGATGTCATACATTTTCTCGCTCATCTTTCCTTGCTCTTCGAGAGGTTTGATTACAAAATCAGTTACCTCTTTAGCCTCAGCAAGTCTCTTTTCTTGAAGTTCGTTATACGCTTTATCCTTGTCTTTTCCGTCACGGTATAGGAAGACGACCACAATACCAAGAACAATAAGACCAACGCCAGCAAGCCCGTATTGGTAAAGAATACCTAGCGCTTCGCTGCTCACTGCAAAACCTCTACAGTTCTACATATATTTGACCCAACATAAGCCCATCCAATAGTGCCGTCGTCGAGTTTACAAAGCATAACGGGGCGAGCATCTTCGCCATCTTTACCATCATGACCATCTTTGCCGTTGACTGGTACTTGTTCGATGGTTTGCTTTTCTACTACTGTGTTAGTAGAAGTAGAGTTAGTCCCGTCTTTTCCATCCTTTCCAGCTTTTCCTTCAGGCCCTGGTGTCTGAGCTTGTGACGCAAGTTGGTCTACTTTCTTCTGAAGCGCCTTCATGCTTTCGACGTTTGTGGTGATACGGTTGTTCTCACCCACAAGATCTGCGTTTACTTTTGCAATGGTAAGACTGAAGTACGTAACGATTCCTATGAGAATAATCAAAATAAGAAACCAAGACCAAAGCAGTATACGGCGCAGCCGCTTAGAGTCTTGGTCGCTCACACTATCCCCAAACCTCAATATTTAGGTTGTAATTACTATTTGCTGTAAGCACGTTTAGCTTGAGAGCCGTTGTCGTGAATGAGTCAATCGAAACGCTAAGAATCTCAGTTAACGTGCCCGAGACACGATCGTAGAAACTTACAACTTTGCTATCACTCGATAGAGTTTGGCTACCAGTGGCATCCTGGAATAGTGAGTCAACGTGTTGGCGCATCGTTGGGGTTCCCCCGACGTTAACAAGACCACCGTACCCAGTTGAGTAATGGATGTATGACTGTGGCCCGTTCCACTTTTGAGAAACAGTGATCTTTATATTAGTAGGCTGGAAACCGAGAGTAATCGGTGATTGGACTCCCGTGGTCGCGTAAGCTATCGTTCCGTTGAAGTAGTTCATTTAGCTACACCCCATTAGAATGGCTTCACTTCATAACCACTAAAGCTTGTTGCAGTAATGTCCGCATTACGTGAGACGTCTGCGGCTGCGTAAAGTTCTACGTAGTCGCCAGCGTTAAGCTTAATGTAGTCGTTTAGGATACCTCTCTGTGTTGCTCCTGAGCCTGATGCTGTGAAGCCATCAGAGCCGTATGAGTAGACAGTACCGTTTTTATAAAGCGCAACAGCTATACGGCCTACGTTGTTACATCCGACAGTGGCATTAAATTGGTAGTACCCATTTTCTGATGCAGTGAAACGACCTTTGTTTACGGTTATGTCAAAACTGCTATCACCAAAATCTAGAGCGTCGAATGTTACTTTAGTGTATGTCGCGGCGATTGATATTGTCGCTGAAAGATGAGCCCTAAATGAGCCAACATGAAGCGTTGTAAAGTCTATCTTCGCAGCAGTAACAGCATGGCTACCGAGCTTTGAAGTGGTGACAGAACCATCAGTAATCGTAGTGTTTCCAACAGAACCATCTTTTAGAGTACCGTTCTGGTTGTGCGATGAGATTAATGCAGCAGTTAGGTCGTCTGCCCATCGAGCAGTTGCTGCAGCAATAACAGGAGAACCTGCGGGATAAATAGTATCTGTACCGGCCGTGAGAGTAAGCTGTGTAATAGTATTACCTGATACAATACCCTTCCAGTCACTGCGCGTGCCTACTACTTCATTCCCATTTGAATCAATCTTATAGAGAACAAATGTAACAGGAGTTGAGGTTCCCCAGCCTGTTAGATCGTCGGCATTAAGAAGTGATGCGCCGACGCTCTTCTGTGCTGTGAGGGTAGTTGGGTTCGGGCGAGTACCGCTCGACGCTACCATTATCTTATCTGTTATTGTCGCGGTCATGTAGTACCTCTGTTTTCTTAATTATAGTTTTCGTTTATTGGTAAAATTAGCTGTCGCTATCGAGTAGACCGATGTTTACGCTTTCCACGATCACGTCTGAAAGCTGATAGTTTGTACCAGCAACTGAAGAAGAGACTTCCCATGACACGTAATTCATGTCCTCGTCAATCTCGATCTGTACTTTTTGTCGTGGAACGCCTGAAGAAATTGGTATATTAACCGTTTGCCCCCACCCTAAAACGCCCCAGCCGGCTTCTCCCCACCCTGCCGGTAGATTTGTAGGTGCGTAAGTACGAGAATCGACAGCAACTGTTGCTTGGTCGTCGTCCTCGGTTCTACCGAAGATTGAGAAATTGATAGTACCCTTCGGACGAAGTAGAATGAAGGTCATTCGCGTGACAGTCGCCCACTCTTCCCCATCATCTGAGAATCTCAGTTGCCCACTCGTTATGTCTGTCGGGAAAGCTGCGGAGCCATCCATAGTTGATTGAATGGTTGAGAACTCATAGATAACATTGCCACTTAGAACTAAATGGTGCGTCATACCCGAGTTGTCTTCATACAGGGTCATCCAGTCGGCAGAAACGTTGTATGGGAGCATCCAGGCACCCTTACGTTTACTGTTGCCTAAATCAAGCAGCCATATCTGATTATTTGTATCCGATCCTACCGGGAGCGCCCAGTAAACTATTCCATCCCTTGTTGTTTGTACACATGAGTCCATTGCCTGAATATTCAGGTTTTTAACGTCGGTCTCGATATTTTCTGAGATAGTTTCAGTTGAAAGAATGTTCTGGATTTGAGCTTTGGTGAAGGTACTCTTAAATCCATCCCTCGAAGGGTAAATTAGTTGGTCTTGGATAGATGCTATACCGTCAGGTGAGTCGGTACCGTCCTGGCCGTTGTCTTCTTTCACATCGAAGTAAGTAATAACTTCACCACCTACAGTTACGTTCGCGTCCTGCATCGTGTGACGTTTACCGGCACCATTCGTCCCCTTAGAAATAACCATAGGTACTGGATCGCCCTGACCCGTCCTAAATGGCTTTACGTTTACAGGGATGTATTTAGTGCCTTTACCGATAGATACCCACCCACCGCCGTTATATGGTGAGAAATCGAGCGCGTATGCACCTTTACCGCCGAATCGTACGTAGTCCACGTGGTCTGAGTCTCCGGTAAGGAATACCTGGCCGTTGATTTCTGTTCCCCTGGTTACTTTTGGCCCTGCGGTGGTATCGGCAATAGGCGCTTGGTGCGTTACGTCTTTTGAAGACGAACCATCGTCCTTAAACGAAGTACCAGTGATAGCTGAAGCGATTAAATATTGTGCCCCAGATGTTTCACCTATGTATAAGTTGTAGCTTTGAGCACCAGATACTGCTGACCAGCTAATCGTGAGGAAGTTAGTAGTGTTGTCCCAAGCGCCGCGTACAAGAGACACCTGCTTGCTCGCGATAGGCGAGCCCGCAGTTTCTCCGACCGTACTATTAGCTGTGACGGTGTAGTAATAGGTGTAAGTTGTACCAGATAGCCCTGTAGCAGTGATTGTTGGTATCGTAGGGGTCGTAAGAGCGGTAAATGGGACTACTCCTAGAGTGAGAGTATCGAGGTAGGAAAGGCTATCTACACCATTCATCACAAGGACCTTATTATCTATCTGGCAGAAGTGTCCTTTCGCTGAATTACTGTAGGTTTTACCAGTTACTTTCGTCCACGATAAGTCCTCACCTCGAGCGATGTGTACGTAGGTAGTATTACCGCCCTTAAGAGTCTCTGTAATGGCGATAGCTGGAGACGTTCCACCAGTAAGGCTGCTAGTTGAAGTGATAGCGGGTACATCTGTGTTTGCGTAGACACCGCCAAAGGTTATAACGACCGGTGTACTTGGTAGATTACCACCAGTACAGACCACATCCCCTGGCGCAATATTTGATAGCGCGATTAAAGCAGTTTGAACAGTAGAGGCAGATGCGTTGTAGGCTATGGCGCTTGTAGTCTGACCTGAGAATGTAAGCGTGAATGTGCCACCCGTTGGAGTACCGGTGATTGTAAGGGTTTGTACTTCATTCTGTGGGATGGTCTGAAGGGAGATCATCCTGTTCGTGGTTGTTGTACCTACAGTTGAGCGAAACTCATATATCTCGCCAAGAACTGTACCAGCTGGCTGCGGGCCATATTGAACAAGAGAAGGACGAGGCCCAATCGTACCATCCTGGTAAAGACGTACGTTCACAGCCTTAGAGAGGCCGTCATTTGGTGTACGGCCAATATCTAGCTGGCTGTTATATCCGCCAACCCATGCCCTATTACTTAACCGGTCGATCTTTGGTGGGTTCGTTACTTTAGGTACTGGAATCGGCATACTATTCTACTCCTAGCGGTTCACCTGTTGAGTTACGGTATGGGTTCGTGTATCCTTCTCCACCGAAGGTTTCACCTAGAACACTCGGGTAAAGTTCAATTTGCGAGATAGACCCGGAGTTACGTTCTTTCATTCCTTCTAGGAGGTTGTTTGCATCACCTACAAGGTTTCCAAGCTGATTCTGTTTGGTTACTGAGTTACGTACAGATTCTGCCGCAATCATAGTAGCGAGCCACTCAGGGTCTGGTATGAGCACCTCGTCGGTTGTCTGTGTGAAGTCTTCAGGCTTAATATGCGCGGGTACAGTAACGGTGCCGTTGTATTGGGTATCTGTAGAAGTGAAAGTCTTACTAAAGATCAACTCTTGTCCGATAATCGTACAGGTACCGGGGTATCGGTAGCGTTTAAACTCTCCAGGGGTAACATATTGCCAGTAAGTTTCCTGGGTGCTGTTCGGGGTGGTGATAACAACAGGGTCTTTTTCATCCCTATGGATTGCGTAAATAGTGTCGTCTAACGTAACTCGGTCACTCGTAATGGTACCGAGGTCAATTCGGTCGTACGTCCAATCCCATTGCACTCCAGGTTCACGGATTAGCTTCTTCTGAAGCATGTTACCTAGGGCAAGGAATTTAATATATTGGGCCGATGTAGTCTCAAGGGCTGTTGCTTTACCCTTACCTATGAGCCAAGCGTCTTGGATGACTTCCTGGATGGTCATGATTTCTCCTTTATTGCGTTGCCGCTTGATTGCAGCAGTTTACGAATTGCAGCAGTTGAACCAACTCGGTTGAAAGATGACTTAGGAATCTTGAAGCTAGACTTTCTACCTTTCTTTCCACCTTTTTTGCCAGAGCCAGATTTTTTTGAGCCGTCGTCGAGCTTTACGTTGCCGTATTTGTCCCTGAACTTGTTAGTTTTCTCTAGGCCAGCATTAACGAGCGCATCACCATACGCGAGGATGCCTTCTACTTTTTTCTTACCGTCAGGGTCAGTGGATACAAGGTTGTACGCATCCTGTTTGCTCATGTTGTAAAGATCTACGGTGTCGTTGTCATAATCTTTTTGAACAGCTAATTTATTTAGTTCTTTCTGCTTCTTAGCCTTTTCTACGGTTGACCACGATGAGCTTTTACTATCAAATTCCTTCTGAGCCGCCTTGTACTTATCTGCATAGGTATTCGCTTTGCTACTCGATAACCCCATTTCTTTTCGTTTATCACTAACGATTGATTCCGCCTGGTCGATCTGGTCCTGAGTTAGGACGCCCTTGTCGATTAGCTGCTGTTTTTCGGTGTTATTTAACGTGCTTATTGCATAGACATCTGATCCAACCGCTTTTTTCAGATTGGCGGTTTGTTCACGTTCACTCTTGTTCAGTTGACTAACTGCTGATGAAATCGAACCTGTTTTAGAACTATCTGGTGTGCCTGTATCGGCCTCGGATATTTTCTTGTAAGGGAGTACACGGTTTGCTGTTGCTGTGCCGACGATTGGCACCTGCTGTAAACCAAAGCGTGTCAATGAAGTAAGGTCATTGTACTGTGAACCATCGCTCGAAGGCACTGCGACTTTCCCATCAAGCCTAGAGAGGTCATCTGGCGTGTTTTTTGGCTGGATTGCTTCCGATAAACTACCCACAGCTCCTGCAGCTTGGCCTGCTGCAGGACCGCCTAAGGCTCCTACGGACATCGTGACTCGTCTATCTGACGGCAAATATTGGCTGTTAATTGGGTTAAGCCCTTGATATATATCGAAGGCAAGACCACCACCGCCAACTTTAGACCAGGACTGTAGGGCCACTTTTGTCTTGTCTGTTTCTTCAGGACGCCCATCAATAGCTCGTCGAGCTTCATATAGCGCGTAACCGAGTGGTAGGGACGCGAGAAGTCGGCCGAGTGGTAGTATGTTGCCCTTTGCAGCGGGCTTAAGTATCTCGTTACTAACGAACTTGCCTTGTGCATAACTGAATGTACGGAATTGAGATACGAGCTTTCCACCAGGAGAGTCAGCCCATCCTGGAAGATCTTGTGGGTCAACTTTAAATTGAGTCTTTTCTACTATTTTGCGGGCGGCTTGAATCTGTTGAGGTTCGGTAAGAGTTTTGTTCTTGATTTCTCCTGTAACACCTAATTTACGCAAGGTGTTCTCATCACCCTTCTGCGCTAGCCGTAGTGCATAGTCGCGGCCCGCTGTGGCAGACACTGCGCGGTTAAATTTTTCAACATTCCCGAAGAATGGAGCCGTAACCTTATTTACAGCTTTGCCGAGTACTTTATTAGCGAATGATTCGTATCCGTACTGCGTCTTCAAATCGTTCAGCAGCGCATCTGATATGACACCTGTATCTCCAACGAAGCTCCTAGTTTTAGGGTCGAGCTGTTTGAGCATTGCTCCCATGGTTCGGAGATGTCCGGTAACGATACCGGTGTTGACGTTCTGAGATACATTTGTAAGTGCTCCAAGCCCCAGACGTGTAGTTGTAAGATACTTTCGTATATTCCCACTAATCTTTTCACTTGTTGGGTTGTACTTCTTTGCACCAACAGCAATATCAAATGCATTCTTTGCAGCCTCTGTATCGCCGCCCTCTAAACCGATCTTCCCTATAAGTTTCAGCGCATTCTCATCCTTGGCACCAAATGTCTCGGTATGTGCGATACGCTTAGTCGAACCGTTTAGATAGTTAATCAGAGAGTTAGGAGTTTTATCGTAGTTAGGAAGGTCAATAAGTCGGGATGCTTCAAGATTGCCAAATTCACGGTTCCTAGAGGTATCACGAGCAAAGCTTAGTAGTTGTATAGCATCTTCTGGAGTTTTTGCCTGACCGGTCTTTACAAGGTGATTGATTGCCTCGTTGTAAGTGTTCCTATTCTTAAAGACTTCATCATAGTTAATGAAGTGAGGGTAGTAGTTGGGACCTAGGTCACCTATGTCTAATCCGGCATCTACAGCACGCTGGCGGATTTGAGGATGTACTGCTTGCCATTCACTAACTGCCTGGGCGATAGTAGCGTTCTTTGGCTCTGCAAGACCTTGTGTCGCGTCGACGAAATTCTCAAAGTCCTTATTATTCCAGCTGTTCTTTCCGATAGCTTTACCGCGAGCAATCTTAGTAACGGTAGGCATAGCCTTCTGTAGTTGTCCAAGGTAGATTTCCTGAGTATCGCGTGCCCCTTGAAGGTTGTTCGCAAGCTGCTTACCAGATTCACCCTGATGCTCGATAATTGAACGAGTAGATCTGAACGCTTTATCTCGGAGATTTGTTGTTTTCGTATTGAATGACGGTAATTCTGCTATACTCGTACCAGATGTACGATTTCCGATACTGGATTGATTTTCTGGGACAACTGGTGTTCCTTGCTTTGATAGGATACGGGCTCTATTATTTATGGCAGAAGTTTCAGGTAAAATGGGTGCGCGTTGTTGTGGTACTGGTTGCTGCGAGTTTATTCGTGTGGGTGTCTGTTCGGGGAGCGCCTCAGACCGATGAGGAGCAACGGCAGTACCAGGAATCTCAGGATTCGATGACCCAGGGCTGGCAGGGGCGGTAGCTTGACGTCCTTCCCTAACTCTTTGGATAGCACTCCCTAGGCTTGTCTTTCCACCTCGCAAAGCATCACCGACTAAATTACCCGCAAGTGTAGCAGTACCTGCTTGCAAGCCAGCGTTTATAGATTGATTAGGATCGAACGACTTGAATCCGCTGTCTATTCCTTGCGTAACTGCATCTAGAGCTGCAAACTGAGGCGAAGTTATGGCTGCTGTTGCTCCAGCTTTAACACCAGAATTTGCTACTCCGCGCAATGCGTTGTTTGCAATGTTTCCAGTCACTTTTGCGGCAATTGCATCAGGGAGGGCCCCGCCAATAGGTACTGCGTATGGCGCATAATGCACACCAGTTTTAAACGCCTCGCCTGCAAACTCACCAGGTGTTGCTGTTCCTCTTGCGATGTTCAATGGTACTGCTGAATGCTGTAACCTGTTAAACGTCTCTTGGTTCGTTGCATTCACAAGATTTTGTGTATTGCGGCCACCGTTGAACAATTTATCCAGGCCTACAGCTGCACCGCCAGCAGCTGCTGTAATAGGAACCATCACTGTGTTGCCTACTTGTGCCGCCTCATCAGTGATTTGTTTTACAGGACCTCGGTTGAGATCTATTTGAGGAGCAGGTTGAGCCTTAATAGTAGGCTCTGGGTTAATATTCTGCCCGAGTAACTTCTTCTGTGGATTAAGGCTCGATGCATGGATCAGGCTAGTATTTACCTGGGGCTGTAGTAGCTTAGGCTTCTGCGGGGTTAGTGGCGTATTAATGGATACCTGTGGACGTGCAACAGGCTGTTGGGTTTGCTGTGGTTGTTGCTGAGGCTTCTTCTTTTTATCAGGAACAAGTCCCAGCAGTTTTCCGATGGCGCCAAAAATATCCACTAGATACTCCTTACCCTGTCTCCTCGTTGAAGGTGGCGTTGGTATTGAGGTACAGCGGTTCCTTGGATAAGCGTGTTGAACCCATTTAGTGGGTGAGGTGAATCTACCGGTGCTTGTATTGGGCTGAAAGGATGTACCGCATTCGGATCGTTTGGCTCGGCGTTATCATTCTCAAGGGTTTGAGCTCCAGTTTCCGGGTTGGTGTACACACGGTATAGAGGATTAGGCTTATTCTGTGGAATTAAATTACGCAGTTCGCTAGTCATGAACGGCTGAAGTGGTTTGGTGGTCGGTTTGTCAATAACACCCACTTTCATATTTGGATGTGATGGGAATGGTACGGCCTGCGGCATATGCTGAGCTACTGGGGCTAGCTGAGGTGCCTGCTGATGTTGGCCTACCCCTATAAGCTTTTTAAGCGCTCCTAAAATGTCCATGTGACCTCCTTAGAAGGTTTGTTGTTTACGTTGGTCGTCGCCTAAGCCTAGTAGGTTATAGAATTGTCCTGCGGCGGACTGAACTGGCGATGCTCCAGGAGTTACGTTAATATCGCTTGTCTGGTACTGCGCAAGTTCAGGTGCAGTAAATTTAAGGTCATTCTTAGCTGCGATCGTTGGGTTGAGACCAAGTGAGTCAATTTGTGCAAGAAGTGCGTTAACGCGAGCGTTATTACCCTGTGTAGCAGCACGCGCCGCATCGTATGTTTGTCCTTGTGCCTGAGCTTTCTGTAGCTGTAGCTGTGACATCTGATCGAGAAGTTGAGCTTCCTTCTCTGCGAGACTAGCCTGTAATGAATTTCGTTGGATTTGAGCCTGGCTATTAAGGTCAGTTTGGCTATCTTGAAATGACCGCTTGCGATCTTCATCGGCGGTATCGAGATTCTGAAGGTTACGTGAGTAGCCTGTTTGGATGTCACCTAGCTGAGTGTTGCCTTGACGTGCTACAGCGAGAGGGGCTGCATATAGTGCTGCGCTGCTGCTGTTGCCGAGTAGTCGGCGTAGGCCAGCAGACTGCTTAGCTACAGTGTCGTCAACTTTTGCACGGGCAGTAACGTTATCATCGATTGTGCGCTGCTTAGTGGTGTTATAGTCACGCTGTGCAGCTGCGTTCTGGCCTAATAGCTTGTTTAGGGCAGCGTTGTACTGACTGTTAATATTCTGGTTGCCAATATCTCGTTGACTACCAATGCGTCCAAGAGCGCTATTAACTTGACCCAGCTGGTCATCGTAGTATGCAAGCGCTGCGGGGTCATATGATGAGGCCGATGATCCGCCACCCCCGGACGAAGAATACGCGCCAGAATCTGTGTATGCACCAGCGCCTGCATCGGTCGCACGCCCAACTGGTGTTGTTACAGGTTTCGGTGAGGCAGCGGTAAACCCACCAGGCTTAGCATTATGAGGGTCATATGCATGGTTGTAATTGGTACCGGGTATGACGTCGGCTGAGCTATCACCGAATACGTACTTTTGTATTGCAGCTATAGGGTTAAAATCCATAAAGAACTCCTAAAGAAAATTAATTCATTGGCGTCCCTCTTTATGGATAGGCTAATATTTACCCTATTCTAGGTATAAATAAACTACCTATATTATAGGTAGTAGTTATTGGTAAAAGATCGTTTTATCGAACAAACGTTAGAGCAGGTCTATATATCCATTTATTACATTCATCCAAGATAACCTTACTCAAAAAAGCGTCAGATACTTCAGTGCAATATACTGAATGAAGCTCGTTAATAAATTCGTCTGAGCTTGGCGATAGACCAAACCTATCTTCATAGGATTTCATTCGTTGCTGCATAGGGATGTCTGACTTATATAAGGTGTCTAAATCTATCCCTAGTGAAGCCCTTTCGGATTGTGAATGTTTCCCCCATATGTAGTGGAGATATTCATGGGCGAGTACCGTCTTTATGTCGATGCCAGCTGGGGGGTTATGTAATATACTAATTGTGTCTGCGCCATCATAGTACCCGTATTCATTGTCATGACCTAATGAATCTACATACCTTATCGAAAGATTCTGTGCATTGATACCAAGCTCATTAACATATGCCATAAGTCCTGGCTCAACGAACGCTTTCGATTTGTTTGTGTCAGTAGAGGATAAGTACTGCGCTTCATTCTTTCGTTCATTTATCTCATTAATAGTGAGGCTAGTAATAACCACGCCGCTAATAAATAGAAAGATCAGTAAAAATACTATGGTTATCTGTTTCGGGGTAAGTTGTCTTGTAAAGAACCTCTTCATTATGCTTTTACGTTAAACTCTACATAATATCGGTCTTCACCAATAGTACATGTTATACGTTGATTTGATGGTACGGGAACATATGGATCACAGTCTGCCTCGACTGTACCTCCGTTTGGCCATGTAACGTCGATCAGCTGATATTTATCTTCTTTTATGAAAAATGGGTACAATCTACCAGTATGTCTCAGTGTTGCATCTAAACGATAGTTTTTTGATTCAGATGAGATTGGAAATATATTAACGCCGTTGTGTGCTTCATAAACAGCATCTTGCTTATCTGATAAGATAGGATAGATAACGAGTATGAAAAATGACAAAGCCCCGTATACGACGATAGTGTCTTTAGTCAGTTTCTTCATTAACTAATTTATAGCAAATTATACAACATTTGTCAAGATATTCTCTAAACATTTAACTATCTATATTCAGTTAGAAACTACTATATAATAGTTGATATATAAGTCTCACTCGTGCTAAACTGTTAGTACAAGCATGCGCTTGCTAGCATTACGACCGTAGTCGTGTGCTTGTACTTCTATCGTCCAGCTCAAGGAATAAAACACTCCACGACGTGGAGTGTTTTTGTGGTCTGTCCACCCATGAATATTATGCCAAGAATCGAAAAGAGAGCCTACCGTAAGAGGGATCGGCTCTCTTGATAGTAACAACCACCTACAGTTTCATCAAAGGTTGACTTCTATCGTCCAGCTCAATGGATCAATAGTCATAGATGAGAATTCTGAATTGTTACCCCCCGACTGGTCGACCAGTCAGATTATTTAATATTATACGCTTCTGCAAAATACAATGCAAGTGCTTTTCCTGTGGATAATCCATATGTAGTGGTCATACTGCTATTGTTATTTATCGTCACCTCAGTAAAGTATTATCCCGCATACACAAGGCTCTCTTCACCATACAAAAGAAGACAGACCAACGACTAATACGACAATAACCAACCAGCCGCTCTGAGATGGTTTATAGTCCTTGCCGCGAAACTTCATGCTGCATACGTACCCATAACAATAGCTTTTACTTCTACCCCTGATGCAGCGGAAGTAACGTTCACTAGGCCTAAGATTACTGACCCTAGTTGATTAACGGTAACTGTAAGGCTCTTTCTGTTTGCTGCCACAGTCACATCTGTAACCTGGTAATTACTTGTTACACCTACGGGCATTGCAACGATACCATCGGTGTAGATTGAGGAAAAGACGGCATTACCTGTGGAAGTATTGTCGTCTGTCAGGTAAATTGTAGCTACACCTGATGCATTTGTACTACCATGTCCTAGATATGGTGTTAGATCTTGGATTAAGACACCACTGACCCAACCTTTACGCCTGACTCTCAGGTCAGCGTTATATGCCGCATACTCTGTAGGTATAAATGCTGACCGGCTAGGACTCATATCAGGATTATCTGACATTGCAGACTTGTCTATTTTGCTTGAATCTGAACCCTGTGATTGTGATAATGGCATTCTAGCTCCTCCAAGGTGGTCTATAAGTTATAAATGTTATCGGAGTAGCTCCACCGCTTGCTACAGGGCGCACTCCTATTGTCGCGGCCGCCCAAAACCGGTTACTACCACCAGCTGTAAAGGTCCCAGGGTTTTCGCTCGAAGCATTTAGTTGACGGTACGCAGTCGCTACAGAGGTAGCAGAACCCCCGGATGAGGCACCGTTATTCTGGAAACCTGAATAATTTGTAGGAGCTGCGGTAAAAGCGGCAGCCGAGACGGCTGCGTGTCCTGCTACAGCAATCCAAAGCGTGTCATCGGTTCCCCAAGACGGCGTAAGCGCTGGGGGATCTGCTGAAGTAGCATCGCCAGATGATGTAGTTACCTCTGAAGCTGTTGATGCGTGAGCCCCGCTAATCTGCTGAACCTGCCAAATTGCCGTAGTGGCGACCGAAGCAACCCATGTAGGCGTTGTGCCTCCTTCGGTACCGTTAGCTATCTTCTCGAATATAGTGAGCTGCGATGCAGAACCACCACCAAGTTGTTGTGCTAATTGCGTCCATCCAGTAGGTATTGTTGACCATGTACCGGAGTTGCGAACCGATACAGTTGCGATAAGCCTATTCCCAGATGTAACACTTGCTGGCATAGTCACCGGCATAGATGTCACTGTCGAAGCAAATTGCGTCTGGGTAGGCGCAGCTACTTGAGCTGGGAATGCCATACTATGTCATCTCCGTCACGCGAGCGTTGCCAGCTGCTGATGCCCAGATCCCATCGATCCTCCCTGTGTATCCTGCAGGGACTTCGTAGTAGCTAAATGGGGCCGAAGCCGCTCCTGCAAGCACTACAGTGTAGGAAGTAGTCGATGCTGTTGTGCCGAACTTAATGTATAGAACAGCTGAAGAGTCGTTCGTGATAGTCGCACCGATACGAGATGAGTTGGCTGATAGCAAAGTAACAGAGGTGGCAGAACCAGCAACGTTCGATAAGGTGGCGGTGGCAGTCTTTTGGGCTACCATGACGCGACTGTTAAGATCTACGGCAATAGGCGCGTAGTCTTGGTCGTTACCATATGTCGTAGCAAGGTTGTCATTGCGCACACCTAGTGCAAATACCCCCGTATCCCCTGAGGTATGTGCTGCGTCT
>Ga0157373_10001563_pt1 | contig 17468 bp, 8 predicted proteins | sample C65metaG_FD_113460 | JGI IMG/M metagenome (GOLD analysis project Ga0157373, IMG submission 113460) | Corn rhizosphere microbial communities from Kellogg Biological Station, Michigan, USA - C6-5 metaG | ecosystem: Host-associated > Plants > Roots > Rhizosphere > Soil | place: USA: Michigan... | reverse complement strand
CTCCACCCGCAACCGCGGGATGCGCGCGAACGCCGAGCGCTGGCCGTCCGACCGTCGCGTGAACGACGTCGCCTGATATGTGGTGCTCACTCGCAGCCGATCACTCGGCCGCAGGTCCAGCGACGCCATGTAGTCCAGCCGTCTCACCCGCGACGTCTCGAGGAAGTCGACGTCGTTCCCGACGTTGGTGGAGACGCTCGCGTTCAGCTTCTGGAACTGCGGCGTGGAGATGCTGAACGAGCTCGTGCCGACGGCGATGCGATCCGACGGCGTGAAGCCACCGGCGTAGTTCACGTAGTCCGCCGGATCGAAGGCGTAACTCCCGGTCTTCGGCGTCATCCCCACGCTCCACCCACCACGCAGGGTGAGCTGCATGTTCGCCGACGCCGCGTCCTCGAGCAGCGAGCGGGCGTGCAGGAAGTCGTCGTACCGCCAGAGCCCGTTCGCGTTCAGGAACACGTTGAACCGCTCGACGAGCGCGCCCGGCCTGCCGTACCAGGTGAACCGGTTCATGGCGTTCGGCTTCACGTAGCCCACGCGCGGCACGAACCCGTTGTCGGTGCGGAAGTCGGGATGGATGCCGAGCACGTTGTAGTGGAATCCCCAGCCGCGATTGGTGGCGTCGACGACTGCCTCCCACATCGGCCCCGACGTCGACAGGCCGTGGTCGGTCGTCACGCTCTGCACCGCCTGGAGCTGGGCGAAGTAGATGCGCCCGAACACGATCTTCGTGTCCATCCCGACGACGTTGTTGTTGCGCTCTTCGCCCGTCCGGCCGCTGTAGAGAAATCCCACCTGCGACTGCTCGCCGATCGCCTGCCGCAGGCGCAGGATGTCCACGAGGCGCCGCTGGTCGCGCGCCGAGAGGAGCGCGACGTCCGCGCGCCCGACCTTGCCCGTCAGCTTGCCCGCCGCGTCGGGCTGCGTAATCGTGCGCGTGTACACCAGCTGGTTGGGGACGTTGAACTGGTCGAGCGCTTCGACGAAGAAGGGCCGCTTCTCCGGATAGAACAGCGCGAACCGCTCGTCGGCGGCGACCTGCGTTGCGTCGGCCTCTACCTGCGAGAAGTCGGGCTTGATGGTGCCGTTGAGGACGAAGTTGCTCCCCATCGCCCAGCGCAGGTTGCCACCGAGCTGCGGCTTGGAGGAATACGACCACCGGTCGAACGTCGGTGCGCAGCACGCCGCGCCGCGAGTGGTGTTGGTGACCTCGGGGTTGAGCTCCACGTTCTGGCCGTGGACCATCCCCGTGAGTCCCGTGAGCGTTCCCGACTGCGCGATGAACGACGCCGACGCCTTGCGCGCCGGAGTCCACGTTTCCTCGTAGCCGCTGCTCTGGACGTGCCGGTCGATCTGCAGCCCCCACGTCTGCGTCGCCGCGGAGGAGTAACGAAGGGCAGAAAACGGAATGCGTACTTCCACCTCGTAGCCCCACGCCGTGACGCGGCCGCGCGAGTCCCAGCGAAAGTCGGCGCTCAGGTCGTTCTGGCCAGGGCCCACGTTCGAGCCGGGAATGAAGCCGCCCCCTTCGCTCTTCGTGCCGTCGGCCTGGATGCCGAGCGGGTTCACGATGAAGACGAAGGCGCGGTTGCGCTCGTGGAACGTGTCGAGGTGGATCTCGACGTTGTCGTCGCTGCCGATGCGGTCGCGGTCGGCGAGGGTCGCGGCAACGGTCCCGGAGTCGGCGTACGCGCGGATGCCGAAATACATGGCGTCCGGTGAGTACCAGACACGTACCTCGGTGGAATCGGGCGCCGGCCGACCGTCTGCCGGGGCGTAGAGGGAAAAGCCGTTGAGGATCGCCGCTCGCGCCCAGGCGGGTTCGTCCAGCCGTCCGTCGACGACGATGGTCGTGTCGATCCGCGGCGGCGCGACGGCGGTCTGGCCGAGGCGGCCGTTGTAGCTGCCCGCCGGGCCGGTGACCTGGGCGGCGGCGAGCTGGAAGGCGGAGAAGAGGGGGAGCAGCACCGCAGAAACCTAGCACGTGCGCGGCTCACGAAATCCGCCAGCCGCGCGCGACCACTCGCGCAGAATTACGGTACCGCCCCCGCCGCGCCGGAGCGTCGTGGATCGGCGCCCGCAGTGACTGTCTTTCCATCGATCGCCACCGCGGCGCCATACCCTTCGCGCAGCTCGCCGCGCAGCGAGACGAAGGTCAGCTCGTAGCCGAGCGCACGCAGGCGACGTATCACGTCGGGCGCGAAGCCGTCCTCGAGCTGGATCGAGAAGGACGAGTCGGCACCGCCACTCCCGCCACGGCCGCCGGGCAGGAAGCGCGGCAGCTCCAGCGCCTGCTGCGGACCGAGCCCGTAATCCATCGCGCCAAGCAGCGACTCGTAGATGGCCGAGGTGATCCACGCATTGCCCGCCGCACTCACCGCGAACACCGGCCGGTTGCCGCGGAAGACGATCGTCGGCGCGAGCGTGCTCCCGTTGCGCGCGAAAGGGAGGCGCGCGCCGTACCTCGTGGGATCGGTGCCGTACGACGTCAGCTTGTCGTTGGAGAGGAAGCCGAGGCCAGGGCTGACGTAGAAGTTCCCGCCCCACGTACCGAGCGTCTGCGTCACGGCGACGACGTTGCCATCGGCGTCGGCCACGGCAAAGGCCGTCGTGCCGGACGAATGACAGGCGCTCACTTCTGCCGCATGCTCGTCGCCGCAAGGCGAGTCTGGCACTGATGGCTCCGCAGCGGCCCGTGTGGCGCGTGTAGCCTTCATGCGCGCGCACGCGAGCGTGTCGCCCTTGAAGTCGAGTGGGCGGAGCGCGCGATCAGGGTCGTAGCAGGTCCAGCGCGTGCGCGCCGTGTCCTTGTTGACGATCGGCTCGATGTTCACCGGCCACAACCCGGGATCGGCCACCCGCTCGCGCGAGCTCGGCGCGAGCAGCCACGCGCTGAGCGCGGCGTGCAGCGTTGCCGCGTCTTCAGTGTAGCGTGCCGGCTCGGCAAACTGCTCGAGCTCGTTCAGCCGTCCTACCAGTTCGGCCCCACCACTCACCGGCGGCGCGGCGGACCAGAGCGTGTAGCCGCGATAGGTGCCGCGCACTGCTTCGCGCTCCGGCGCGTAGTAGCGCGCGAGGTCGAGCAGTGTCATCGCGTTGCCGTTGCCATGCAGGTCGGCCACCCACCGGCGCGCGATCTCACCCTTGTAGAAGCCGTCCGCACCACGTTCGGCGATGGTCTCCAGCACGTGCGCGAGGTCCGGGTTCTTCAGCGTGTCGCCGGCATGCAGCGGCTCACCGTTCCGGAAGAAGAGCGCCTTGCTGCCCGGATACTTCTCGAAGTGCTCACGCTCGGTGGCGAGCGTAGTGGCGAGTCCCTCGCTCACGACATATCCGTCGCGTGCCGCGCGAATGGCCGGCGCGAGCAGCGCCTTCCAGGTGATCTTCCTGCTCCCGTATTTCTGCCACGCCGTGTACATGCCGGCCACCGTGCCGGGCACGTTCACCAGCACCGGCCCGTCGTCGGGATAGCGGCCGTTCACGAGGAGCGATCCGTTCGAGAGCGACGCCGCCTCGGGCACGCGCGTCATGAATTCGATCACCGTCGGCCGCTCCATCGTGGCAAGACGGAGCACCATCTCGCCGTACCCGCCCACGCCGCTCGCGTCCGGCTCGACCACGCCGAGCGTGAAGCTCACCGCGACTGCTGCGTCGACGACGTTGCCGCCGGCGCGAAGGATCTCCGTGCCCGCAGCAGTCGCCACCGGATGTGCGCTCGACACCGCGGCGCGCCCTGTGGCCGACTCGCGCAGCGGCGGCCGCTCGCGCAACATCGCCCAGATCGCGCGTTGCAGCGCATCGTCATCCGTCGCGGCAATCGCCGCGGCACGATGCCGGTCGTGCGCGGCCTTCCAGAGCGCGCGTCGGGCCTTCGCCTCGAGTGATGCGAAGTAGAGGCGATCGGAACGCTCCCACACCCGGTCGTAGGCCTCGCCGTTCCGTGCCGCGCGGTCCATGGGTGCACTCACCGCTTGCGCGGTGAGTGCCGCGTCGGGCGACGACGGCGCGGCGACGAAATAGAGCCGATCGCCACGGGCGAACGTCTCCGCCGCCACGCGCTCACCAAGCCGGTCGGGGTCGCCGTTGTAGCTCGGCGAGGCCTCGTCGTACTCGGCGATGGCGATCGTGCGACCGTCTGGCGACCAGGCCACGTCGCCATGGCGCGTCGACGCCTGGTTCACCCAGCGGCCGTCGGCAGCGACCACGAACACGCCGCCACGCCCCGAGTTCTCGGCGAAGGCGATGCGATCACCAGTTGGCGACCACGCAAGATCGTCAGGTGCATGACCGGTGTTCACGACGGAATCGCGCGTCTCGTGAAGGCCGCGCACGAGGAGCCGGGTCGCGCGCTCGCTCGGCTGTACGTACGCGATGCGCGCGCCGTCCGGCGAGAAGGCCGGTGCGAGCTCCACGCGTGACTCTTTCGTGAGCCGGCGCTCCGTGCCGTCGGCCCCACGCAGCCAGACGCGCGCCGAGCGACCGTAGCCGCGCACGAACGTGATCGTGCCATCGGGCGCGACGGCCGGTGCGCTCTCGTTCTCTGGCGTGGACGTGAGCCGCTGCGGCTCGCCCACGCTTCCGTCCGCGTTCAAGGTCACGCGCCAGAGATCGAAGTTTCCGCCGCGGTCGGAGGAGAAGACGAGCGCGCGCCCGTCGTGCGTCCAGGCCGGATCGCGATCCCACGCACTCCCACTCGTGATGCGCACCCACCGGCCATTCGGCGTCGCCTGTACGAGGAGGTCGCCGTTGGACGAGAGCGCGAGACGCCCATCGGGCGCGAACGCCGGTGAGCGCGCCGCATGGACGGCGCTCGTGTCCTGCACCGGCGCCTGGAGGAGGACAGTAGCGAGAAGCGCAAGGAACACGATCGCCGTTACTCCTTCGCGCCCGGACGATACCGCTTGATCACGCCCGCCTCCACATCCTTCGGCAGGAACAGGACGCGTTTCATCTCTCCACGAGCGAACATCTCCGCCTGATCAGTGTCGTGCGGATTGCCGGCGATGTCGCTCTCACCGTAGGCGAGCACCGAGTACGCGCGCGGCTGGTCGCCGAACTCCACGGCCAGCACCCAGCCGTCGCCGCCGAACGCCTCGCGCTTGCCATCCGGGTCGGTCCTGAAGTTCAGCACGCGGAAGCAGCCGAGCGCGCCGGCACAGCCGCCGACGGGAACGTCCACGTTGCCCATCCGCACGCGGTGCACGTCGCCCCACGGGATGTCGTAGCGCCCGTACTGCTTCACTGTCTCATCGACAGCGCGCGCGAACGACTGCGCCGCCTTCGCTGGATCCTTCAGCCCACGGGGCGTGGTGGCCGGCGCGCTCGCGATCCACGGCTGCGCGAACATGGAATCAGGATTCGAGCCCAGGGTATAGAGCTGCCACCACCGCTCGAACAGCACGCCACCCCTGCTCTCCGGCGCTGACGTGTTGTCCCACGCCGCCAGCATCGCGATCGCCGAATCAGCGGCAGGCGACGGATTCGATGCGCGCACCACCGCGACCAGGTCGCCCTTCACGCGGTCGGCGAGCAGCATCCGGTACGAGTGCTTGAGCTTCACCACGTCCTCGAGGCTCAGCTTCTGCTTCGTATCGATGAGCGTCGTCGCCATCTGGCTGCGCAGACTGAACGACGGCTCGGCGATGTACGACGGATATTTCCTCCAGTCGATGATCTGCTCCAGGTTGGTGAACCAGGGCGAGCTGTTCTCGTTGTGGATGTAACCGCTCTTCGGGTTGAGGATCTGCGGCAGCGAGTCGAACGGGACGTAGTGCGTCCAGATGTCCGCCGTCGTGTGCGCCGGCACCGCCGCGGTATCGCCACCCGTCGGCCCGGGAAACGCCGGCGCCGCGGCGTTCCACAGGTAGTAGATGTTCCCCGCGCGATCGGCGTACGTGAAGCTGCTCGTCACGCGCGCCCGCATCCGCATCACGTCCTGCCACTCGGCGAGCGACTTCGCTCGCATCATGCGGAGGAACTGCTCGCCGCCGCGCCAGTCGCCCTCGCCCGCCGCGCGCACGATGTACACCTTACCGTTGTCGCGCCAGATGACGGGGCCGAGCGGCGTGCGCCAGAACTCGCGCGTCTCGGTGGATACACCGTCACCATTCTTGAACGCCACCGTGACGAGCTCGCGCTCGAGCGGAATCGACGTTCCCTCGAACTGGTAGTGATCGGGCTGCGCCGGATCGACGTCGAGCGCGTAGATCTCCTCGAGGTCGGGCGCGTTGTTCGTCGTCGCCCAGCCGAGCCAGCGGTTGAAGCCCCCGACGACACCGAACGGTCCGCCCATGCGGAAGTCGCCGTAGAAGTCCACGACACCCGGCACCGTCATCTGCGCCTCGTAGTAGCCCGAGTTCCAGTTGAGGTGCGGGTTGCGCAACAGGATCGCCTTCCCCGACTTCGTGCGACTCGGCGCGAACGCCCACGCGTTCGAGCCTTCTTCCAGCGGATCGATTCCCTTGTCCGGATCTCCCTCGGCCGGATCCGTGGAAGCGGGGGCAGCACCCTGGCCGCGCCGCCCGCGCACCGAGCTCGGGTCCATCTTCGCAAGGAAGCGCCGCGCCGACGCCGCGCTCGCCATGTTCACGTCGCGCGCGGCGATGTCGTAACCCGTGTAGTTGGGACGGAAGCCGGCGGGAAACTCGCTCGGGTGCAGCTCGATGTAGCGATTGGCCGCTGCGGCGAAGCCGTCGTAGACGTCGCGCGTTTCCTGGTCGAGATCGGGGTAGTGCTGGACGGCGGCCTTGTACTCGCGCTGCGCGAGGAAGTCTCCCTCGATGCTGTCGTGCCCGAACCAGCGCGCCATCTCACCGCGCGCGCGCAGCAGGTTCATGGCGATGCGCGGACCGTAGTCCTCGATCATCACCCAGCCGAGCCCGTAGCCGGCAGCGCGAAGGTTCTGCGCCTGGATGTGCGGCACGCCGTACGCGGTGCGGAGGATCTCCACCTGTCGTGAGAGATTGTCACTGCGCGTTTGCGCCGATGCCGGCGTGGGGAACACGGCGAGCGCCACCAGCGAGAGCGTGAACGACGCGAACACGCGTCGTGACGAGAGAGGCGACATCAGTCGATGGGGATGAGACGGGAGGGAGTACCGAGGCGTGGCGCGCGGAACGCTCACACTGTGCTACGCTCGCGCGACGGGAATGTTGAATCGAGCGTACGTGAAGCCGAGCGGCCGCCAGGAAGCTTTCGCTCCTGGCGGCCGTTCGGGTGTTCGACGGCGGTTCACCCGCCGGCCTGCCGTCGCGTCACGCCTCGGTGGTCACGCAGGCGTTGCGCTGGAAGTTCGGGTTCGTCTCCTCCGCCTGCGGTACCGGGAACGCGACGTCGGTGCCGTACGGGCCGCCCTTGTGCCAGTCGCCGGTCGGGAAGACCGTGTTCGCCGGACGCTGGTAGAACTTGATGAGGCGGCGCATGTCGCCAACGCGATGGCCCGTGGAGAACAGCCAGAACGCACGCTCGCGGAACAACTGATCCTGGCGCGCTGCCGTGGTGCCTGCGTCGGTGAGCGGAGCGAGTCCGGTCACCGTGGTACGGAGCGCGTTGAGCGTGGCGAGCGACGGCCCGGTGCTGCCGGCCCTCAACTGCGCCTCCGCCTCGATCAGTCGCGCCTCGACGCCGCCGACGATCGTCACCGGCGCATCACGCACCGGCCACTTGAGCTGCACGTAGATCGGGAACGCCGACTTGTCGTCGCGCTGGTTGATCGTCACGCCGTTCGCCTTGCAGACCACATCACCACCGGAGCAGACCTTGAGGCGTGGATCGTTCGCCGTCGCGAAGTCGAGACCGTTCACGCCTTCGTTGGTGCTGACGCTGTAGCGGCGCGCGCTGTTGTTGTACGTCCAGATCGCGTTGTCCGACTTCACCGCCTCGTAGTACATCTGGTAGGCGAAGGTCGTCGGCACCCCCGCCACGGCGAGCGCCGCGTCGGCTGGGCGATCGAGGTTGAGCAGGATGCGCCCCTTCGTCACCAGGAGGGCGTTGCGGATCTTCTGGTCCTGCGTGGAATTGCCGGTGATGAGCGCGAGGCCGCTGTCGGCATGGGCGAGTGCCAGCTCGAACGCGGCCTGCGTCGTGATCTGCGTACCGTACTGCTCGACACCGGCTACCACATTGCTGAGGACGAGGCCGTTGCAGTAATGCTCGCCGATGGCGTTCTCCACGTACGCCTGCACGAAGTACATCTCGGCGACGTCTGCCGGCGCACCGGTCGGCTTGAACTGCTGGAGCAGCCCGATCGCCTGGCTGGCCGATACGCGAGCACGCTGCAGCATGCGGTCCACGTCGGTGAGGAAGGTGTTCTGCACCGTGATTGAGCGCTGGTCCACCTCCCAGCGGGCGATGAACGAATCGCCGTTATTCCACTCGTCGGCGAACAGGCCGCTGAGGAGGAAGAGCCCTTCCGAGTTGGAGCTGCCGCCGGCGGTGGCGGCATTCAGGCGGCCGATGGCACCGAGACGCACCGCGTCGGCGCCGGCCGCCGACTGCACGTCGCCCGGATTGATGATGTCCGGGTCACGCACCTGCAGCACTTCGGTGGGATTGCAGGCAGCGAGCGCGATCGAGCCCGCGAGGGTGAGCGACACCGCCGACAGGACCCCCCGCATGCGGAGACTGCGCAGAGTCGTAGTGATGTATGAAGTCATCGAAATGATCATCCTAGAAGCCGAGGGAGAGACGGATGGCGTAATAGCTCGGGGGCGCGAACGACTGGAACTCCGACGACGCGTTCCCTGTTCCGGTCGCACCGAAGGCTTCCGGATCCACCCCTGAGTACTTCGTCCAGAGAATGCCGAGGTTGCGCGCCGCGAGCGTGGCCGAGAGGCTCTTGCCCTTCAGATAGCGCGCGGCCCACTGCTCCGGCGCCGTGAAGGTGAGGTTCAATTCGCGGAAGCGGATGAAGTCGCCGTCCTCGATGAACCCCGACACCGACCGGGCAGTGGACTCACGCACCATCACCGTGCGCGCCTGCTCGAACAGCGAGGAGTTCGGGTTGACGAGCCCCGAGCAGTTCAGTCGGCTCGCGCAGCGGATGCGCTCCGTATTGTTGTACGTCTTGAAGCCACCCTTGTAGTCGATCTGTGCGCCAAGGCGCAGGCGGCGCTGCCAGAAATCGAGGCCCGTGTTGAACGACACCTCGTACTTCGGCAGTGGATTGCCGATGTACGTCGCCGTGTCGGTGACGGTGATCTCACCCAGCGTGATGATGCCGTCGCCATTCGCGTCGCTGTAGCTGGAAAGCGTGCGCGCCCACCATCCGTACAGCGGATATCCCACGCGCTCCTGCTGCGTCGACGTGCCGAACGGCGGCAGCCCGCCGAGACTCACGATCTTGTTCGTGTTGCTGGCGCCGTTGAGCGTCACGTCCCACCCGAAGGCGTCGCGCTGGACGAGCTGCGCCGAGATGAGCGCTTCCCATCCCTTGTTGCTCACTTCGCCGAGGTTCTCGAGGCGCGAGGTGGCACCGGTGCCGAGCGACGGCGGCAAACCGCGGCTGATCAGCGCGTCCCGCGATGACTTGTTGTAGTAGGTGAACTCGGTCGAGAGGCGGCTGTTCCAGAAGGTGCCGTCCACGCCGAGCTCGAGCTCCGTCGAGCGCTCGGGCTTCAGGTTGCTGTTGCCGAGGGTCGTGAGCACCACGGCCGGCTGATCGCCACTTTCGTTGACGATGGTCGTTGCCGAGTAGTAGGGCACGGCGTCGGTGGTGCCGGGCTGCACACCGGAGGCGCCGTAGGCCGTGCGCAGGCGCAGCTGGTTCAGCCAGCTGAACTTCGGGAAGAAGTCCTCGTCCGACGCGACCCAGGACACCGAGACCTTCGGATAGAAGACCGTCTTGAAGTTCGCGCCGAAGGCGCTGTTACGGTCGGACCGCACGCCGCCCGTGACGAACAGGCGGTCGCGGAAGGCAAGATGCTCCTCGACGAAGGCGCCGAGGGTGCGCGTTTCCGACGTACCCTCCGACGCATCCTTCACCGCCCCGGACGACACCGTCGTCGCGCCCGGCGAGAGCTGCGTGCCCGTCGTGTAGTTCGCGTCGAAGATGCTGCGCGTGAACTGCACGCCGACCGACGTGTTGGACTGGAGCAGCTCGGTCAGCTGGCGCGTGGCCGTCGCGCTGCCGTTGGTGGTGTAGGTGTAGAAGTTCGTGCGATTGTCACGCTTGAACCCGAGGCGGTTGTCGCCGTTGTTCGGGCACTGGCCGAAGCGGCAGATCTGGGTATCGAGCCGGTTGATGTAATCGAGGCCGAAGTCGCCGCGCGCCGACAGCCAGCTGAACGGCTGGTAGTTCGCGTTCGCCGACGTGATCAGGCGGCTGATCCCCTGATCCGTCACCTGCTGGTAGACGTCGCGCGGGGTGAACTGGCGATAGCCGAACAGCGTGTCACCGGTCGACGTCAGGTTGTACTTGAAGCCCGGGCCGCCGTACGTGTTGCCCGCCACGCCGTCGGTACCGGAGTCGTCGCTCGTCGGCAGTCGCGTATCCTGCGCGGTGTAACCGGCGTTGATGGCGACGTTCGCCTTCGGCGTGAGCGCGATGTTGAAGTTGCCGCGCGTCGTGATGCGATCCATGTGGTTCGGGATCCGCTGCGACGGCAGGAGCGACTGGCCGGTGCGCGCGAGGTAGCGCTGGTCGAACTCCGGCACCTTCAGCACGCCGTCGTTGTTCTCCCACTCGCCGTGCAGGAAATAGCGGAGCGCCTCGGAACCGCCGCCCACCTGCAGGCTGTGCAGCTGGCGATAGCCGACGCCATTCGGTGTCGTCTCCGGATCGTTGTACAGGTTGAAGCTCGTCACGCTGTCCTGCGTGCAGGTCCCCGCGGGGACCTGCGAGAGGAAGCACTGCACCGTGTTGACCGGCGTGGACGTCGTGGCCGACGTGGTACCGGTGCGCCAACCACGATACGCGGTCGGGTAGTCGTTCTGGTCGACGTTGCCGCCCTGCTCCGTCGTGTAGGTCCACCGCGCTGCGCCGGCCACGCCGTGCTTCGTGGTGATGACGACGACGCCGTTCGCCGCCGCCGTACCGTACAGCGTCGCCGCTGATGGGCCGCGCACCACCTCGATGGACTCGATCTCCTCGGGATTGATGTCGTTGATGCGCGACGGGTTCGTGCCGCCCACGCTGGTGGAGATCGACCCGGTGGTGCCTTCCACGCGCACCCCGTCGATGATGTAGATCGGGTCGTTCGACAGCGAGAGCGAGCTGGTGCCGCGAATGCGGATGCGCGAACCGGCGCCGATCTGCGTGCCGGGGACCACCTGCACGCCAGGCGCGCGCGCCGTCAGCAGGTCAGCCATGGTCTGCACGGCCTTCGTCGCCACGATCTGCGACGCGTTCACCTGGGCGATCGAATTGCCGACTTCCACACGGCGCTGCTCACCGGTTGCCGTGGTGACGACGGGATTCAGCGTGACCGCCACCGCCTTCATCGTCAGGTCGAGCGTCGACGTCTGGCCGCTGCTCACCGCGACGGTCCCCGTCTGCTCCGCATAGCCGACACGCAGCACGCGAATGGTATGCGTACCGGGCAGCACGCCGCGAATGGTGTACTGGCCCCGGTCGTTGGTCAGGGCACCGATCGCCGTGTTCACGACGTTCACCTGCGCCGAGGCGATCGGCTGGCCGCTTGCCGCGTCGGTGACGCGGCCCGTAATGGTGCCCTGCGCCGACAATGCGCCGGCTGGACACACGACAAACGCGCCAAGGAGCGCGGCTCGCCGAAGCGAGCGGGGAATGAAGCGCGTACTCATCTAGGCCTCACTGCGGGTGCGGGGATGGGAAACGCTGTAGGTCGCCGACAGGCGAGCAGGCAGGGTGGGTCGGAGGGTCTGTACCGATCGGCGGAGAAAGTACGGTCCGGCACGTCGTCCGCAACCGGCAGGCGCGAAACGGCGTTTCACGTGCATCCACGGCAACGTCCGGGGTTGCGCATGCGTAGTCCGGTCGCGTAGCGTCGGCCCGATTCCGCTCGACCTTCCTTCGACCCTGCCCTTCTTCATGTCGTCACGCCTTCTCGCTCGCTCCCTCGCGATCGCGGCCCTCGTCACCAGCACCGCGGCTCCGCTCGCCGCCCAGGCGTCGCGCTCCTTCGACGTGCTCATTCGGCACGGTCGCGTGCTCGACGGGACCGGCAACCCCTGGGTGCGGACCGACATCGGCATCCGCGGTGACCGCATCGTGGCCATGGGCGACCTGAGCGACGCGACCGCCACCACCGTGATCGCCGCCGACAGCCTGTTCGTGGCCCCGGGCTTCATCGACACGCACTCCCACGCCGGCGAGTCGCTCGAGCGTGCGGCGATGAGCAGCGCCCAGCAGCTCCTCGCGCAGGGACTCACCACCGTGTTCGTGAATCCCGATGGCGGCGGTCCGGTGGATCTCGCCACGCAGCGCGCCGCGCTGGAAAAGGTCGGCACGGGCGTGAACGTCGCCCAGATGATCGGTCACGGTGCCGTACGTGGCGCCGTGCTCGGCATGGCGGACCGCGCGCCCACGCCCGATGAACTGAAGAAGATGGAAGCGCTCGTCCAGAAGGGCTTCGACGACGGCGCGTTCGGCTTCTCCAGCGGACCGTTCTACGCGCCGGGCAGCTACTCGAAGACCGACGAGCTGGTGGACCTGTCGCGCATCGCCGCGAAGTACCACGCGCCCTACCAGAGCCACATCCGCGACGAGAGCGACTACACCATCGGCCTCCTCGCCGCGGTGGAGGAGGTGATCACCATCGCGCGCGATGCACACACGCGCGGTATCGTGACGCACGTCAAGGCCCTCGGCCCCAATGTCTGGGGATTCTCCGCCGCCATCGTACAGCGCATCGACCGCGCACGGGCCGAAGGCGTGGAAGTGTTCGCCGACCAGTACCCCTATGATGCGTCGTCCACCTCGCTCGCGGCGGCGCTCGTGCCACGCTGGGCGCAAGCTGGCGGCACGGCGGCATTCAAGGCACGCGTCGCCGATCCGGCGCAGCGCACGCGGATCGTGGCGGAGATGCGGGAGAACCTGGCGCGGCGCGGCGGCGCAGCGCGCATCCAGGTGGCGAGCTACGGTCCCGATCGCACGCTCGACGGCAAGACGCTCGCGCAGATCGCCGCGGCACAAAACGCCGATGCAGTGGAGACCGCGCTCGCCCTGCTCGACAAGGGCGGTGTGTCCATCGTGTCGTTCAACATGCTCGACGAGGACATCGAGCGGCTGATGCAGCAGCCGTGGACGATGACGTCATCGGACGGCGCCCTGATCGCGTTCGGCAACGGCATGCCGCATCCACGCGGCAACGGCGCCTTCTCGCGCAAGATCCGCAAGTACGTCGTCGAGGATCACGTGGTGAAGCTGCCGGCGGCGATTCGTTCGATGACGTCGCTGCCAGCCACGGTGTTCAACCTTCCCGACCGCGGCGTCCTGCGTCCCGGCGCCTTTGCCGACGTCGTGGTGTTCGATCTCGCGAAGGTCTACGACCGCGCGACGTACGAGAAGCCACACCAGATGGCAGAGGGGATGGTGGACGTACTGGTGAACGGGAAGTTCGCCGTGCGCGATGGCAAGTTCACCGCCGCGCACGACGGTCGCGTCCTGCGGCGCTGATTCACGGGCTGAGGTCGGCCGTCGGCAGGAATCGCGGCGGCCGGCGCACCTTCGTCGCCTGCTCGAACGCGTACGCGTACCTCACGAGCTTCGGCTCCGTCCACGCGAGTCCCATGAAGGTGAGACCGAGCGGGAGCCCGAACGCGTAGCCCATCGGGACGGAGATGGCCGGATAGCCCGCCACTGCGCATGGCGACGTGCTGCTCCCGCCACCACCGGGATCACCATTCACGAGGTCGATCAGCGCCGGCGGGCCCTGCGTGGGCGCGACGAGCGCGTCGAGCTTGTGCTTCGCGAACGTGGCGTCGAGACCCTTCGTGCGAGAGAGATCGCGGCACTTGGCCAGGGCCTTCCGGTAACCGGCGCTCGTGAGCGGACCTTTCTTCGCCGCCTGCTCGAAGATCTCCTGGCCGAAGTACGGCATCTCCTGCGCCGCGTGCGCGCGGTTGAAGGCGATGAGATCATCGAGCGTGCGCGCCCGTGCGCCGGCGGGAAGGCCGCGCAGGTACGATTCGAGATCCGCCTTGAACTCGTAGAGCAGCACCTCGTACTCCGCGTCGTCGAACTGGCCAGCGGTGGCGATGTCGGCGGGATCGACGATGATGGCGCCACGATCCTTCATCGCGGTGATTGCATCGGCGAGCGCGGCATCGGCGTGGGTGCTGTAGCCCGTGTAGCGCTTGCGCGCCACGCCGATCCGCGCACCCTTCAGCCCATTGGCGTCGAGGAAGCGCGTGTAATCGGTATTGGGCGCCGCCCCGTTCGCGCGCGTCGCCACGTCACGCGGATCGGGGCCCGCCATCGCCGTGAGCAGCGCGGCGAGGTCGGCCACGCTGCGCGTCATCGGCCCCGCCGTGTCCTGCGAATGCGCGATGGGGATGATGCCGCTGCGGCTCACGAGCCCGATCGTCGGCTTCATCCCGACCAGCGAGCACGCGGCCGACGGCGAGGTGACCGAGCCGTCGGTCTCCGTGCCGACGGCAATCGGTGCATACGCCGCAGCAGCGGCGACCGCGGATCCCGAGCTCGAACCGGACGGGGTGCGATCGAGCGCGTACGGATTCCGCGCCTGCCCTCCGCGCCCCGACCAACCGCTCGACGAATGCGTCGAACGGAAGTTCGCCCACTCACTCAGGTTCGTCTTGCCGAGGATGACGGCGCCCGCCGCGCGCAGCCGCTCGACGACGTGCGCGTCACGCGTCGGCCGCGATCCCTCGAGGGCGAGCGAGCCGGCGGTCGTCGTCATGCGGTCCGCCGTGTCGATGTTGTCCTTCACGAGCACGGGGATACCATGCAGCGCTCCGCGCACGCGCCCGCTCTTCCGCTCCGCATCCAGCGCGTCGGCGATGGCGAGCGCTTCGGGATTGTTCTCGATCACCGCACGCAACGTCGGCCCGCGCTTGTCGAGCGACTCGATTCGATCGAGGCACTGTTGCACCAGCGTGTGCGACGTCAGCTCCCCACTCGCCATCGCACGCTGCAGCTCGGCGATGGAACGGTCGTCGCCATCGGCGACGACGTCGCCGCGCGCTGGTTCAGCCGCGTCGAGGACGTTCGCGTGCCGCGTCACCTCGGCGAGCGCGCGGTGCGGTAGTGCGGCGGCAGCAGCAGCCGCAGCGGCGGTGCCTACGAATGCGCGGCGAGTGAGGCTCGAGTCGGACATGGATCGTTCGGTATGGGGAGAATCGGTGCGCATGAGATACTGCACGCATCCTCATCGCGACAGATCTTTGCGTCCTGCCTGGCCACTCAGTCGAAGGATTGACGGATTCTACGGATGATACGGATGCTACGGATCTGTCCCGCGCGTCCGACGTCACTCCCCGCACCGAGTCTGCGTCTGCCGACCACAAGGTTCCTGATTGGTCTGGAACGGCTTCGGGGCCCTCCAGGGCGCATGGAGACATCGGCGGAGACGAGAGAATCCGTGCAATCCGTAAGATCCGTACGATCCGTATTTCCCCTTCGACTGAGTTGCCATTCCAGCGACATGGAGCGTAGAGGAGCGAGGCGCCGTACGGCCGAGCATCAGTCTCATCCGAATCCGGAATGCATCTTGCCGCTCCCGACGGCACCTGGAGGTGCATTCGTTGGGACTTCTGCATTTCACCGATTCTCGTGGCACAGAGTGGCGCGTGTGGCAGGTGGAGACGCCGGCCGCGCGGGCGCACTTGATGGAAGCAAGCTTTCGCAACGGCTGGCTCGTATTCGAGCGCGAAGACGGGACCGATCGCCGTCGGCTCGCCCAGGTCCCCGAGGACTGGGCATCGCTTGGTGTCGCTCGGCTCGAGAAGCTGTGTGCGGCCGCCGTGCCGGCCCCGACCGTCCGGTCCGTGCCGACCGTCAGCCCTACTATAGAAAGCCCGACCTGGATGCGGGCGGACGGAAGGCGGAAGGACTGATGACTGGATGACCGGAGGACCGAATGACCGGAGGACCGTTCGGTCCCTCGGTCCCTCGGTCCTCCCCCTTGCCATTTCCCGGCGATTATCCCATCCTTCCATCCGGATATCCGGATGATTGCCGCCCGCCCTATCTTCGAGCGCCTTTCCGCACTGGCTGACCCTACCCGGGGCCGGCTGCTGCTGCTGCTCGACCGCCATGAGCTGACGGTCGGCGAGCTGTGCGCTGCGCTCCAGCTGCCGCAGAGCACGGTGAGCCGGCACCTCAAGACGCTCGCCGACGAAGGGTGGGTCACCGCCCGCGCCGACGGCGCGAGCCGCCGCTACGCGATGCCCGGCAGCGCGCTCGACGGCAGCGCACGCAAGCTGTGGCACCTCGTGCGCGACCAGGTGGGTGCCACGCCGTCCGGCCGGCAGGATCTCACGCGTGCCGAACGCGTGGTGCAGGAACGGCGCACCGCGTCGCAGGCCTTCTTCTCGTCGCGCGCCGGCCAGTGGGATCGCGTCCGCACCGAGCTCTATGGCGCCGGCGCCGACGTCGCGCCGCTCGCGGCGCTGCTCGACCCCTCATGGGCGGTGGCCGACCTCGGCTGTGGCACGGGCCAGACGAGCGCCGCGCTCGCGCCCTACGTGTCGCGCGTGATCGCCGTCGACGAATCGAGTGCCATGCTCGGCGCCGCGCGCAAGCGGCTCGCCGATGTCGACAACGTCGAGCTGCGCACCGGTCGTCTCGAGGACGTTCCGCTCGACGATGCGTCGATGGACGTCGCCGTGCTCTCGCTCGTGCTGCATTTCGTCGTCGACCCGGCGGCCGTGATCGCTGAATCGGCGCGCATCCTGCGGCCCGGTGGGCGACTGCTGGTGGTGGACATGCTGCCCCACGAACGCGACGAGTATCGCTCGACGATGGGTCACCTCTGGCTCGGCTTCAGCGAATCACAGCTGGATGCATGGTTCGCCGACGCCGGGCTACGCGATCTGCGCGTCGTTCCACTCGCACCAAACCCACACGCGAAGGGACCCAACCTCTTCACCGCCCGCGCAGTGAAGCGCGCCTGACAATACACACCTACTCACCTACTCACCTACTCACCTACACCGATGGCCACCACTCAGCGTCCAGCCACTCATACTCCCCTCGACCGCCCCGCCTTCAAGGTGGCCGATCTCTCCCTCGCCGAGTTCGGGCGCAAGGAGATCCGTCTCGCCGAACAGGAGATGCCCGGCCTCATGGCCATTCGCAACGAGCACAAGGGGAAGAAGCCCCTTGCCGGCGCGAAGATCATGGGCTCGCTGCACATGACGGTGCAGACGGCAGTGCTCATCGAGACCCTCGTCGAGCTCGGCGCCGACGTGCGCTTGGTGAGCTGCAACATCTTCAGCACCCAGGACCACGCCGCCGCTGCGGTGGCCGTGGGGAAGAACGGCACGGTGGACAACCCGAAGGGGATCGCCGTCTTCGCCTGGAAGGG
>Ga0157373_10001562_pt1 | contig 17471 bp, 8 predicted proteins | sample C65metaG_FD_113460 | JGI IMG/M metagenome (GOLD analysis project Ga0157373, IMG submission 113460) | Corn rhizosphere microbial communities from Kellogg Biological Station, Michigan, USA - C6-5 metaG | ecosystem: Host-associated > Plants > Roots > Rhizosphere > Soil | place: USA: Michigan... | reverse complement strand
GTCGCTGACCTCGACCCGATCGATGCTCCCGAGGATGGCCTTGCTCACCGAAGCTACCGGTACAACGCTGGAAGCAGGGAGCTCCTCCTCATCAACGATGCCACCATCGGGAGCGCAGAGCACCGCAGGAATCCGCTGACCCAGGAGATTGATGCGTCTGCGCGTGCCGGAATGCACCTGATCGCTTGCGTTAATCGAGGCATCCTCGTTGACGAAGCAGCTTCGAACAATGCCACCCAAACCTTCGAGCATTCGGCGGGTCAAGTCCTCACGCGTTGGCTTGCCGGAGACGCTACCGGCGCATCTAATTGGAACGTTCAAACGGATTGCGATGAACCGTATCTGAAGGCCGGTCATCTATTTGACGGCCCCGACATGGTGGCCAGCGTTCTGGTGGTTCTCGTTGACGTCTGCTCGCTCCTTGAGAAGCGCCCCGAGGTACGCATTTCTTCCCGCGGAGATGGAGGCACCTTTTTCTCGGCGGAGCCGTACGTGATTTCGGACTTTGCTAAGCGGGCTGCTTTGGACTTCGCGACGCCGGCGGCTGCCTTGTTTGGGAAGGTTGTCGACTTCGTCCCCAACGCCGCGGCGGACGACGGAACGGACATCATTATTGACCCAATAAGGGCGAACATTGAGTCGCTTCGGTCAAGCCGCGTTCGATCTGGCATCATGACCGTGGTGCGCGGGGCGGAGCTGAGTTCCGGGCAGCGCATGACCTTTCGAGAAATTTGGGGGACGGTCACTCGGTGCGTGCTCGGAGATGCGCCGGATCGGGTAAGCAGGCACGAGCTGCGCACCCTCATCGCTCGCCTGCAACCAACCACCAGCGATCCCGTCCTGCGCTTCAAGGCCCTTCAGGTGCTCGCAGGATTGCGTTTCTCCCAAGCCATCTTCGGGGGCCGGAGTCCCGGCTCGGCCAGCTTCGACCCATTGAGTAACCCAATTACCAAACTTACGCATTTTGTGGACCCGATGAGGGATGCTATTCCGGGGCGCTACGACCGAAGCTGGAACTCGGGATGGTCCACGCCCTTGGCCGATTCATTCGCTGGTCCAGTAACCAACGGTTCACCGCTTGAGGCACTGGAGGAGGACCTCGAACCGCTAAATCCGTTCTCGGAGGTCCTGACGGAGTTCGATAGAACCGTGGATCGCTCTTTTGTCGAGGCCATGCACAGCCCCAAGATCGCGGACAAGGACCGCTACGCGTTTATCTCCTGGTACGGAGGATATCTGGGACGGCTATACGCACTCGCTAACGGGATTCCAGCCTTCAGGCCGCAAATTGCAGCGTGGACTCAAGCCTGGTATCTCAGCCCCAACCTTCCCGATGAGTTGAGCTACGGGCTGCGCACCCTACTCCGCCCGAAACGTCGGCCGGGGGATGTTGAGTCTGCGTCCCTGATTCCAATTCTTGCGAGCCGTACTGACCCGATTGTCGGGGTCCAAGCTGAACCGAAACTGGCACTCAAGACAGGCGATGTCGAGATGAAGACGTTCAGGAACTCCGAAGCTCTGTTTCTGGTCCTCAGCGAACAAGGCAAAGAAATATCGCGAATGCCCCTGGACTTTCCTCTGGTGAGGGAAGCGTTGGCTTGCGGTCAGGAGCATGCCGGAGTTACCGAAATGACCGACGTGACATCGCCCCGATTGGAAAGATTTAGGGCTGCGCGTCTGATACCCGCTCAACTGAACCAGGCCAACTACCGTGTCGTCGTGGGCAACTCGGACCACAGCATGACCGTAAACGGAGGCAACTAATGGTCGCTGCAACCAACATAATCCTGCCATTGAACCGCCCGCAGTATGTGTCTGTTCCGGAAGCGTTTATCTCCTCTCTGGCGTGGAAGGTTCATAAGCACGGGGCGACCAAAGTCACCGAAAGCGGAATTCCATTGGGGTACATGTTCAGGTCCGAGACCTCGGGCACGGCGACACTGAAGGTGAAGTCGACCGCGCCGGAGGGTGAGAAACTGGTCGAGTACGGTGAGAAGCTGTCGGCTGCCGGACTTGTAACGAACGCAAAGAACGAGACTGACCTCGCATTAGCGGTACTTAATAGCGTCGCAGGAGTTCAGGCTGAAAAGAGCAAGAGCCAGGCGGCCAGCCCCCTTACCCCTGCCTTTGCCTTACTTCAGGACATGAGGGGCTTCCAAAGAACGAAGAACCCGCCAGATCTTGCCGCTATCCTTGAAGCCCTGTTCCGCCTTGGCCTAAAAGATGGCGATGACGACATAACAGCCGCGAGACTGTGGCTCAAGGCAGCTACCAAGAGATGTGAGATTGACCCCCTGTTGTCCGCCATCGACAAGGCGACACGGGCAGCCCTCCTTCTGGGTTCCAGCTATTCGGAACTGCCTCACGACGATTCCCAAGAACTGCGTCGGAAGATCGAATGTACTCAAGGGGCACTTTACGATGGGACGCCCTTCTCTTGGTTTGCCACCGCGTGGCAGAAACTCACAAGTGACCAATGGGTTAGCGCCCTACCCTCCCGCGTCTGGGTCGACTGGGCGACCACCGTCCTCCGGCTTGCGCTCGGGCAGGGATTCCTTTGGGAAGCTGCTTGGTACGAAACTCTGGCCCGCCGAATACTAGGCGGCGGAGCCACCACCTGGCACGAGGTTAGGGAACACATGCCGGAAATCCTCCCCTGGAAGTCGAGCCGGTCCTCTGTTGCGGTCAGGGATGTCGCCCCCCTCCTCTCCTGGCGAGTGCACCGGGCGTCCAAGGTCCGGAAGATTTTGGAAGACTGGTTGGAGCACCACGGGGTAGCTGAGATGGACTTTGTAACCGTCTTAGCTCGTATGTCGGAAGACAAGGACCTCAAAGAGGCTCTCACCTTGGCCCTTGGCAGCGGTGAAAGGTCCGCTGTGAACACGTGGGAAGCGGTCAAATATGCATTGCTGACCCGCGACGCGAGCGGCCCGTTCGCCGACTACTACGGACTTCTCCGGTCGAGTGGGCGCTTTCTCACCGTTCAACCGGGTACAGAGTGGATGGCCGTTGTCGCGAGTCTGGCTTGCGACGGGCCAGGCAAGACCTCGGACGTGGCCACGCTCATGCTGAGGCTTCAGGAGCTCGGCCTGCGGCCCGAAGCCGGCGATCTCATCCAGCTGCTTGAGAAAGCCGGCCTGGCGCGAGGTAGTGCCGACGCGGATCGCGGCGTCGTTATCGAAAGTGCTTTTTAGGAGACATGGTGGAGTTGGAATTGTTTGGTTCAGTACTAGGCCGCTGCCTGTCGTCCTTGGACTCACTGACTGTGGCGTATCTTCCTGAAGGAATCGAGGATGCGACCGCGGCGGCCCTGGTCCGACGCACGAACGAACTCAGGCCCGGCATTTCTCCCCATGCCATTCTGGTGTCGGCTCGCGAGGAGAGCGACGAAGACCCACTTTGCATTAGGGTGTCCCCCCAGAACGCCATCAAGTACCGTCAGGGCAATCGACTGGCCGTCGTCGTGGGAAAGCACCCCGATCTGGCCTCCTTTGTTCAGGCCTTCCGTGAGGTCTTGGGCCAGAACTTTCCTGAGGGCGCAGGACATGAAGTCTCACTCGAAGCCGTTGCTGCCGCTGCAGTAATGGAGGTGTCAGAGGCAACCGGAATCAACACCACTCCGGGTTGGGATCCAGCGGCTGCCAGCACCAGGCTTGCAGAGTGCCTGTCCCTACTCGCCGATGTGCACAAGGAGTTGCGTCAGGGGACGGAAAGTTGGAATACGTACTGGTTCCGGCATGCTGGCATTGGGCTCACGCGTCTAGTGGAGAAGATCAAGGCCGCAAAGTTAGTAGCGCCGGAGTTGTCGATAGACGAGGTTTTCGAGCGCTATACCTACGCGGCGTTTCGGCTGCCGCGGCCTATTGGGCCGGGCCCAACGAAGTATTCGCCGAAGAAGTTCGTGGAGGCCCTGCAATCATACTGGGCCGATGAGGCCACCATCAGTGCAACCGCGAAGTCTTTGGGACAGCTCGTCGGCGGGGAGTCCGGCCACCATGCCCTTGAGGACGTGGACTGGTCAGGAATCAACAGCCAGATGGCGTCCGACGATAATCAGGCGGTTGCTCTCGCCAATTACTCACCAGCTGGGTCAGACGTTACCGAAGCGCTATGCTCCCTGACGGATCGTGATTTTGTCGAACCGTTGGGGAAGGACCTGACAAAGGCTCGCCTCCACATCACCGACGCTGTGGGCAGGCCTCTCACCGCTACCGGACCAAGTGATTCCGGCTCCGTCGCCGTGGCGTGCGCCCAGACGGACCAACAGTCCGGGAGCATTTTCTCCGAAGAAGTCCGAGTCAGGATTCCGGCAACGGGCTCTCCCGCGCATGCGGAACTTGAGTCCACAGGCCTCACAATTACCACCAAGACAACGAAGACGGATTGGGAAGGACATCTGGAGAGGGACGACGCCGGTGCTCTCTGGGCCGTAGGCCACATTCGTCGAGACGGCAACAGCGCTCCCGCGCGGCCGATGCATTTCGAGCTCAAGGTCCCAGCGGGAGACGTTTTGTCCGGGCGTGTCAACACCTCCTTGTCATTCGACCTGTTTCTGGCACGACGTGACACCGCGGGGTTGTTGTACCTGCCACAAGGGGCAAAGGGAGCGGCAGGAAAGCCCAAATACGTTGGAGCCGACTCCAACGGGGGAACCATCGGGATTACCATCGACGGACGGGCTTCCCGATATCGCTATATCACCTGGACCGACGGCGACGCTGCAGCACCCCTATACGAGGGAACCGAGATGCAGCCACTCAACGGACGCCCTGGCCTTTTCGCCGTGGACGCGAATCCCTTAGGCCTGGCAAATGTCGTCGTAGGCGACGTCACGTTCCAGATACGCGCCGCGGAGAGCCGAGAGGCCCCTCAGTCGCCCATCGTTGCCGCGGTGAACAGGGATAGGGTGACCAAGGATCGTCCCGAAATTGCGGTGCTCCAATCGCTTCGGGGGAAGTACGAGTCATTGCTCACCGAAGACCTGCTCAGCGGTCAATGGAACACGTGCATGGGGCACGTCGTAATGCCCTCGGACAGGGCCTTGCCGCTTGAAGATTTGGACGACTACGGCGGCCTGATGATGAGTGGGGCCATGGCAGGAACCTGGGCCAATGTCACGGACTTCCGGGTACCCGATGACATTCTTCACTCGACCGAAGCAGAGGCATTCAGGACCGCCTTCAAGGAACTAGACCTCTTCGGCGCCATGCAAACGCGCGACGCCGACGGTGCGATGTACGTTGAATTGCCTTCCAAGACGTCTTGGCGGCACCTTTGGGGGAGCCGTGATGGGCAACTAGAACGCTACCTTGCGGCATACGCCGATCTCGTTGAGAAGGCCCGATGGAACGGCGATCCGGCTGGAGTCTTTTGGGCTGCCTATCCCTTCAGCATTAGCGTATGGGCCACCGAGCCGGCTGCGAAATGCTCGGCAGTTCTGCTGAGTCCGCTCCATCCAGTCCGACTCGCGTGGCTGGCGGGCGTCGAATCTGTTCTCTGGGAGTCTGATTGGGCAAAGGACTTAGCCGGGACAGTCGAGGGCTGGAACTTTCCGCTCATCGGCCCGAAGGAAATGTCGAGCGGCCGGATGCTTGCTGTTCCGATGGAAACCGGCGACGATCAGTTATTCCTCGGCTGGTCGATGCTCGTCCGCGCGTCGATCGAGGGCCCTGAACCTCTGGACGCGCCAGACCGCATTGGCGACCGTCTAGCGCCGGGTAGCGCGGCCAGTGGGCTAAACGCAACGGCGGTGGCAGCGGCGCTGCGCAGCTACAGGCAGATGAATCCCCACGTATCTACACTGACGGTCGATTTGTCCGCCGCGTCAGAATCTACCCGTCTCCAGGAAGTTGACGACGCCGTTCTCAAGGAGATCGAAGCGTGGACGGGGAGACCCTCCGATCCTCTGATCGGAGGAGCAAGGATTTGGGACTCGAATCGTCGCTCGGGCGAGCCGCCACGGGAAAAAATGGCGCGCATAGTGCGCTCGAATGAGGGCATTCCGTTGACTTGGTCGCGGTACGCACCGGACAGCTCAAACATGAAGCGCTGCAATGTCCGCATTCTGCAAGACGCTGGTGTGCACGTTGAAGTTCAATCCGGCCAGGGGAGGAATCTAGGGGTTCTGGGCGATGCACCCCTGCGCCGATTCGAGTCTGTAGTAAAAAATGGCGCATCAAAGTCGTCATCGGCTTCCCATCCCACTTTCCGTCCGGAAACTGGGTGGGAGCCTCTTTCGAGGGCCCTTCGCCTGATCGAAGGTGCATCGAGCAGCCCCCAGATTATTTCAAAGCTGTTCAAGGCTAACTTGGTGAACGATTCTGCTGACTGGACCGTTTCGGGGGAAGCGCTGATGAACCCCAGCGCCATGGCGGAGATCGTCCAGCACTCGAGCGGCGGCAGCCAAATGCTGTGGGAGTGGCGGCCGCCCTTCCTCGACGCGTCGAGCGACGTCCCCCTTCTGGAGCGGCGCCCCTTCGTGTCTGTGGCACGGGTTCCAGGGAGCTTTCGTGCGCAGATTAAGAAGCTGCTCGCCAAAGCCCAAGGGGGAAGCGTGTCTGACGAGACGCTGGACAACCTCCTTGGCCAGTTGGGCGCGCGCGGCGTTGGACTGTCTTCGCTGTTGTCAATGGGCGGAACGCACGCGTCGGGTGCGCTCGGCTTCTACTTGGCGTTCGCTTTGATGAATTGCCTGGATGAAGAGTCCGACAGCACATACGTCCTGCCAATCGACGCTTGCGATAGTTTCTTGCGGGCACTTGCACACGGAAAAACCCATGCGGATCAGATGCGCCGCGCCGACCTTCTGATCGTTCGGATGAACGAAGAAGGAGTCACACTGTCTCCGGTGGAGATCAAGTTCTACGGGTTGGGTTCCGATGACACCAACGGCAACCTCCCGGGTCCCGGCGACGCGGCCATGAATGAGCCGCTGGAGCAGCTTCGCGCAACCCAGGACCTGCTGCTCAGCGTGGCGGAAAGTTCGCGCGCCGTTGGGATCAGCGGCTCGGAGGCGGACAAAGCGCTCTGGTCCAATGGGCTTGCTGCGCTGGTCGAGGCGGCAATTCGTTTGCGTCCCGGAGGTAGCGCTGAGCCGGAAGCTTTGGCACGGCAGCTCGAAGATCTGGTCAAGGGAAAGCTCGAAGTCCGAACCGGGCAACCTCTGGTCTGCTATTTCAAGCACGAAGCTACTACCTCTGAGGGAGAGAGTTTCCGAGTAACGCACACCTCCGACAGCGAGGAGGCATCGCCGGGCGGTTTCGGTCTCCTTGCCGCAAATGCGGGCCACGCCTTCGAAGCGGTCTCTAATCCTCAAAGCGCGCTTGTCCGCGAATGGAATGACCTCGTTCAATGGGCGCTTGGGAATCCAATCCAGCTTCCCCTCTCCGAGGAGGTGCCGGGGGGCGGCAACGAGCCGGAGCCCTTGCAGCCCCAGACGCCTGCCGTCGCTACGGAGACGATCGAAGCCCAGCCTGAGCACGGCGGGGACAGCAGATCAGGAACGGGGACCTCTCTGGCAGAGGAAACAAATGAAGCGCCTTTCCGGGCGCCAGTAGCGGGACCGGCGCCCCAAGAAGAAGGGCTCAACGTCCTCCCGGGCGACAACTCGTTCGTCGGAGGAATTCGCGGTGACGGCGTGCGGTTCGGCGTAGGCAGGGTTCTTGGGACCTTAGGAGCGGCCACGGCAGACTACTGGCCGAGCAACACCGAGCTGAACCAGATGAATATCGGTGTCGTCGGCGACCTTGGCACCGGGAAGACTCAGCTGCTGAAAGCCCTTGTCTATCAGCTCCGGGAAGGAAGCAAAGCCAATCAGGAGACGCCGCTGTCAATGCTGGTATTCGACTACAAGCGGGACTTCCAATCGGCTGATTTTCTCGAGGCAGTTGGTGGAAAGGTACTGAAGCCCTACCGCATCCCAATAAATATCTTCTCCCTGCGCGACGGTTATTCGCCTCTGGCCGCTTACCAACGCGCCCAGCAGTTTGCCGACGTCTTGGACAAGATCTATGGCAATATCGGCCCCGTCCAAACGGATCGCCTCGTCACCTCCATAGTCAACCTCTACAAGGAGAAGCACGGTGAGCCGCCTACGCTGGCCGAAGTCCTGGCAGAGTACAGTGACGGCCAAAAACCTGACGCCGTAACGTCAATCCTCAAGCCCTTTATTCTTGGCGAGATCTTCAGCGACGATCCGAAGGAGATGATGTCGTTTGAAGAAATGATGGAAGACCGGGTGGTCATCGTGGCCCTCAACGATTTCGGTACAGACGATAACGGGAAAAATGCACTAGTAGTCATGTTCCTCAACCTGTATTACGACTACATGCTCAACGCAACCAAATGGCCATTTGTAGGCAGCTCGCCCCAGTTGAGGAGACTCAACTCCTTCCTGCTTGTGGATGAAGCGGTCAACATCATGAAGTACAACTTTCCCGTGCTCATGAACCTGATGTTGCAGGGCCGAGAATTTGGCTTCGGTGTCATTCTCGCCTCGCAGTACCTCGACCATTTCAAAAAGGATGGGCGCAATTACGGGCAGCCGCTATTGACCTGGTTCCTCCACAAGGTACCTTCGGTCACTTTGAAGGAACTGCAAGCGTTGGGCCTGCCGAATCTCACCGCAGACATAGCAGGCAAGATCTCCAGCCAGAAGGTTCACCATGCTTTGTACAGCTCGTTGAACTTCTCGGGGAAGTTCATCGAGGAAATGCCCTTCTTCAGGTTGCTTAGCGACAGAGCGGACGGCACAACTAGCAGGTCGTAAGGCTGGTGTAGCGTACGGGGGTTTGGGGCTTAGCATCGAGCCCCCGCTTCGCGACGCGCCCCTGAGGCGAGGGCAGGATGTCGGTGGCATGTGCTTGGGTGAGGGAGAATAGGAGCCTTATGAAATACGTTGACCTGTTTTCCGGCTGCGGGGGGCTGTCCCTGGGCATCGAGCGAGCTGGCGGCCAGCTGGTGCTCGCTGTTGAGAAGTCCGACATGGCTGCCCGTACCTTCTGCCACAACCTCATCAGGGATGCTTCGGATGCTCTGCAGTGGGATCGGTACGTTGCGTCCGACGAGAGCAATCAGATAGCGTCGAGGCTTCTTGTGCGTGAACTTGGCGTCTTGCTCGATAACACTGCCGCGATAAAGGAGATCCGCTCCAACGGGCTGGACCTTGTAGTCGGTGGACCCCCCTGTCAGGGTTTTTCCCTCGCCGGTCGACGTAATCCTTCTGATATCCGGAACGAGCTTCCGTGGCAATACCTGAAGTTCGTTGAGGCGACGGGCCCAAGAGCGGTCGTCATTGAAAATGTAGTCGGGATGGACAGAAGCTTTGCGCATGGAGAGGCATCCTCCTTCCGCCAATTGCAGCAAGCCCTCTCCGAAACGGGCGATGGATATGTCGTCCAGGGTGTGCACGTCAACGCCGTTCACTACGGTGCCCCGCAGCACCGGCCGCGGCTGATGATCATTGCCCTTCGCTCGGACGTCGCGGCCGAACGCGGAGTGACTACAACAGGCGAAACTTGGCGTTCCACTTTCGTAGATCAGGTCGAAGGTGACATTCCGGCCTTGGCGCCACGGCCGACCAAGATGATGGCTGAGATGGGATCCGTGAGCCACGCTGTGGGTGATCTTACGGCTCGGGGAGCTGCTGATGCCGACGCTCACTCTGCTGCCTACGTCCGGTCGCTGTCGAAAGACTTTTGGCCGGGACGCGCCACGGCTGCTTCAGAGATCCGGAACCACGTTCGTCGCAGGCATGGCGAGCGTACGACGCAACGGTTCCGTTTCTACCAGTACCTTTCACAGAACGGCCTCGACCAACGACTCCTGAGTCACGCTGCACGGCTCCCGGAGGACGATGCGAAGCTTCTATTGAAGCATCGTCTCTTGCATGCGCCGCTGCCTGCCAGAGCGCCCGACGGCGTTTGTCTTGCAGAGTCCCTGGACGATCTAGTCGAACTAGGCTACTCGCTGGCGACCAAGAAACACTCCCAGAAGGTGCTCCGGTGGAGGGAACCTGCCAGAACAGTAGTGACGCTTCCCGACGACTACGTTCATCCGATAGAACCGAGAATTTTCACTGTTCGAGAAATGGCCCGATTCCAAGGGTTTCCGGACCATTTCGAATTTCTTGGCAAAGAAACCACCGGCTCGGACCGGCGCCGCTTTGAAGTTCCGCAGTACTCTCAGGTTGGGAACGCCGTCTCACCGTGGCTGGCCCTTGCAGTAGGCAGGAAAATGAGAGCCCTCTTGTCGGACTGATTGTTCGGAAAGCGGCACTTGATCCCCAAAGGCTTCGCGCCGAGCTACCGTCGCGTGAGCCTAGGCTGGGCGACTTCGACCTCTCGAGTGTCGGGTCGGTAAAATGAGTCAATGGCGGACTTCATGACCTCGGCGCAGCGTAGCGCCCACATGGCTAAGATCCGGTCCAAGAACACAAAACCGGAATTGCTGCTGCGGCGAGCTCTCCATGCGCTGGGATATCGATATCGCGTTCACGACCGGGCGCTACCAGGGCGGCCCGACTTGGTCTTCGCGGGCCGGAGAAAGGTCATCTTCGTCAATGGATGTTTTTGGCACGGGCATTCCTGTCCTGTCGGCAGCCGCCTACCCAAGACCAACACAGAGTTCTGGGCGGACAAGCGGCGGCGAAATCAGGCGCGAGACTTGAGTCAGAGGCAGCAGCTGACCGAAATGGGGTGGACGTATCTGGATGTATGGGGAATGCGAAGTGGGAGCAAATTCAAATCTCGTGGCCGACGTTAGCGCTTTCCTTCAGAACTAAGACGCGCGCACTCGGTTCAATCGAGGTAATCAACTAGGACATGGGACCTTGTGGGATGGCGCAACTTGGCCATAGTTTTCGATTCGATTTGGCGGATCCGCTCGCGCGTCACACCGTAGACCTTTCCAATCTCATCCAAGGTCTTCGGGTGGCTTCCTGTCAGTCCGAAGCGTAGGGCAACGACGCCAGCCTCGCGCACGGAGAGCGTGTCTAGCAGCGAATGCAGCTGTTCCCGTAGCAGTAAGAAGCCGACCGCGTCAGCGGGCTCTGCGGTCTCCGAGTCTTCGATCATGTGCCCGAGTGGCTCCAGTCGACCGCTGCCGTCAGGCACCTCAAGATCGAGTGAGATCGGTTCGCGGCCGTACTTCTGGACTTCGACGACTTTTTCCGGGGTCATGTCCAGCTCGAGGGCCAGCTCTTCTGGGGTGGGTGGCCGGTCGAGGTCCTGCAGCATCTGGCGCTGGACGCGGGCGAGTTTGTTGATGACTTCCGCCATGTGCACCGGGATACGGATAGTGCGTGCCTGGTCGGCCATGGCGCGGGTGATGGCCTGGCGGATCCACCAGGTGGCGTAGGTGGAGAACTTGAAGCCCTTGGTGTAGTCGAACTTCTCGACCGCACGGATCAGGCCCAGGTTGCCTTCCTGGATGAGGTCCAGGAAGAGCATGCCGCGGCCTGTGTAGTGTTTTGCCAGCGAGACCACGAGGCGGAGGTTGGCCTCCAGCAGGTGGTTCTTGGCGCGCTTGCCGTCGTGGATGACGAATTCGAGCTCGCGCTTGAGCTTGGGGTCCATGGAGCCGTCGTCCGTCGCGAGCTTCTCCTCGGCGAACAGGCCGGCTTCGATGCGCAGGGCCAGGTCGACTTCCTGCTCGGCGTTCAGCAGGGCAACCTTGCCTATCTGCTTTAGATAGTCCTTGACCGGGTCTGCGGTGGCTCCCGCAGACATGACCTGCTGGACCGGGGCGTCGTCGTCATCGGAGTACACGAAGCCGCCACCGGATCCGGCTGTCGCTGCTTCATAGAGGTCCTCGTCGACCTCAACGTCGTCGCTGTCCTCGTCTCGGGACTTGCTGGCGGCTTCGGCCGCGGCTTTGGCGCCGGGCTTGGGCCCGCGCTTCTTGGGCTCAGGCTTGGCGACTGCCGTGCCGGTGTCATCGCCCGCGGCGGCGGCTGCGTCTTTTGCTGCCTTGTACGCAGCACGCGTGGCCGCACGCTTGGCGTTGGCCGCAGCCTTCTTCTCCCCAGGGGACATTTCAGAGCTCGGGCCGATGCTGGGGCCAATCGGGCTGCCTTCCGCCCCGCCACTCGTGTGGGCACGGTCTGCGTTGCTGGGACCTGCTGCCGCTGCCGGCTCTTCACCTCTGGCTGAATCACTTGCCTCTGGCCGGTCATCGGTCCTGACCGCGGGTACGAAAGGGAGATTGAGAAGCTTTCTTAGGGAGCCGGCATCGGTTCCAACGTCTATGTTGTTTACTCGCTGCGCATGGGGGAGGAGGAGATCAAGGAACTGGTCGCCAGCGAGATGGGGGTCCTCGACCGTGCCCTTGGCGTAAACGATAAAGAGGTGATCGCGGCGGGTTCCGGGCTCTCTCGGGATCAAACGTTCAAATCGCCGAGCCACCTGTTTGGGATTGCCGCTCGCAGACCAGACAGTTCCCAACTCCGCGGAAACAAGTGCGTCCAGAGCCGCGATTGTCTGAAGTTTGGACTTCGCCTCGGTCAGAAGTGAGAGGCGGGAGGACCTCAATTTCATGAATTTTCGGGCCAGGACCGTAACCGGTCTTAACTCGGATTCTTTGGCGAGTGCGGCGACTTGGACGATGAACCCATTAAAGGGACTCCCTGGGACATTCGCGTGTTGCTCAAGGTAGCGGGCGGCCTGCATCATGTCTTCCGACAGCTCGCGGTACCTTTGTAGGTCTCCTGGTGCGAGGTCTACGCCTACGAGGGTAACCTCGAATGGGGCGATTGCGCCGTCCTTCAACGCTTGGCCGTACCGTAGCGAATATACGATTCCGCCGAAGAACTGGTCCGGATACTCCTGACTTGCGGAGTACGGCACCTCACAGAGGTCCGTTAACCCCAGCCGCCAATCGCAATCGTTTTCAGGTCCAGCTGCCACCCACGCCGGAACAACCCATTGGTCGCATTCATCGATGATGACCAAACCCGCTCTGTGGCTCCTGACGTCCTGCTCGAGGCCAGATGCGGTAACGCAGGCCACAAGCACATCGACGTCGGCGGCCGCCCCGAGGCTGTCAGTTCCGGGGTCGCCAGTTCGGACGGTAGGAAGGTGCAGTTTGAGCGCCTCAAGCCACTGAGTTTGAAGCTGCGACCTGGGAACGAGAATAAGGACTCTTGTGCCTCGGCGAAGGGCTTCCACTGTGGCAAGTAAACCGAGTTCGGTCTTCCCAACGCCAGTGAGTGCTTCCACTATTCCGCGGCGCCCATGTTCATGCCAAGCGTCAAGAGCCTCTATTTGCCAGGCCCGAGCGTCGGGGTATTCCACGGCTAGCGGATCGTCAATCGCGGGCTCGTCGCGTGGTGCTAGAACCTCCACCTCGGACGTCTTCGGATGGAGCGGCTCCAAGGTGGTCCGGTTCGTGTCCTCCGGAGTTGCTTGATGCAGTGCCGGGCTGACGTGGACAGGTTGAACGCTGTCGGCCACTGCTGGCGTTAGTGCGGGGTTCTGTTCCGCCAGGGCAATCTCAGGAAAGTCGTGAGTCGTAACGGTGTCGGAATGGCCGGAATGCGCCGGGAAAGGCGTATCTGCTTTGGCTATGCCGAATGGTGGTGTCGCAGAGTCCGCCTGCCACGCCTGAGCAGAGGCTTCATGCCCGAGCGGATCACCACCCCCCGTCCGCCTACGCGATATGAGCCGGGACACGGCCCTACTTATGAAATTTTGCCCCATTGCGTCCCCAGATTTCCTCTTCTGTGCTTCCTCATGAGCCTAGCTTGCAAAAACGACATTTAGGCTCATCGATCCACGGGTGCCTCGAGTGTCACCCCACCCGTCAGGGACTTACGTGAGCGACAAGATGATCTGAGGGGTCCGGGAAGTCCGACGAGGCGCCTTCTCCGGTGGAAGTCTTGGCCTGGTGACACTGAAGAACAGGTTTCACTGAGAACAAAACCGTTTCGTAAATGAGAGCAATAGTGAGAACTTTTAGGAAAGCATTAGATTAGTACCGATTCACCATGTTGCCGCTCAGAGTAGAAACAGTGAAACCAATGACCACAGGTAATGACGTACGGAGATTCGGCCCTCTTGCACATGCGCTGTTGCAGGACGTGCTGCCATGACTGCTTGGCTAGTCTTAGCGGCGGGCGAGAACCGTGTTCATGGCGGAAATGGAGGTTACGACGACCTTCCGGCGCAGCACTACTCCTGGGACTCGACGGTTCCTCGACACAAATTGCTGAAAACGGGGGATTTGGTAGTCCTGTGGAACAAGTCAGTCTTACTCGGAGCTTCGAAGATCGATTCGATCCACGAAGAGGATGTCGTCAACGTCTATTTCCACTGCCCAAAATGCCACGGTCAGACGTTTAAAGCGCGGTCAACAAAGTCCCCCAAATGGCGCTGCAATACATGCTTTCACCAATTTGACGAGCCCGAGCAGACAACTAAAGAGGTGACCGCCTACCGGTCCAACCATGCGGGCAACTGGCTTGACCTTCGGGGGCTCTTGCCTGGGAGCGTATTACGGTCTGTCTGTAGGAACCCCAAAGAACAGCTGAGTCTTCGCTATCTAGACTGGGACGCATTTGTTGAAGCGTTGGATGAAGTTTCCTTAGGACATGGCGTTCGTCAGCTGGCCGACTCCGGAACGGAGCCGGTGCTGCCGAGTGGGTTTGTTCAAGCGACTATCAGAGCTCGCATCGGTCAAGCGGGTTTCCGCGCAAAGTTGCTTGACATGTACGGCGAGAACTGTGCAATGTCTGGTCCAAGCATTCACGCCTGCCTTGAGGCTGCCCATCTCGTTCAATATGCGCAACATGGCCTGCATGACTTTAACGCTGGCCTACTCCTGAGACGGGATCTCCATGCACTATTCGACAGGAAGCTGCTGTCCGTGAATCCCAGCACCTGGCGCGTGGAAGTGTCTCCGCACCTCGTGCACGTACCGGCCTATGCCGAACTCGCGGGGGTTGAGCTAAAAATACCGAAAAAGCCCAAGATCGCGGGCATTTTGGCTCTGCACCATGCTGAGTTCGGAGTTATCGCTTCGTTCTAGAACTCGCATCGTCTTAGAACGTGTGAGCACCGGGGAGGTCGCAGCGGAAAAACTGTGTGGAAACTTCCAGATTCGAGGGCTCGCCCGCGGTGCCCTGCATCACGGCCGGCGCGCTGCAATACGATCGCCATATGACAGCGGTAGCAAATCAATCAGGGGAACGACGGGCCGTCGGCGGCGAATATCTTGGGCCCAGAAATCTGACGACGATCCCCGCCGCTGAGGTCCCGCCCCCGAGCTTTGTGCCGACAGCCCTGACGGTGGAGGACTACCAGCGGTTCATCAGGCCAGACGAGCAGAAGTTTTACGATTGGTGCATCGGCCTTCTAGAGGACTCCGGGGTGGTCGGTGAGTTGAAAAAGGAAAGGCTGTACCTGGACAGCGCAATGAGCGGCCAACTGGCGGTGGGAGGCGATTATTATCACTTCGAGCTTTCACGATGCTCAGTCCACTTCGCAAACGAGCATCTAAGCCATCGACCAATTAGATTCTCGGAAGCCAGCATCGAGACTGAAGGAAGCGACATTGAAGCCAGCCAGCTGCGCAAAGCGTTCGACTCGATACGGCGACAGGCAATCCTGAATCGGATTTGGGCTTCGTGCACGAGTCTGGGTAGCAGTCCGGCCGTCGAGATAAGCAATTTCAGGCTAGGTGAAGGCTTCTCGCTGGCCTCGATGGAACTCGAAACGAGCCTCGGCGAGTGCACCGTAAGTGTCCGCCGGGGCGTGCACGCGGATGCTTTCCGATATTCGGTGTTCCACGCCGCGGGTTCCACGGAGTTAAGCCCACGAGTCGCGGATGCGATCCTTGCTGACGTCGCCGAGGACCTGGGGGCCTCGCCGGTTCCTGAATCTATTCTCGACGCCATGATCGAAGTCGCGGATCGAACACGAAGCGATCAGGAGTGGCTGGGGGTGGCTGGGCCCCGCGGACGCGCCCGCTAGGTATGGCGCAGGTTCGCCCCCGGTAGCCTCGTTCACGAAGGATTCCTGATCGGCTCCTCTCGCCAGAGAAAGTTCGACCCGCGCAGCTGAACAATGCAACGATGTCGCGAAGATTCGGATTTACCATCAGTTCATTTAGCAGTGACCGCAGGACGTCAACGTGCGCGACACGCGTGCGTCCGATTTGGAAAGCAAAGTCTTGGGAAACGCGGGTCAGCTCCCGATATGTTGCTGGTGGGATGTCGGCGCTCAACCGAATATTTTTCTCAGGTTGGGCCGCCACAAGGGGAAGTTTATTGCGAGGGCTTGGGGCCCGGTCTTCAGGTCTGTCATTTTTTGTGCCTCGTTAATCCATGGCCGTCACTCGCGGCCAAGTTGTCCTCGAGCGATCACAGGGCACTCGAAGGTGCGCGATTCGTATTTGGATCCTTACAGCCGAGCCGCGCCGGATTGCAGACTGCGGAGAACGTGCAGTGTGACCCCAAAGGCCTACCCTGACTTGCGCGGAAAACTAACCGCTCATCCATCCCTGTGCTTCTTGCGAGCTCCGCGTCGTCGGAAACCCAAGAGGCAGGCCGGCTGTGAAAGCCGACCTGCCTCTGCTGCGCAAGTTCCCCCTACATAACCCCCGTCGGCACCAGCAGCGCCCAGGCCAGGGCCGGCGCCACCAGGACCACGCCGCCGGCGTACATCATGAGCTGGCGGTAGACGCGCTTGCGGTCGTTGTCGCGGGCGTTGGCCACCACCAGGGCGCCGTCGGTGGAGAAGGGGGAGACGTCCACCACAGTGGCCGCGATGGCGAGGGCCGCGACGGTGCCGGAGGCGTTCAGCGAGCTGGTGGCCAGCAGCGGCCCGGCCATCGGGATGAACGCGGTGAGCAGCGCCGTCGAGGATGCGAAGGCCGAGCCGACGCCGATCACGTAGCAGAGCACCAGGGCGATCAGCAGCGGCGCGCCCAGCGCCAGTGCCATCTCGGCGAGGGTGTCGATGACGCCCACGTGCTGCAGCAGGGAGACGTAGGTGATCATGCCGGCCACCAGCAGCACGGTGGACCAGGACACGCCCCCGATGAACGTCTTGTGCTCCTTGATGTTGACGAATGCAAGCAGCAGGCCGGCGGAGAGGGCCACGAAGCCGATCGGCAGGTGGAAGCCCAGCGTGCACACCAGGATCGCGGCGATCAGCACCAGAGTGAAGATCTGCTGGCCGCCGGGGCGTCCGGTGCGGGGCGTCTCCAGGCCGGCGTATTCGTTGGCGTGCTTGTCGCGCAGCTTGCCCAGCAGGGCGAACAGCACGATGGTCAGCGCGGACAGGATGAAGTTCAGCGCGAAGCTGGCCAGGAAGAGCGAGCCCTGCGAGATGGGGAAGCCGTTCTTCAGCGCGATGTCGTGCACCAGGACACCGGCGACGGACAGCGGGGAGAAGCCGCCGGCGTGGGCGCCGTTGATCACGAAGGCGCCCATCAGGACCGGGTGGATGCGTGACTCGTACGCCAGGCCCAGCGCC
>Ga0157373_10001561_pt1 | contig 17487 bp, 12 predicted proteins | sample C65metaG_FD_113460 | JGI IMG/M metagenome (GOLD analysis project Ga0157373, IMG submission 113460) | Corn rhizosphere microbial communities from Kellogg Biological Station, Michigan, USA - C6-5 metaG | ecosystem: Host-associated > Plants > Roots > Rhizosphere > Soil | place: USA: Michigan... | reverse complement strand
TATACCACCCAGGAAAATGCGGGTGAATCCTATAACGCTACAGTAACTACGAGGCTTGTGAATGAAGCCTGGAAGCCAAGTGGTGGCGAAAATGGGTGGTATGCCCAATATGCAATGGCCTTTTTAAACAAGAAACTGGCCGGCGAAACTGATATTGCCGCTCATACCTATGCAAGGCAAGTGGCCGACCAGGGACGGCCAGCGCCGGGTTCGGCAGAATTTAAAAAGCTTTTTGACCAGGTAAGAAGTATTCCCATCTCAAAAGGAGGGGGATTGTTTGTAGATAAAACGGACTTATACAACATAGAAGGCCAATATGATTTTTCTAAAAAAGCTTCAAACTTTGCGGATATTCTTGTCGGCGCAAACTACAAGAGGTATGTTTTAAATTCTGAGGGAACGCTTTTTGCAGATTCATCCGGCAAAATCCCTATTAATGAAGTGGGTGCATATATTCAACTCACCAAAAGAATTTTAAATGACAAAGTAAAACTAATTGCATCAGGACGTTATGATAAGAACGAAAATTTTGATGGAAGGTTTACCCCTCGTTTTTCGGCGGTAATCAAAGTGGCGGAAGATAATAACCTGAGGCTATCTTACCAGCAGGCTTACCGGTTTGGCTCTACACAGCAACAATGGATAAACCTGAGAGTAGGAGGGGGCACCGCCTTAATCGGGGGAGTTCCTTCGTTCAGAAAATTCTATCATTTTGATACCAATCCTGTATACTTCATTGATAATAATTTATTTGCAGGAAACCCGCAGGTAGCAAACCTGCCAAAGTTTAAAGCAGAAACAGTAAATTCATTTGAAGGGGGCTATAAAGGACTTTTATTTCAAAAGAGATTGCTCGTGGATTTGTACGGCTATTTTGGTATTTACAACGACTTTATTTCAAGAACGCTTGTAGCCCAATCAATAAATGGCGATAAAAGTGTGTTTGCTGATCCTGCCACGGTCAGAGCAAACCTAAGTGACCCTAAATTGGCCACCACTTATTCTGTTCCGGTAAATGTGAAAGGGGATGTAAATACCTATGGTTTTGGATTGTCTTTAACTTATTCCTTACTCAATAATTTTTTGATTGATGCCAATGTCTCTTCAGACCATCTGGGCGACGTGCCGCAAGGGTTCATTGCAGGGTTTAATGCACCGGAACTTAGAGCGGGGGGTTCTTTTAGCAACACAGGCTTTGGAAAACAAAACCGGTTTGGATTTAATGTAGGCTATCGCTGGCAGGACAAAATAGATTACCAGGGTGATTTCGCAAATGGCGTTGTTCCGGCTTACCAGGTAGTAGACGCACAACTCAGTTACAAATTTTTCCATCCCAGGTTTTTGTTGAAAATCGGCGCAACCAATTTGTTAAATCAATATTATCGTAATGGATTTGGAAATCCTGCCATCGGCGGATTGTATTACGTTAGCCTTGGCTATAATGTTTTCTAAAGACTTCCTGCTCACCTTTAAATAAAGAAGATGAAAATTATTATATTAAACAGACGTGGTTTTCAAATGATTTTCGCAGCTATTGCGGCAGCTTTCGCTTTTTATTCCTGTAATAAGCCATTGCTGGATGCCACTCCGATAGAATATTCGCCTGTGAACAACAGCGAAATTTCCATCGGGCAGAAAATCAGTACAGATACAAACTATAGCTTTTTTGCCGCTGCCGCTACCAAAACCGGGCAATTGGCACAATTGAACAGAGATAGCACAGAGTTTACCGTTTTTCTTCCAACAAATAATGCGTTCAGGATTTCCGGAATCCCTTCGATTGATGCACTCAATACATTAGATCTGCAAACACTTGGAGCGATTGTCGGTTATTGTATCGTTCCCGGCAAACAGTATCTAAGCTCAGATATTACAAAAGGTGGCCTTAGCCCTTCCGTGCCAAATGAACAGTTACCAACCAGCATCACCATTGGGCAATTACCAATACCAATACCTTTTAAACTAACTACTTTTCCGTCTGTTGCCGGAAATGCATTTTACGATAACAATATTCCGGTAACCAAAGCTGATATCAAATTAAAAAACGGAGTTATTCATGAAGTGGCCGCGATAGTGGCGCCACCTTTCCAAACACTAAAGACTGCTATTGATAATAATCCTGATCTTTCATTTTTCAGGGCAGCTCTTGAGCGGGCCGACAGTGGCCAAACCGGCTTAAGCCGACTTGATTCGTTGCTGAATTACCCGGCAACCAACATGACGGTACTCGCACCCGATAATGAGGCTTTTCAAACAGTGATTTTTGGATTGGCTTATTCTTATTTATTGCAACAGGGGTTAAGCCAGATGATGGCTTTTCAACAAGCGACGCTACTTTCCTCCTCGCCAACGGTATTCAGCAACCCGGCATTGTACAGTGTTTTGCCGGCATCGTCTGTTCAGGGAATTTTGGCTTATCATTTCCTGGCTGCTTACAATGCTGCCGATACAGCTTTTGAGCCGGGCATAAGAGTATTTTCAAATAATTTCCCCACAACACCCACTTCTTATCTAACCTTAGTAAATAATGGAATTCCCAATCACGAAGGAGTGAAAGCCCAGGCTACCTTCACCGGGCCCTTCGTAACGAATCTCACCTTTACCGGAAAGGGAACTTTCCCTCCGGGAGGGGCTGATTATTCGGGGCCGCCGGCAAAAGCTATCAGCCTGGATAACCACGCGGTAAATGGAGTTTACTATGTGATTGATAAAGTATTGTTTCCGCAATAAGGTATTTTTATAAGTTTTGTTTCCTGGACGGTTTTGTTATTTGGGTATAACTTTTGAGGCCTTTTTCGATTGTGAGGAAGGCTGGAAACGAAATTGTTACCTATTTCAATTTCGTCCTTTTTTTGATTTTTTACCTTTTAAAAATAAGCGAAATGGAAGAAGAAAAAACACCCGATCAAAGAGAAACGATAGAAGAAATCAGAAAACCTGTTGCAAGGCCCAGATGGGTAATTCCCTTAATTTTTGTCGTAATTATTGTTTTTCTTCTTTGGTATTTTTCAAGAAGTTGCGGAGAAACAAAACATAGTACGGGCGAATCGGCGGATACGACAGCTTTTGTAATACATCCACCTTTTCGTTCTATCGGTAGTCAGCAGCCTCAGGAGTTATTGCGATAATTTTCGTCTACACATTGAAACGGAAATGCATCACATCGCCGTCCTGCACTACATATTCTTTTCCTTCGATTCGTAATCTACCATTTTCGCGGGCGGCGGCTTCAGATTTGTATTGAACAAAATCGTTGTAAGAAATTACTTCTGCCTTAATAAAGCCTTTTTCAAAGTCGCTGTGGATTACGCCCGCTGCCTGGGGCGCTTTCCATCCTTTGTGAATCGTCCAGGCGCGAACTTCCTGTACGCCGGCGGTGAAATAAGTGGAAAGATTCAGCAGTTGATAGGCTGAATGAATCAGGCGATCCAGCGCCGGCTCCTCCATTTTGTATTCATCCATAAACATTTGCTTGTCGTCCGGATCTTCAAATTCCGCAATTTGCGCCTCGATAGCATTGGTCATCACAATCACCTGGGCTCCTTCTTTCTGTGCCGCAGCCAGCAGCAAATCTGAATATTTATTTCCCGTGTGCATCGATGCTTCATCGACATTTGCAACATATAAAACGGGTTTATCAGTCAGAAAAAAATTGTCAGCTACAGCCGCTTTTTCGTCTTTTGACAATCCAAGCGATAATATATTTTTTCCTTGTTCAAGGTGCGCCTTGCATTTTTTCAATACCTCAAATTCTATTTTTGATTGGGCGTCTCCGGTTTTGGCCATTTTTTCAGCGCGGGCTAATTTCCGTTCCACGCCCTCCAAATCTTTTAGCTGTAATTCAGTTTCTATAATCTCTTTATCAGCTATTGGGTTAATGGGGCCTTCTTCACGCAACACATTTTCATCTTCAAAACAGCGGATTACATGAATGATGGCATCTACTTCGCGGATGTTTGCCAAAAATTTATTTCCTAAGCCTTCGCCTTTGCTGGCTCCTTTTACCAGCCCGGCTATATCAACAATCTCAATTTGTGTGGGAACAATTTTTTCCGGATGTACCAACTCAGCCAAAACGTTTAATCTTTTATCCGGCACGTTTACCAATCCTACGTTGGGTTCTATGGTACAAAACCGGTAATTGCTTGCCTGCGCTTTGGCGCTGTTGCTTACCGCATTAAATAAAGTTGATTTTCCTACGTTGGGAAGTCCTACAATTCCTGCCTGTAATGCCATTTGTACAAAAAGATTGATTTAGGGGGCGCAAAGATAGCATGAAAAGGGCAACCTGTCAACGGCAGTGCGTGTTGATTAATAAAATGGCTACTCAACAGCAGCCATTTATTCAGGGGATAAATTATTCGATCGTGTGCTCTTTTGTTATCACCACTTTATCTTTTGAGCCCCTGCTTACCAAAGCAATGATGATAATCAAAATAATTATTCCGCCAACCACCCACATCCAGGGTTGGACGGTGAATGAAGAAGAAGTGCTGGTTGTGGTTGTGGTGGAAGAAACCGCACTATCCTGGGCAACCGCTATGCCCGTGAAAAAGAAGGGTAAAACCATTGCCATCAATGACAAATAAAAAATATTAATTTTTTTCATAGCATTTTTTTTAAATACAAAAAAAAATAATCAATTAATATGCCATTAAGAATTCTTTTGGTACGTTTCAGTTTCGTTTTAAATATTTATTGTTCTCTTTTTTATTTTAGAAACAAAAATCTTAAAAATTTATTGCTTTACTGTAGGCACTATATATTTCCGAGCTTATTCATAGAAAGTAAACTGAGTTTATTTCTTCGTTTACTGCTGAACTTTAAAAAAATAGCCGGTGAAAGCCGGCTAGTAAAAGATCATTAAAAAAGAAGTTTATTGAGCCATCGCAGGTGGCACATCGCCCTGGTCGCCCTGCTGATTCATATTTTTCCTTTTGAAGAGAGAAACGTCCATTTTCCCAAATCGCCAGCTCACATTCACTCTTAACTGCTGCGGATCTCTTTGCCGCCACATATCCTGGGTGGAAGAAATGTTTTTTGAGGAAGTAGAAACTGAATGTATCCGGGTTACGCGCGTATCAAAAATGTCGTTCATACTGAGAGAAACAGAGAGCGATTTATCTTTCAGGAAATCTTTTTTAATGGCTGCATCAAAACCCCAAACCGGCAAGGCATAACCGTTGGCGTTGGCTAAATTTGCACCGCCCCAATGATTGCCACCACCGCCGCTTCTGCCTGGAGGCAAAATGGTTTTACTGGTATAATCTCCATTAATTTGTATGGTGAAATTAGCCGGCAATGTAAAAGTACTGTTGATTTTTCCGAACCAGCTTAATTTTCCCAATGTGGTAGTAGTGCCTGTAAGATTGCTTCCGTTTATTTTGGAATTATACAGGTTGATGTTTTCAGTAAGTGTCCACCAGGGGGCTATTTTATTCATAGAAGTGATTTCCAAACCATAGGCTTCCGAACTGCTGGCATTCACAAAAGAGGAAATGAAGACCGAATCGTCGTAGGCAGGATTTGGGTTTTTGTCCCAATATTGATAACGGGAGATTAAATTATCACTTCTGCGATAATAAGCCGTACCAATAATGCTGTTGCCATTTTTTAAATTCAAATCATAAGATAATTCAAACAGGTTGGTAAATTCAGGCACAAGCGAAGCATTGCCGACACTGATATTCAGCGGGTCGCTAAAATCATAATAAGGAATCAGTTGCCAGAAATTAGGCCTGTTTACTTTTCTTGAATAATTCAGTTGAATATCCTGGTGGTCATTAATTTTTTGAGTCAGGAAAACACTCGGGAAAAAGCTCAACGGATACGAATTGCTGAAGGTTTTATTTGAATCCACCAGCTCTCCGGAATATTTTGAACTTTCTATTCTGCCTCCCAATTGGTAGGTGAAATTGTGTATCTTCTGGGAAAACGTTACGTAACCCGCATATACATTGTCAGTGTATTTATATTTGCTGCTCAATCCCGCAACAGAAACATATTTGCCGGTAGACTCGTCCATAATATAATTATTATTGTCGCTGTTTGAATTCCTGATGGCAGCTCTTAAACCCGCCTCAATCTTTACTTTATCCGAAACCGGGTTTGAATAATCTGTTTGAATGGTAATATTATCACTGGTGCCATTTCCTGTGGTTCTTTGTTTAAATTCAGGAGCTGCGGGTGAATTATCCTGGTTAAAATACTCTGTGGTTACATTTTGTTCATTATTGTTTTTACTATAGTCATAGTTGGCATCTGCGGTGATGTATTTATTGGGTTTTGCAAAATTGTGTTTGAAACTGAGTTTACCGTTATAATTATTCCACACAAAATTATTATCGCTTCTGCTGGTGCCAAATGTATGTTTGGTAAGGCCATTAAAAAGTGTATCCCTTGTAATGTTTGTTAATTCATCTCCGCCAAATTTTCCCTGCCGGATACCTCCGCTAAGCGTGAAAGTGTTGCGGTTATCTACAAAATAATCAAATCCTATATTGCCGCCGGCCATGCGTCCGTTGCGGGTTGGATTGCTTTTTTGATGAAGGTCTGCGACCAGGTCGTTGATATTATCGGTTCTGTCGGTCTTGTTGGTGCTTTTGCCCTTGAAATGAAAATAGTTGCCGCTGGCAAAAAAGTTGACTTTGCCCTGTTTAATGTTGATGTTTCCACCAGCATTATTTCCGCCTCTTGTATCCACACCTGCTCTGAAATTACCATTGTAGCCGGGTTTTTTATTTTTCTTCATCACGATATTTAATATGCCTGCTCCTCCGCCTGAGGCATCAAATTTGGCAGAAGGATTTGTAATGATTTCAATGCTTTCAATTTCATCAGCAGGTATTTCATCGAGCGTTAAAGTCGTCGGCCTTCCGTCTACAAATATCTGAGGGCTCGCATTCCGTAAGGTCACATTTCCATCGATGTCAACGTTTAGCGAAGGCACGTTTCTCATTACATCCACTGCTGTACCGCCCACGCTGGTAAGGCTTTTGTCCACGTTAAAAACTTTACGGTCGATGCTCATTTGCATCATTGGTTTATTAGCGGTTACTACCACATTCGCCAGTTCCTTAGCTTCAGGAAGTAATTTAATATTGCCCAGGTCTTTGTCGATGGCATTCATCATCTGGCTTCTGTCGCCGTTCATGTTTAAGTTAAAAGAAATTTGGTCGGTATAGATTCCATGTCCTACAGCGCTTACTGTCAGGGTGTATGTGCCAAAAAGCGGAAGTTTTTCAATACTAAATTCACCCTTTTTATCGGTAAGCAAAGCGGCTATTATTTTGGAAGTCCGTTGTTTGGTGGCGGTATCCATTTTCATTTGCGAAAGCTGTACAGAAGCTGATTCTATCGGCTTGTTTGTATTTCCATCAACTACTTTTCCATAAAAATGACCCACGTTCATATTCCGGTTGCCGCCGGCTGGTCTTACTCCGGGGTTGCCCTGCGGAAATTGAGCCATTACTGCTGAGGAAGTGATTAATATAAGAAGGGTAAAGTAGTAGTTTTTAATTTTCATAATTAAACGGTTTTAATAAGGGCGCAAATTTCATTTACTATTATTAAAACAAAATTTTAATTATGTATGAATGGTAGGATAATATTAGCAGACGGCATTAGGATGTGAGACCTTAAGCAGAAGGCAGAAAGCGGAAGGCAAAAGGCTGTTTCCAATTTTCAATTTCAATTTTTCAACTCTCAACTCTCAATTTTCAACTTTCAATTTTCAATTCAACTAACAGACTAACAACTAACTACTAACCACTAACCCAATCCAACTTCCGTATGCCTGGCGGGAATATCCACGTCGGCAAAACCTTTATTGAGAAGCCGGTTTTTAAAATCTAGCTGAACGTCGTAATCACCATGAACCAAAAAAAGCTTCTTAACCATTTTTTTATCCTGGCAGGAAAGCCATTGTGAAAGGTCTTCATAGTCGCCATGAGCGCTCATACTTTGAATTTCTCCTATTTCAGCATGCACTTCATGCGGTTGCCCAAAAATGCCTACTTCCTTTGGATGCTTCTTAAGCCTTCCCCCAAGGGAATCCGGTTCGCAATACCCGGTGAGTAAAATTGCATTTCTGCTATTTTCAATGTTGTTGCTGATGTGATGCTTTACTCTTCCCGCTTCAGCCATACCACTCGCGGAAATAATAACCATCGGGTCGCCGCGGTAATTCAGGGATTTGCTTTCTTCCACAGATTTTACAAACCGTAAACCTTTGAACTGAAAAGGATTATGATCTGATTGCAATAGTTTTTGCACGCGGTTATTAAAGTATTGAGGATAGCTTTCTATTACCTGCGTAGCCTCAAGACTAAGCGGACTGTCAACAAAATACGGTAAATCAGGCAACCGGTTTTCGTTTTCCAGTTGATTCAAAGCGTACAAAATTTCCTGTGTGCGTCCTACACTAAAAGCAGGAACTATTAATTTCCCTTTTTTTTGAATGCAGGTTCTTTCGATCCAGTCCAACAGCTTATCAGGTGTGCCATAAACATCTTCATGAATTTTATTGCCATAAGTGGATTCAATAATAATGAAATCGGCCTGTGGAAAATCCTGTGGTGATTTCAGGATTATATCCCGGTAACGGCCAAGGTCGCCGGAAAATGTAAGATGAGTTTCTTTGCCGTTTTCTGTAATTTTCAGATGAACAGTGGCGCTTCCGATGATATGTCCTGCATCGAGATACATGAACTGAACGTTTTCATCGATGGTATACCATTCGCCATAATCCACTACTTTAAAGCGCTGAATAGCATTTTCTGCATCCTGCAAGGTATAAAGCGGAGAAAGATAAGGTTTGCCCTGGGCAGCCCGGGTTTTATTTACATATTTTAAATCGTTTTCCTGGATGCCGGCGCTGTCGGCCAAAAGGATAGATGCCAAATCTTTTGTTGCCGGCGTTGCAAATATGGAGCCGCGGTAACCGTCTTTTACTAATTTGGGTATAAGGCCGCAATGGTCGATGTGGGCATGTGAAAGAATCATGTGGTCAACCTCTTCCGGATTGAAGCCAAATTCGTGGTTCAGCTCATCTGTTTCGGAGCCCATTCCCTGGTACATGCCGCAATCCAATAAATATTTTTTGCCATTGCTTAAAATCAACAAATGTTTTGACCCTGTAACAGTCCGGGCTGCCCCATGAAATCCGATTTTCATACCAACAAGTTAAAATGATTAAAGAATTAAAGTAACCGGAAAAAATCCGGATTGACAAATTCTTGCGGGCCAAGCAACATGCTGTATTTCTTTTTTGAATGTATTCTGTGCCAACTATTCTACATAAAAAATAGAGATATTTCTTGCTTTACTATAAAAAAAGCCGGGAAATCACTCCCGGCTTTAAAAAAGAAAAATGAGTGTTAATTCTTTATTACTGAAATCACTTTGCTGTTTAATCCACTTTGTATTCTTATCATATATGACCCGGCCGGAACAGTTGAAAGATTAATTGATTTTTCATTCATTCCTCTTTGCCCGTTGATTTGAAACTGTTGGATAGTGCTTCCCGTTGAATTAGTTATGGTTACTTTTATTACCTGCGGCTTATCTAAATTCACTCTTAATTTTGAAACGCTTTGTATGGGATTTGGATAAACCAACACAGAAAATCCTGTATTGGCAAATTGAACTGATTTGATTTCGCTATAGGCAAATTGACCGTCCTTATCCACCATTTTTAAGCGGTAATATACAGAACCCGAGAGGGAAGGGTCATTATCGGTGAAAGAATAAGATTGCTTTGTATTGTTAGTTGCATTCACCATCGTTACCTGGCTAAAATCCTTCCCATTAGCGCTTCTTTCGATTTCAAAATGACTGGAATTGGCGTCCTGGTTTTCTACAGACCAGTCAAGAAGTGCTTCGTTATTTTTTGAAGTAACGGAGAAAGAGGAAAGTTTTACGGGAGTTGTTTTTGCAATTAATGTAGCGCTTGAAATATCTGTTCCCTGAGTACCCTCAGCGTTATAACTAAATCCATTTACAACGTCTGTTCTATAACTGGCATCTGTTGTTCTTTGGTAATAAAGATTAGAACCGTCGGAAGAAGGTGAACCGGTACAATAAAAAAGTGCAAATCCATTAGTGGTGATTCCGCCAAGCGGTAAAGTGACCAATGAAACTGAATTTGGTAGAACCGTCTGATCAGGAAATTCTAATTCCATAACTTCAAACTCTGAACCAGCGGTCAAATTAAATGTGAGAATAGGGCTGGTTCCGGTGGTAATTGCATAATTTTTATATCCTCCTTCCGTAATAGGATCATCGATCTGCCAACTAATACTTGACGCCGATGAAGTTACAGTAGGTTTGGCTACTGTTTCTGCTTCGGGTACAGCAATGTTGAATTCTAAAGTTGAAATATTGGATTTCAGGGTAATATCTGATTTGATATAAATCTTTACCCTATTGGGTGCACTTCCTATTCCAATGCTTGCCTGAACGGTTCCCTGAGCCATTGCAAACGCAGAAAACAAGAAGATAAAAAAGAAAGACGCAAATATTTTTTTCATGCTTTTAGGATTTATTTCTTATGGTAATGATTCGGTTCTTATAATTGTTGAAGAGTTTTCCAGAACTTTGGTATAAATAAAATCTTTATCATTTGCAAGCGCATTGAATTTGATCTTACTGTCCATATTTACATCAGCCGGAGAATAAACATCTGAAAGAGTCGCGCTTGCGTCGGAATTCAGACTATTAACATAGATAAAATCCTTGTCATTATTTAAACCGGCAAATCGAACAATCCCATTTATATTCGCATCTCCTCCCCACAAAACAAATTTGCCATCAGATGCTACTCCATGCGCTGACGTTCCGCCAAATAAAAAAGAAGAAGCAGTAAAATCAACAAAAGAGGTAGTGGATTGCTTTTCAGTTAACATTGGGGTAAAAGTGGCGGGATCTGTGCTATTGCCCAGGTGATTGCGGTGCCTTACAGCAACGGTATAATTTCCATCTGCAACGTTATTAAAAGTAACAGGGCTTTTTCCGTCTATATCTACAATGTCGCCATCTCTTTGCACCAAAGCACTTCTTGTTTGAATGATATTATTTCCCGCTGCGGTATTTCTTAATTCTAAAAATACCCAGTCCACTATATCATCGCTTTTCAAAGGCTGGTCGTCAAAAACGGTGTCATCGGCAGTTTCAGCAATCGGGTCATTTATCTTCGCAAATGCAGTATTGTAAGGAGGCTGGCTATAAGGTTCTGTCAAAGGAATAACTCCCGCAATTCTTAAGTTGTCTGCCATTAGCTGGCTGCTGGCATTATAAGGGCCTTGTAACAACACTTTTGCCTTCAGCAAATTAAATTTATCAATCGCTGTTATGTTCACGGAAGTATTAGTAATAGGATATGAAATGGTATTGCCCATCGTGTTGATGGTCCCTGAAGACGACCAGTCGGTTCCGTTGAATATATATGCTTTAAGATTTTCTTCATTGCCCACCACATCCGCAGTTGCTGCATACCTCGCCTGGGCGCTAAGGGTTCCATTAATGCCGGCGCTGGTAATTGTCCAGTTTGCTTTTAGGTAATCTGACGTGGAAGGAGGTTTGTTGCTGCTTGCGCTGTCGCTGACTTGTATTCCAACATGTGCGCCGGTATTGCTGCCGGTAGTACTTAAAAATACAGGCCTGTACAGTGTTCCCGCGCCTACAGGGATTTCATACGAACTTAAATTAAGCGCAATGTCTTTGATTACCTGGCCCGAATTGTTGGTTTCGATAAATTTATCGTTTCCCATCCCGCTGACCTCTGCAATATCAGACAATGTAAAGGAATGGCCATCGGTAATGATTTTACCGTTTGAAAATTTGAGTAAACCAGTTAGCTTTACATCGCTCTGAAGCCAAACACCGCTTGCATTATCAATTTCAAGATTGGAGATCGTTTTTCCGTTCATATTTATCGATTGCGAATCGGCTCCCTGTAATAAATATTTTCCGGTTGATGGAAGGCCTTTGGCACTTGTAAGATCATTGGTAATGGTAACCTTTGCTCCCGTTTCTACATCGAAACTAACCGAATCAATAATCAGTTGGCCTTTCGATTGATTTGCACAAACAGTAAACAAACAAAAAATCATAAAAAATATTCTACTCATAAAAGTTAAAAGAATTTCTTTCCGCTGTTTATAGTTATAAAAATAAAGTAAAGGCTTCAAACCGCAACCAACTCAGGAATTTATTACGTGCATTACTCAAACTCTAAGCCGCATCTGTTTGAGAAGCGAAAATAATGGAAAATTATTGAGGACGATTGTTTTATGCACGTTTTTTATAGTGTTGGCACCGGGTTTGGTTTTTGTGTATTTCTCAATTTAGCTTACGTTTGTAAAACTTAATTAAAACTCATGGCTGTAGAAATAAAAGTGCCTGCGGTAGGCGAAAGTATCAATGAAGTTACCCTTACAAAATGGCTAAAAAAGGACGGAGAATGGGTAGACAGAGATGAGGTGATTGCTGAATTGGAAAGTGAAAAAGCGACCTTTGAAATCAATGCGGAACAAGCGGGAATTTTACATACTGTGGCAAAAGAAGATGAGGATTTACAAATTGGCGATGTAGTTGCTACCATCGATGACAAAGCCGAAAAACCCACGGTCGCCGGTGCTATGGCGAATACAAAAAATGAATCAATAGAAACGAAGGCTGCATCTGCCGTTCCTTCATCTACACCGGAGAAAGTAGCCTCTAAAGAATCAAAGCCAAATAGGGAGGAAGATAAAAATCAGGCAAGTCCGGCAGGCATTATTCAGATAAAAGTGCCTGTTATCGGAGAAATCATTAAGGATGTAACGCTTACAAAATGGATTAAAAAAGATGGAGAATGGGTGGAAAGAGACGAAGTGATTGCCGAATTAGAAAGTGAAAAAGCCTCATTTGAGATCAACGCAGAGCAAGCGGGTATTTTACACACACTGGCAAAAGAAGATGAAGAAATTGAGATAGGGGATGTTGTGGCAACTATAGATACCGGTGGTAAAAAACCTGCTGGTCAAAATGAAGCTAAAGGCGCGGGTGACGAAAAAGCAAAACCAAAAGAAGAAGAAACAGCTCAGCAAAGCCGCTCAGATCATTTTCCGGCAGAGAAGATTACGCCTGAAGAAAATCAACCAAGAAAAAGAGAAGATATAAAAACAACTCCCGTGGCAGCCGCCATCCTTGCGGAAAAGAAGATAGATCCTTCCAAAATAAGCGCTACGGGTTTCCACGGGAAAATTACCAAAAACGATGTGTTGAGCGCTTTGGAAAATCCGGGCAGAGCAGTTGGGAAGGAGCTTTTCAGCAGAACGGAAACGCCTAAAAAAATGAGTAATCTTCGCCGCACTATCAGTCGCAGGCTGGTAGAAGCAAAAAACAATACGGCGATGCTTACCACATTCAACGAAGCGGATATGAGCGCCATCATGGATTTGCGGGCAAAATACAAAGAGACCTTTAAAAAGACTCATGACGTGAATCTGGGTTTTATGAGTTTCTTCACCAAAGCATGCTGTTTCGCGCTACAGGAGTGGCCTTCGGTGAATGCAAGAATGGAAGGCGACAATTTAATTTATCATGATTTTTGCGATATCTCGATTGCTGTTTCGTCGCCGAAAGGCCTTGTCGTTCCGGTAATCCGCAATGCGGAAAGCCTGAGCATGGCCGAGATTGAAAAGGAAGTGGTTGACCTTGCGACAAAAGCCCGCGAAAGCAAATTAACAATTGAAGAGATGACCGGCGGAACATTCACCATCACCAACGGAGGCGTTTTTGGCTCAATGATGAGCACCCCCATCATAAATATTCCCCAAAGCGCTATTTTAGGAATGCACAATATTATCCAAAGACCGGTAGCGATCAACGGCCAGGTAGTTATCAGGCCTATGATGTATCTCGCCTTAAGCTACGACCACCGGGTGATTGATGGAAGGGAATCTGTTAGCTTTTTAGTGAGGATAAAGCAAATGCTTGAAAATCCCGAACAGTTGTTATTTGGCAAAGATCCCGTTAAGGCGCTTCTTCAGGTATAAGCTTTTACGCTAATTTTTAATTGCTATTTCATGAATAAGAGTGAGCAGGCTGATCAAAAAAGTTATGTTCACAGGTATGTTGACTACGCCCGGGTACTGCTTGAAAATTATAATGGCAGGGGGCCATTTCATTTGTATCTCAAAAAATATTTTTCGCTAAATAAAAAGCATGGTTCCAAAGACAGGCGAATAATTTCTTCGCTTTGCTATGATTATTTTCGTTTAGGGGCCGCCGTTAGTTCCAGAATTTCAATAACCGAAAAATTATTACTGTCGGTTTTTCTTGTAGAAAATAAGCCCTCCGGGATATTAAAAGATTTGGAGCCATCATGGAATGACATGATAGAAAATCCTTTGCCTGAAAAAATTTTTTTGGTAAAAGATGTTTTTGATTTGCAAAATATTTTTCCTTTCCATGATGAATTGAGCACTGAAATTGACGTTGTGCTTTTTAATTTTTCATTTTTGATTCAACCAAAATTATTTATTCGAATCAGGCCGGGTAAAAAAAAGATTGTTTTGCAAAAATTAAAGAAGGCAAATATTTCATTTGAAATCGTGCATCCTGATTGCCTCTCATTTGTCAATAGCGAAAACATAAACCGCGTGTTGCGGTTAGACGACGAAGCGGTAATACAGGATTATAATTCGCAACAAACCCTTGCCATCTTAAAGAATGAAATAACCGGTAAGTTTGAAATGTTTTCTGTGTGGGACTGTTGCGCAGCAAGTGGTGGCAAGTCGATCCTTGCTTATGATTTGTTCAAAAATATCAATCTAACGGTAAGTGATACACGAAAAAATATTTTAAAAAATCTAAGTGATAGATTTAAGCGAGCAGGCATTACCAATTATTCCTCTTTCGTTGCTGATCTTTCCGTGGCAGGTTCGGCAAAAGCAATTCAAAGTTCTTTTGATGTGATTATTGCAGATGTTCCCTGTTCGGGTTCCGGAACATGGGCACGGACGCCCGAGCAACTTTTATTTTTTCAACAAAATGAGATAGAAAAATACGCATTACTTCAGCGGCAAATTGTGATGAATGTACTGCCATTCTTAAACCCCAACGGATATTTGCTTTACATTACCTGCTCGGTTTTTAAAAAAGAAAATGAAGAAAACGTAGCGTTTTTCACAGAAAGAAATGCACTCCGCCTGATCGATAACGAATATTTAAAGGGTTACGAAGTGCAGGCGGATACGCTGTTTGTGGCGCTGTTCAAAAAGAATTAAAACAGAACGTGTTTTTTAATAGAAATAAAAAAAGTGCTTAATTATTGCTTTACTATTCCGGTGACATTTTATTGAACCATTAATTTGACGCTCCTTTTATTTTTTCCGTCGTTGAATTTTAGGATATACAATCCGTTTTGAAGCGGCTGCATTTGATTGAAATGAATAACCTGGATCACTCCTGACTGCACTGCAATTTTTTTTGTAAAATATAATTTTCCTGCAGCATCATATAAACTGAAAGTGGCCTCGGATGTAAGTGGCGGATTAATTGCGAGTATAAAATTGTCTTTAAAAGGATTTGGAAATATTTTGATGAAATTGTTTTGCAGGCCGAGTGAAAGCTCTTTTACCACTCTTTGATTGGTTAAATCATCAAAAGCCTTTTTAAAATCGGGCAGCCCATATCCAATCCGGTTATCGGGCGTGTTATAAATACTGCCACTTTTTTTGACGGCCTCAATTATCTGCATGTTAGAGAAGTCAGGAAAAGCCTGCCACAAACAAGTAATAAGCCCGGCAAGATTGGGCGTGGCAAACGATGTTCCCAAACCCGTTTGAGTAGTTCCCGTAGTAGAGGAAATTGCAGTTCCCGAACCGACAGAAGCTACAGTTGGTTTCGTTCTACCATCGCTGGATGGGCCATAGCTGCTAAAAGGCGCAGGAATTCCCAAAGTATCTACAGCGCCTACCGTCACAATGCTGTCGGCATCTGCCGGCGTGGTAATATAATGCCAGTTATCATCGCCTTCATTTCCGGCGGCGGCTAATACGATCATCCCTTTTTTGGCGGCCAGTGTAGCGGCTTTTGCAATCATGCTTGTGTGGCCGTTCATATCGGCGTAGGAAAAATCGAAAGCCGGATTGTCAAAAGTATTATAACCTAAAGAAGTGGAAATAACATCTGCGCCCGCGCTATCGGCCCTTTCTGCAGCGGCTATCCAATATTGCATTTCTACGGGCGATTCAGAAGCCACGTCTTCAGAACGATACAGTATAAAATTTGCATTCGGGCATGAGCCGATCAATTTGCCCGGAATATTTGCTGCAATAACTGAAAAACACATCATGCCGTGATAATTATCTTCATCAACTGAAGGCTCATTTTCTACAAAATCATAGGTATCGATTACCTTAGTATTTATGTTAACACTATCAAATGCAGGCAGACTGCGGTAATGATAAAAGCCCGCATCTATAATTGCAATCAACATTCCCTCTCCACGAAATCCCTTGTTGTGTAAATATTCGCCGTTGTGAATATGCACCTGCGCGTACGAATTTCCGTAGGAATAATAATTTCCTGCAACCGGCGGCGAGGTGGGCGAGGAAATTCCTCTTATTTCTTCGTTGAGTTTACTTTTTTGTACCAACTCCGGCGATTGATTTCTTCCGGCCAGGTTTGAACGGATCAACCTCTTAACAGGGCTTGTTTTTACGACGAAAGGAAAAGAATTGATTTTTACAATTGCCAATGAATCGGTGGTGGCGATACAAATTTGGTTCAGCCATTTTGAACCGTCGAGAACGGCCACATTTTCAACAGAACGAATGCTGTCTATATATGCAGGAACAATGGGCAGGTCAGTTTCATCAATTGAGATGTGTTGCTTTACTCTTCTTTCAATGGCTCTCTCTGATAAGAATTTTGATGGATCGCCGATGGAAAAAGGCGTGCCGGCTTTGTCTGCAAACCTGACTATATATTTTGTAAACTGTGCAGATGCGTGGAGAGAAAAGAAAACACAAACAGAGAGGAAAATGATTTCTTTTCTCATAAAATAAAAAAAAAGATGATTTGTTCTTTTACTGTTATTTCAGAAGGACTAATTGTGGTCAACAATGCTGAGCCTTTCGCCAAAACCCTTAAAGGTATTGTCTGTTCCCTGGAATTCCCAATGAATAAAATCTTTGTAAATCAAACCGACGCCTTTCGCATACATTTCCACGCTGCTGGTTTTCTCGGCATATTTTGTTCCGGCCACCTCGGGATTTCCGGTTGAATCAGCTACTTCAAAAACGGTAATTGTATTTTCAAAATCTTTTGAATTGATAGTCATTGGCTGGTTTACATTTTCGTAAGTATAATTCCAGTCTTCCGTAAAAGCGGGGTTGGCAAAAACATAATCACGATAAGGATCATAGGCCAGGTAACTATTTCCTTTCCATGAAAAACCATTTGTAACCGGCGCCATCAGTTTGATAAAGCGAAGGT
>Ga0157373_10001558_pt1 | contig 17497 bp, 15 predicted proteins | sample C65metaG_FD_113460 | JGI IMG/M metagenome (GOLD analysis project Ga0157373, IMG submission 113460) | Corn rhizosphere microbial communities from Kellogg Biological Station, Michigan, USA - C6-5 metaG | ecosystem: Host-associated > Plants > Roots > Rhizosphere > Soil | place: USA: Michigan... | reverse complement strand
GGAACTAGGACTCGAACCTAGAATAACGGTACCAAAAACCGCTGTGTTACCATTACACCATTCCCCAGCAGGAACGGCGCAGACGCCCTGGGGGACGCTGGCGAGGGCGTGGAGATAGCGCACGGACGCAGGCGATGCAACGGCGGCCGAACGCCTCTGTTGCGGCCTATCCGGGCCTCCTCTATAAGGCGCGCTCCCAAGTCGGAGTGTGGCTCAGTCTGGTAGAGCACCGCGTTCGGGACGCGGGGGTCGCAGGTTCGAATCCTGCCACTCCGACCATTCAATTTCCCGCGTCGTTTCAGCTCATTGCAGCTTCTTCATTTGACCGCCTCCCGCGCCCGGATAGCTTGGGCGCCAGACGGCGAGCGGACCCTTCATGAAACAGTTCCTTCTGACGATGGCGGGCGTGTTCGCCGGCCTGGTGATCTTCCTGATCGGCATTCCCTTCCTGCTGATCGTGATGGCCGCGAGCGCGACGCGCGCACCGGCGACGCCCGCGCATGCGGTGCTGCAGCTGGACCTGCGCCAGGAGATCACCGACCAGGACGCCCAGAACCCGCTGATCGCCTTCAACGGCGGCGGGCTGTCGGTGATGAGCATCATCGAGACGCTGCGCAAGGCCGAGACCGACGACCGGGTGAAGGCCGTCTTCGTGCGCCTGCCGGAGGGCGGCATCGCGCCGGCCGCGGCCGATGAACTGCGCGAGGCTTTCTGGCATTTCCGCAAGGTCGGCAAGAAGCCGATTTGGGCCTACAGCCAGGGGCTCTATCCGTCGGGGATCGTGACCTCGACCTACATGCTGGGCGCGGCGACGGACCAGTTCTGGATGCAGCCGTCGTCGTCGTTCCAGGCGACGGGCATCGCCACCGACGACATCTTCTTCAAGCGCGCCTTCGACAAGTACGGCGTCACCCCGCAGTACCAGCAGCGCTATCAGTACAAGAACGCGGTCAACCCCTACCTCTACAGCGACTACACGCCTGCCCACCGCGAGGCGCAGCTGTCGTGGATGGGCTCGATCTACCGCTCGGCGATCCTGACGGCGGCGGCCGACCGGCATAAGGAGCCGAACGCCTTCCTGAAAACGGTCGAGGCAGGCCCCTACTCCGCCGAACAGGCGATGGCTGCCGGCCTGATCGACCGCGTGGGCCAGGAGCACGACGCCGAAGTCGCGCTGAAGGCGGCGACCGACAAGCACGCCGAGTTCGTCGACTTCAACGACTACGCCGCGCGCGTGAAGCACGTCGACAAGGCCGCCTCGGCGATGAATGTCGGCTCGGCGATCGCGGTGATCGGCGGCGAAGGCCCGATCATGACCGGCACGGACGAGTCCTCGAACCCGTTCTCGGGCGGGCAGACCATCTATTCCGATGACTTTGCGGGCGCGATCTACGACGCCATCGACGACAAGGAGGTCAAGGCGATCGTGCTGCGGGTGTCGTCGCCCGGCGGATCGGATACCGCGTCGGAGCAGATCCTGGCGGCGGTGCGCGCCGCCAAGGCGGCGGGCAAGCCGGTGGTGATCAGCATGGGGACCTATGCGGCCTCCGGCGGCTACTGGATATCCTCACAGGCCAGCGAGATCGTCGCCCAGCCCACGACCCTGACGGGCTCCATCGGGGTGTTCGGCGGCAAGTTCGTGCTGAGCGACGCGCTCGGCAAGTTCGGCGTCGATATGCGCCACCTCACCGTTGGCGGCGATTACGCCAGCGCCTTTGGACCGGACCAGAAGTTCACCCCGCAGCAGGAGGCGGCCTTCTCCGGCTGGATGGACCGCATCTACGCCGGTTTCGTCCAGCGTGTAGCGGACGGGCGCAAGCTGCCGGTCGCGCGTGTGCAAGAGATCGCAAAGGGCCACGTCTGGACCGGTGTACAGGGCAAGTCGCTGGGTCTCGTCGACCACCTGGGGGGGTTCTACGACGCGGTGGACCGCGCCAAGGCGCTGGCGGGGCTGAAGGGTGAGGTGCGGCTCAAACACATGCGCGCCACGGCCTCTCCGTTTGATGTCTTCCAGCGCGCGCTTGGCGTTAGCTCCAGCTCGGTGAAGACGCTGGCGGCTTCGGCCTGGCTGCTCGGCGACCCGCGCTCGCAGGCGATCATGGACGAGCTGATGCAGGCCCGCCTGCGCAGCCAGGGCGCCACGGTGCTGGCGCCGACGCCGGTTCGTTAGCGCAGCCGCTGCACCGGGTACCGGAAGGTCACCTCGCTGCGGCCAAAATCGAGTTCGACCGCCTCGAAATGGCGCATGACGTCGACGCCGACCAGAATCGCGGGCCTGTCTTGCAGGTCCCAGATGCGGAAGGTGTGCAGGTCGGCGAAGACGCACAGAAGATTGCCGATCTTCAGCCCACCCAGACGCAGCGGCGGGATGCGCGACAGCTGGCCGGTGACGGACTGGCCGGTGGCGCTGATGATCTCGACGGGAAGAAACTGGGAAGCCCGCCACGGTTCGCGCGCGAGGATGGCGTCGCGGCAGGCTAGGTTCGCCACCGTCGTTTCCGCGCCGGAATCCAGGAAGGCGGTGACGCGCACGCCTTCGAACTCCGCGTCCACGATGGTGAGCTGGCCAAATCTCTGACGGGCTGGAACAACAAACACGCCGGGTTCCCCCTGGCGAGACAATCGACTCCCCAGGCTGCCCCACTCGGCGGAGCCGGGGCTCGACGGCGAGATGCTGAAGCTGTTGTCCGCAAAGTTGAGCTTAACGCGCCGGTTGGTGAGCACGTTCACACCCAGCAAACCCTCCGCACCCAGGTCGGCGCGCGGCAGCAGCGGCATACGGATACGACGGCTGTTGACCTGGCCGACGGACAGGCTCGAGACCATCACGGTGTCGGCCGGATCGACGCCGGCGATGCCGTGGATATCGGCCCGGCCGGCGCTCGGCAGATTCAGCTGGCTGGCGCGCTCAATCGCCATGACTGAATGGTTGGCGCCGGTGTCGACGACGAAGTTGTAGGGCCCCGATCTGTTGATGAAGACCGGCACCGTCATGCGTTGGACCGTGTCGAACGAGGTCTTCAGCGATGTGCCGTCGTCGGGCGTCTGCGCCGGCGGCGGCGGCAGGCTATCGAGGGGGCGGTCGGCGAGGTTGACCTGAACCACCGGCCGATGGCGTTCGCGAAAGCTGGCGCATCCGGCGGCCGGCGCACAGGCCAGGCCAGCCACTATCGCCCGCCGTGAAATCGGAATGCTCATGCTGCGGTCAGGCTAGGTCAGCCCGGTGAGGCTGGAAAGGGGCGTCAAAAAGAAAGGGCGGCGGATTGCTCCGCCGCCCCGTTAAGCAAACTCAAGCATGGACTAGAACTTGGCGGTAATGCCCATGAAGAATTTCCGACCCAGCAGATCGTAAAGCGGGTAGGAGTTCGGCAGAGCGCCGCCCACGATCGCGTTCGGGACCAACGGCGGGTCCTGGTCGAATACGTTGTTGACGCCGCCCCGCAGGGTGAAGTTGTCGTTCACGTTCCAGAGGCCGGAGAGGTCGAAATAGTCCCTCGAATCGACCTTCCTGATGAACAGATCCGGAGGGCCGTTTAGGCCGACGTCAGACGACAGATTCTCGTACTTGGCCTCGCCCCAATGCCGCCATCCCGCCGACAGGGTTGCGTCGACCATCGGCATTTTCCAGTTCACCCGAAGCGAATGACGCCACTTCGGATAAACCGAACCGCAGGTCGAGCCGAAATACCCAGCGCAGTCGTAGGCCGGCAAGCCCGGAAGTGAAACGTTCGCCTGCTTGGTCAGCAGGGAGCCGTTGAAGGTGAACGACACGCCGCCGTAGCGATCCATGCCCCAGGTCTCGAGAGGCAGCTTGTAGGATGCCTGGAAGTCAAAGCCTTCGTTCGTGCTGGAAGCGACGTTGACGTTGGTGCCGTTGATATACCCGCCTGCGCCCGCGGTCGTCCCGAACAGAATGCCGTTCGAGGGGTTGCGGATCACCTGGCTGCAGTAGACCGGATTTCCCGTCTCCAGGCAGTTAGCAAGGATAATATCGAGCGGGATCGTGCCGATGATGTCGTCGATCCTGATCCTGTAATAATCAACACTGCCGGTGAAGCCGGTCAGGAAGCTTGGCCGGGTAGTGAAACCGACGGTGAAAGTCTTTGCCGTCTCTTCCTTCAGATTAGTGTTGCCGCCCGTGAACACGGCGCACTGGTTGGCCGGACACTGCGGGATCGACTGATTGACGTACTGGTCGTGTGTGACACCCGTGTTGGCGCATTGCGCTTCCGTAGGCCGGTCAGCAGGGGCGATGTTCTTCGCACAGGGGTCTTCAGGCACGTCACTGGTGTTGGTCACCGACTGAGGTGTGTACAGCTCCAGGATGTTCGGCGCGCGGATCGCCTGGTTGTAGGAGCCGCGGAAGCGGATGTCCTCAACTGGCTGCCACTGGAAACCGACCTTGTAAGTGCTGGCGTTGATGCCGGTCGAATAATCGGACCAGCGATAACCGGTTTCCAACACCAGATCCTGGATGAACGGCATGTCGCTGACCAGCGGCACACGGAGTTCCCCAAAGAGTTCCGCCACGCCCAGGGCGTTGTTTATCTTCACCGAGGCGCCGCCGGAGCCCGACAGATCGCCGCTTTCCGAGGCGGCGTCCGGAGCGTACCTCAGGTGATCGCGCCGCGTGGTGAAGCCCAGGGCTACACCTACCCCGTCCGTAGCCCAGGGCGACTTGACGCCGTAATCGCCCAGGTTACCCGTGAGCGTTCCTTCGATGATCCGCTCGGTCGTCGAACCGCTCTGCGTGCCAAGGATGGTCAGCGTACTGGCGGCCGCCTGGCTCACGCCTCCGTCGGAGAAGATATTGTAAGGCACGCAGCCTGCGTTGCCGGAAAGGCAGACCGGGTTTGCAGCGGTTCCGCCAACCAGAAGCGCGTCCTGGATGCGTTGCAGGCTCAGGTAGTTCTCGACCCGCGCATTGAGGGTCGTCTTATAAAATGAACCGTAGATGTCATAGCGCCACGGCCCCACGAGTTCGCCGCGGGCGCCGAAGACGACGCGGTAATTGGTGTGGTCGTAGAAAGAATTCCGCGGGCCACCTTCGATATTCCGGCGCCCGAAGTACATGTCCGCGGTTGGGTGGCCATCGACCAGCGGGCCGGTGCATGAGGCCGCCAGCGCCGTCTGTTGCTGGGCGCTGAGGAGCGGATTGTCACAGTTCAGCAGGAAGCCGCCGGATGCGGTGACGCCGCTTCCCTGGAACAGGGCGCTCGGCCCAATGTTCACATTCGTTTCGCTCTGCATGAAGTTGAACTGGGAATAGAAGTCCGCGTGTTCATTGACTTCGTAGTGAGCGAAGTAGCCCGCCGTGTACCGCGAGTTGTCCTGGATCAGATACTCATACGGGTTGGCATTGAAGATCGCGGGCGGGGTGGTGCCGGGGGTGCCGTAGGGAACGAACTCATGGCCCAGAACGGCGGCGGCGTCGGCGTCGTTGGCGTCTATGCCGTTGCCGTTCAGATCCAACAGGTCGCCGTTAGCCGGGTAGAGAATGTTCGAGTTCGAGGAGCCGCTGCAGACCAGCGCTCCGCCGCTGGCGACCTTAAGCTGGCAGGCGGAATAGTCCCGCGCACCCTGCTTCACCGGCGCCTGCTTCGAATAGGTGAAGAAGGCCGTCACGTTGCCGCGACCGTCCGGGGCGTTCGCGCCCAATATGACGCTGTAGTCCTGGGACCGCCCGTCCCAGACATCGCCGGGGACTGGTTGATTGCCTTCGCGCAGAACACGCTTCATCGTGTCGCTTTGCTGGCTGTGCTGGAAAATGCCGTACTGGGCATCAACTTCCACACCTTCGAAGTCGTCGCGCATGATGAAGTTGACGACGCCGCCGATGGCGTCGGAACCGTAAGTCGCGGAGGCGCCGCCGGTCAGGACTTCAACCCGCTCGATGAGCTGCGACGGGATTTGGTTGATATCCGGCGCGGGGTTCGGGTTGCCGGTGTTCGGGTCGCCTAGACCCAGGCGCCGACCGTCCACCAGAACCAGCGTGCGCTGCGGACCGAGGCCGCGCAGGTCGGCCGTGGACACGCCGCCAGGCCCGCTCAACGCGTCCGACGTGGGTCCGAGGTCAACACTCGTCTGAGTCACCTGCGGCAGTTGGTTCAGAATGTCGATCGTTTGCGGGTGGCCGCTCAGGGTCACCTCATCTCTGCCCACGGTCTGGATGGGGCTGACACTGGTCATGTTTGGTTGCGCGATGCGCGAACCGGTGACGACGATCTCCTGAACGGTGGCAGGCGTTCCGGTCGTCTGGTCTTGCGCCGCGGCTGTGGTGGCTACCGCCGCCATGGCGCTGCAAATCATGGTGGACGCCAGCAGGCGGCCCCGTGTCGTATTGATTTTCAAGTTTTTCCCTCCGGATCCGCGCTTCGGCCCATGACGAAGCGCTCCCCTCAAGCGTCAGCGTTTCCCGGGACTGTCTGCCCCCGGTTGCCTGGACGTTAGGCAAGCGTCGGATGAATGGTCAACGCGCATTACCACTCTGTAATGCGATAGGATGACCAATGTCGCACTTTGGCAACAGAGTGGCTGAAACGGGGCGCGAGGCGCGAGATTTCACCGCGCAAGGGGGCGAAGGCCGCCTTTCGGCGTCCACATTCGGGCCCCAACTCGGCAAAAACACCTAATGCGCGGGTCCGGTTCCCTTAACGCACAGATAACGTGAGCGGTGGTGGTCGATGATGTTGTCGACCCAGCCGGTGATTCGCGGGCTGACCAGGTTCTTGTTCACATAGAAGAAGACCGGCGCGACGGGCGCGTCGTCGAGCATGATCTGCTCGGCTTGCGCCATGTAGGCGGCCCGCTTGTTCACGTCCGGCTCGTTGTCGGCCTTGGCCAGCAGGGCGTCGTAGGCGGGATTGTTGTAGTCGCCGTAGTTCTGCGGGCCGGTCGCCGACTGCTGCAGGTAGAGGAAGCTCATGGCGTCGTTGAAGTCGGCGATCCAGGCCGCATCGGCGACCTGGAAGGCCCGCGCGCGATAGTCGGCGTAGGCGATCTGTCCCTCCTCCTGCGCGAGGCTGGCCTCCACTCCGATCTCCTTCCAGTCGGCCTGGATGGCCGGCATGAACAGCATCGGGTCGGCGGAGTTGCGATGCTTGATCTCGATCCGCAGCGGGTGATCGGGCCCGTAACCGGCCTGCGCCATCAGTCGGCGCGCCTCGGCCTGTCGCTTTTCGTAGGGCCAGCTCGCCCAGATCGGCGGCGGCGGCGGCGTGTAGTTGGCGATGCCCGGCGGCGTGAAGGTGTAGGCCGGGGTCTGACCGCCACGCAGCAGCTTTTTGGTGATGAAGTCGCGGTCGATGGCCATGTCGAGGGCCATCCGCACCCGCTTGTCCCGGAACGCCGGCACATGGGCGTTGAAGGCCAGGTAGGCGACGCCGACGTAGGTGTGGGTGCGGACGTACTGCGGGATTTCCTTCCTCAGGAAGGCGATGCGGTTGGACTGGATGTCGGTGTTGAAATCGAGCTCGCCGCGCTTGACCCGCCGCTCGGCCGAGATCGCATCGGTGGTGGGGTAGCGGTAGATCTCGTCCACGCAGACGTTCTTGGCGTCATAGAAGCGCGGGTTCTTCACCAGCCGGATGTAGTCGCCGAGTTTCCACTCCTTCAGCACATAGGGGCCGTTGGAGACGTAGTGGCCGGGCTGGACCCACGCGTCCCCCCACTTCTCCACCGCGTGCTTGGGCGCGGGGTACATGGTCTGGTGCTTGGCCAGCTGCGGCAGGTAGGGCGCGGGGTGCTCGAGACGGATTTCGAGGGTGTGCGGGTCGATCGCGCGAACACCCAGGCTCTCGAGCGGGGCCTTGCCCTCGTTTATCGGCTGCGCGCCCTTGATGAAATAGAGGAGCGAGGCGTACTCGGACGCCGTCTTCGGATCGAGGATACGGCGCAGGGAGAAGACGAAGTCGTCCGCGGTCACCGGCACGCCGTCCGACCAGTCGGCGTTGCGCAGGTGGAAGGTCCAGACGAGGCCGTCCGGCGTCGTCTCCCAGCTCTCGGCCATCCCCGGAATGGCGTTGCCGGCCGCGTCGTCGGTGGTCAGCCCCACCAGCATGTCGCTGATGATGTTGTCTTCCCAGGTGCCCGTCGCCTTGTGGGGGTCGAGGGTGGCTGGATCGTTGGTGTTCCCCCCGGCGATGCAGATTTTACCCGCTGGACAAGGCGGCCGGCTGGGGCCCTTCTGGGCGCACGAAGAGGCGAAAATCACCACGATTGCGGCAAGGAAGAGATTGCGGATCACGCAGGGGCCCTCTTCTATAGGAAACACATTCAGTTCGGAGGGGACCGATGACACAGTTTAGCCCGCGCAAAAAGGGCGCTCTCGTGGCGGCGAGTCTCCTGCTGGCCGCGGCCGGGGCGGCGCAGGCCGCGCCGAAGGATCTCGGCCGGGCGGCCGTGCTCAAGGCCGTGGTCGATTGCCGGACGGTGGCCGACAGCGCCGCGCGCCTGGCTTGCTACGACGCGGCGACGGCCAGGCTCGATGAGGCCGAGGCGAAGGGCGATGTGGTGGTGCTCGACCGCCAGCAGACGCGGGAAGCGCGACGGGAAGCCTTCGGCTTCACGATGCCGTCGCTTGCGATCTTCGGCCGGGGAGAGCCGTCTGAGCAGGCCGACCGGGCGTCCTACACCGTGGAACGCGCCTGGACGACAGCCGACGGGAAGTGGGCCGTCGAAATGGACACCGGCGCGGTGTGGCGCCAGATCGACGACGTCGATCTGCGGCACGCCCCGCACAAGGGCTCGACAGCGGAAATTCGCACCGCCGCGCTGGGCAGCTACTTCATGAAAATCGACGGCCAGCTCGCGATGCGAGCCCATCGCGACAAGTAGCGGCCTCAGCGGTCCTTTGGATCGATGGCGTCGCGGAGGCCGTCACCGATGAAGTTGAAGCACATCAACGTCACGATCATCACGATCGAGGGGAAGATCAGCAGCCAGGGCGCCAGCTCCATGTCCTGCGCGCCGGCGCTGATCAGGGTGCCGAGCGAGGCCATCGGCGGCTGAACGCCGAGCCCAAGGAAGCTCAGGAAGCTCTCGGCGATGATCACGGCCGGTATGGTCAGGGTCACATAGACGACCACCACGCCCAGCAGGTTGGGCACGATGTGGCGGAAGATGATGGCGCCCTGGCTGACGCCCGACGCCCTCGCCGCCTCGACGAATTCCTTCTGCTTCAGCGACAGGGTCTGGCCGCGCACAATCCGCGACATGGTCAGCCACTCGACCGCGCCGATGGCGACGAAGATCAAGAGGATGTTCCGGCCGAAGGTCACCATCAGCAGGATGACGAAGAAGATGAAGGGCAGCGAATAGAGGGTGTCGACGATCCGCATCATGACCTCGTCGGTGCGCCCGCCGATGAAGCCCGCGATCGCCCCCCACGCCACGCCGATCACCAGCGACACCAGCGTGGCGACGACGCCGATCGCCATCGAAACACCCAGTCCCATCAAGAGTCGCGCCAGCAGGTCGCGTCCGAGCGAATCCGTACCCAGCAGGTGACCGCCGGTCATCGGCGCCATCCAGACGTCGTTCTTGCGGATCTGGTCGTAGTGGAAGGGCGCCAGCGAAGGCCCGACGATGGCGACCACCACCAGCAGGCCCAGCACGATCATGCTGGCCACGGCGGCCTTGTTGCGGAACAGGCGCCGGCGCGCGTCGTCCCACAGCGAGCGGCCCTTGACCGCGTTCTGGAGCAGCTCGGCCCGCTCAGGCGAGCCCGGGATCATCGTGGTCGCACTCATGCCAGCCTCACGCGCGGATCGAGGACCGCATACAGAAGGTCGGCCACCAGGTTCAGGAGCAGGATCAGGGCGGCGTAGAAGATCACCATCCCCATCACCACCGTGTAGTCACGCTGCAGGGCGCTGATGACGAAGAACTTGCCGAGCCCCGGCAGGTTGAAGATGCGCTCCACCACCAGCGAGCCGGTGATCAGCCCCGCGCAGGCCGGGCCGAGATAGCTGACCAGCGGCAGGATGGCGGCGCGCAGCGCGTGCTTGCGTACGATCCGGCTTTCGGAGAGCCCCTTGGCGCGGGCGGTGCGCACATAGTTGGAGCGCAGCACCTCGATCATCCCGGCCCGCGTCAGGCGCGAGATGATGGCGATCTGCGGCAGGGCCAGCACCGTGACGGGCAGCACCATGTTGATCAGCGCCCCGTTGTTCCAACCCGCTGTCGGCAGCCAGCCGAGCTTGGAGGCGAACGCCAGCACCAGCAGCGGCGCGGTCACGAAGGTGGGGATGCAGACGCCAAGGATCGCGATGGCCATGGTCATGTAGTCGGCCGCGCGGTTCTGCCGAAGCGCGGCGATGACGCCGAGGCTCACGCCGATCATGCCGGCGAGAATGATGGCGGAGAGGCCGAGCTTGAGGCTGACGGCGTAATTCTCGTGCAGCACGTCGAGGACGGTCTTGTCCTTGTATTTCAGCGACGGGCCGAAGTCGCCGCGCACGGCGTCCTTCAGGTAGTTGAGGTACTGCTCGCCCAGCGGCTTGTTCATGCCGTACTTGGCCATGACGTTGCGCTCGACCTCGGGCGCCAGCTTGCGCTCCATGTCGAAGGGGCTGCCGGGCGCCGCGCGCATCATGAAGAAGGCGAGCGTCACCACCAGAAACAGGGTCGGGATCGCCACCAGCAGGCGGCGGAGAAGGAATCGGAGCATCGGGGGCTCGGTTACGCGGCCTTTTCGGGCCAGGGGGTCGTTGCGAAACTTTCACCCGCCCCCGATGATGTCAACGTGCCACCCCAGGAGCCCCCCATGTCCGACTTCCGCCGCGTCAACGATCACCTCTCCGTCAGCCCCCAGCTGAGCGTCGCCGATGTGGCCGAGGCCAAGGCCAAAGGCTTCGTGACGCTGGTCAACAACCGCCCCGACGGCGAGGCGCCCGACCAGCCGCCGAGCGCCGAAATCGAGGCGGCGGCCAAGGCCCTTGGCCTCCAGTACATCCACATCCCCGTGCGCGGCATGCCGCCCTCGCCTGACCTGGCGCAGGAGACGTGCCGGGTCATCGAGTCCTCGCCGGGGCCGGTGCTGGCCTTTTGCCGGACGGGCACGCGCTCAATCAGCTGCTACTCCATCGGCAAGCACATGCAGGGTCACGACCGCGACGATCTGGTGAAGACCGCCGCCACGGCCGGGTACGACCTCTCCAACGTGCTGCCTGCATGATCCCTTACGTCCGGGACATCCGGTTCGAGTACGGCGTCTGCGAGCAGGTCTCCCCACTGATCCGGCGGGTGATCGCCAACAATCCTGGGCCGTTCACCTACGTCGGCACCGGGACCTACATCGTCGGGCGTGGCGAGGTGGCCGTCATCGATCCCGGTCCGGCGATGGACGACCATCTCGAGGCCATCCTGCGCGCTATCGAGGGCGAGCGGGTCACCCACATCTTCCTGACCCACCACCACCTCGATCACTCCCCCCTCGCCGCTCCGCTGGCGGCGCGGACGGGCGCGACGATCTACGGCTGTCCGTTGTCGAAGGCTCATGGCCCGGCCGAGGTGCAGATGGAGGCCGGCGACGACGACAGCTTCCGCGTCGACCAGACGGTCTGCGGCGGCGGCGTGTTCGAGGGCAAGGGCTGGACGCTGGAGGCAATCCCGACGCCCGGCCACACCTCCAGCCACATCTGCTACGCGCTGAAAGAGGAAAACGCCCTCTTCTGCGGCGACCACATCATGGGCTGGTCAACGACCGTGATCAGCCCGCCCGACGGCGACATGGGCGACTACTTCCGCAGCCTGGAGACCGTCCGGGCGCGAGGGTTCACCACCCTGTGGCCCACCCACGGCCCGCCCATCCGCGAGGTCGAACCCTTCATCGACGCCTACATCGCCCACCGCCGCGCGCGGGAGGCTCAGATCCTGGCCGCGCTGGAGAGCGGCATGACGCACATCCGCGAGATGGTCACGGTGCTCTACAAGGACGTCGACCCACGCCTGCACCCCGCCGCCGCGCATTCGGTGCTGGCGCACATGATCCAGCTCGTGCGCGAAGGGCGCGTGAAGACGGACGGCGAGCTGACCGTGGACGCGGTTTACGAGCTAGCCTGACCGTTCATCGCCGCTGTGAGACGCATGATGCGTTTGCAGTTCTGGCCGAGGTCGGAGACGCCGACGCGGCTGACGGAGCGCATGTCGATGCGGGAGCCCGCGCCCTCCGGTTTCACGCGGACCAGCACGTCGTCCTTGAAGCCGTACCAGAAGCTGGTGGCGACGGCCTCGAGACGGCCGGCGGCGGGATCGTCGGTGACAACCTTGAGGCCGTCCTTCGCGAGCGCCGCTTTGGCGGCCGCGTAGGCGTCGGCCGGGGCTTTGGCGAGCATGACGGGTTTGGCGCCGGGGCAGGTTCTGGCGTTGACGTCGGCGATTTTCTGGCCGGCGAGCGGACCGGCGGTCGCGACGGGGTCGGGCGTGACCGGATTGGCCTCGGGGCCGCGGTCCTTCATCACCGCGTCGGAGAACATCATCGGCTGGGACCAGTCGGTGGCGACGTCGTGGATCGGCGGGGCCTTTTTGGCCTGGCCGCCGATATAGATGAAGGCGCCCATGGTCAGGATGCCGACGACCAGCGCGGTCAGCGCGCGCCGCCAGAGCCCGGCCCAGATGCTGATGATCAGGCCGACCAGCGCCGCGACAATGGCGAGGACCGCCAGCGCCGGCGCCCAGCCGAGGCCCATCGGGCCTTTGACCATCACGGCGACGAAGCCGGTCTTCCAGCTCCACCAGCCGAGCTTGGTGCCGACCGCGCCGAGCAGGATCACCACCGCGGGGAGGAAGGCGATGATCAGGGTGAGCGTGAGGTAGGCCCTCGCCCAGGCCGGGGCTGGACGGCGTTCCATCAGCTCGCCACCGCGGCCGGCTGGGCGGTCGGCAGGGTGTAGCCGGCCATCCGCTGGCGGATCAGCTTCTTGTCGATCTTGCCGGTCGCGCCCAGCGGGATGTCGTCGACGAAGACGACATCGTCAGGCATCCACCACTTGGCGATCTTGCCTTCGAGGAACTGCAGGAACTCCTCGCGGGTGGCGCTCTCGCCGTCCTTCAGCTTGACCAGCAGCAGGGGCCGCTCGTCCCACTTGGGGTGCGCAACACCGATCACCGCCGCCAGCGCGGCCTTCGGGTGGCCGACGGCGAGGTTTTCGATCTCGATGGAGCTGATCCATTCGCCGCCGGACTTGATGACGTCCTTGGCGCGGTCGGTGATCTGCATGAAGCCGTGCTGGTCGATGGTGGCGACGTCGCCGGTGTCGAAGAAGCCCTCGTCGTCGAGGATCTTGCCGCCGGCGCCCTTGAAGTACTCGCGCACGATGAAGGGGCCCTTGATCTTCAGGCGGCCGAAGGTCTCGCCGTCGTGCGGCTGGCGCTGGTTGTCGTCGTCGGTGAGCTTCAGCTCCACGCCGCAGGGCGGGCGGCCCTGCTTGAGACGGAAGGCGACCTGCTGCTCGTAGGGCAGCGCCGCGATCTCCGGCGTCGGCGTCGACAGCGTGCCGAGCGGGGAGGTTTCGGTCATGCCCCAGGCGTGGACGACTTCGACGCCGTAGTCGTCGTGGAAGGCGCGCACGATGGCCTCGGGCACCGCCGAGCCGCCGATGGCGACGCGCTTGAGGGTGGTCAGCTTGCTCTTGGTCGCTTGCAGGTGCTGCAGCAGCATCTGCCAGACGGTCGGGACGGCGGCGGAGAAGGTGACGCGCTCGCTCTCCAGCAGTTCGTAGATGGACTCGCCGTCCATCTTCGCGCCCGGCATGACCAGCTTCGCGCCGGCGGCGGGGGCGGAGAAGGCCAGGCCCCAGGCGTTGGCGTGGAACATCGGCACCACCGTCAGCACGGTGTCCATCGCCGACAGGCCCATGACGTCGCGCTGCAGGGTGACCAGCGTGTGCAGGAAGTTGGAGCGGTGAGAGTAGAGGACGCCCTTCGGGTCGCCCGTGGTCCCGGAGGTGTAGCAGAGGCCCGCGGCGGTGTTCTCGTCGAAGCCGCCCCAGGTCGCGTCGGGGCTGTTCTGGGCGATCAGGGTCTCGAAGCAGTGGGCGGGCTTGGACGTGAACGCCGGCATGTGGGCTTCATCGGTCATGATGATCACCCGCTCGATCGTCCGGCAGCTGGCCAGCATCTTGTCGAGGAGCGGCACGAAGGTCAGGTCGACGAACAGGATCCGGTCTTCGGCGTGGTTGATGATCCAGGCGATCTGCTCGGGAAAGAGGCGCGGGTTCAGAGTGTGGCAGACCGCGCCGATACCCATGATGGCGTACCAGGCCTCCATGTGCCGGCCCGAGTTCCAGGCCAGCGTGGCGACCCGGTCGCCCGGCGTTACGCCAAGTTCGAGAAGCGCGTTGGACATGCGCTTGGCGCGGTCGTGCACCTCGCCATAGGTGGTGCGGACGATCGGCCCCTCGACCGAGCGGGTGACGATCTCGCGATGCCCGTGCCAGTGTTTGGCGTGGTCCAGGATCTTGTCGACCGTAAGCGGGACGTCCTGCATCAGGCCCTGCATGGGGGCTTCCTTCCCTTAACATCATTCAGTCGGGCGACCATGAGCGGGCCCACGCCGCCCCGTCAATCGTTCAGCCGCGATGCTAGCGCTTGTGCGGCCGGGGCGAAATCGCCTTGCGCATCAATGCGCATCCAGGAGAGGGCGCCGGGGTCCTGCCCCAGTTGCATGGCCAGGACTTCGACATCGGCGTCAGAGGCGTCACCGGTGCGGGCGGATACTCGCCGGCGGAGGACCTCGTCCGGCGCTTCCAGCCAAGCGCCCGCGAACGGGACGCCGCAGCGATCCGCCAGAGCAGCGACCTTGTCGCGTTCGGCGGCCTTCAGGAAGACGGCGTCCAGCACCACCGCCTGACCCGCTCGAAGGCAGAGCTCCGCCTCTTCAAGGAGCCGACCGTAGACGCGTTCGGTGACGTGATTGTCGTAGGCTTCCGGCGGCAGGCGATCGAGGGGCCCTACGTTCCAGAGACGCTTGCGTATTTCGTCGCTCCGCAACACCGCCGCACCCGGGCAGGCGCCCAGCCGCGGCGCGATGAGCCGGGCGAAGGTGGACTTGCCGGAACCGGACAGGCCGCCGATCGCGCATAGCACCGGCGGCGCGGGGCTCAGATGCGCCAAGGCGGCGGCGAGGTAGGCGCGGGCCTGCGCGTCGTCTCCGGCCTGCGCGTGGACGTGGCAGCGGACGGCGGCGCGGACGGACAGCATCAACGGTAGGGCCGCAAGGCCGCTCCACAGGCTCTCCGGGAAGGCGCGGGCGGCGGCGTCCAGCCAGGCCGACAGCACCCGGTTCGCCGCATCGCGCCGGCCGCGAAAATCCAGGTCCATCAGCAGGAAGGCGAGGTCGTAGAGGACGTCGATCTCGCTGAGCCTGTCGTTGAACTCGATGCAGTCGAACGGCACCGGCGCGCCGTTCTCCAGCAGGATGTTGCCCAGGTGCAGATCGCCGTGACAGCGGCGCGCGAAGCCCTGCGCGCGGCGTTCTTCCAGCAGGGGCGCGGCGGCTTGCAGCGCAGCCTCGGTGGCCGCGATCAGGCGCTCCACATCCGCTTCGCCAAGGCGCGGCGCGAGCGCGCTTAGATGTTCGGCGTTGGAAACAACGGTATAGCGCAGAGCCCCTGCCCCGCCGCCGTCCGGCTTGACCGGCGCGGACGCATGCAGCCGGGCGACAACCCGCCCAAGCGCCTCCCCGAGCACGCCGTCGACCTTCTCGGGACAGGCGTCCAACACCGCCTCGCGATCGAAGCGGCGCATCTCCAGCGCATAGTCCACGACCTCGCCCGGACCGTCGAACTCAAATCCCTTGTCGGTTCGGGTGATACGCCTCACTGTGCGGTAGATGTCGGGCGCCGTGGCTCGATTGAAGGCGAGCTCCCGCTCCAGCGCCCAGCGCCGTTGCTCCAGCGTCGTGAAGTCGAGGTATCCCAGGTCGACGGGCCGTTTGAGTTTCCAGGCAAGCCCATTGCTTAAGAAAATCCGTGCGCAGTGAGTCTCGATGACTTGATCACTGACGCCGGAAAGCCACATCTCGGGGGTCACAAGTCTTTCCCCCTTGCGGTATGGTAAAATTCTACGCTAGGGTGAGTCCCTGAGAGTAATCGCCATGGGGTAATATGGTGGAACAGGGGGACCGGCGTTCTGAACAGAAACGCCGGGAGATTTTGAGCGCGGCGCGCACTCTCTTCGCGAGTGAAGGTTACGCCAATACCGGGATGGAAGTCGTGGCGCGCATGGCGTCTGTCTCCACCGCGACGCTGTATGCGCACTTTCCCAGCAAAACCGATCTTTTCAAGGCCGTCGTCAGCGGGCTTGTTACGGATGCGGCGGACCGCATCTATCGCGGCGCGCCGACCGGCGACGCGCGCGAGCGGTTGAATGCGTTCGCGAAGGCCTACGCGTCCTTCTGCACCAACCCCGGCACGCGCGCGGTCGTGCGGATGGTCTGCGCCGAGCGCCGCCGCTTCGAGGACGGCGGCCTGCAGGTCGAGCAGCGGGCGCGCAATGACATCGGCGGCGGCGCGATCACGCTGATCGGCGAGCTGGTCGAGGCCGGCGAGCTGAAAGTCGACAAGCCCGCGTGGGCGGCCGGTCAGCTGCTCGGCATGATCGAACATGCGACCCTCCTCCTGGGGCTGGTCAACGGCGACGGCGCCAAGGCGCAACGCTCGCTCGACGCCATCTGCGAGGATGCGGTCACGACCTTCCTGGCCAGATACGCTGTCAGGGAAACAGCCGGCTAGTCTGCCAACCTGGGCCCACGCGCCGGAAGACCAGCCGCTCATGCAGCCTGAACGGCCGGTCGCGCCAGAACTCCATGCTCTGCGGCTTCACCCGATAGCCTGACCAGTGCGGCGGGCGCGGCACCTTGCCGAGGCCGAACTTCAACCCGAACTCAGCGACCCGCTTCTCCAGCGCGAGGCGATCGGGCAGCGGCTGGGACTGGTCAGACGCCCACGCGCCGATCTGGCTGTGGCGGGCGCGGGTGGCGAAGTAGGCGTCGGCCTCCTCCGGCGTGACCGGCTCGACGGGCCCGCGGATGCGCACCTGCCGGCGCAGGGACTTCCAATGGAAGAGCAGCGCGGCTTTCGGGTGAGCGGCGAGCTCGCGGCCCTTGGCGCTGTGCATGTTGGTGTAGAAGACGAAACCGTCGGCGTCGAAGTCCTTGAGCAGGACCATCCGCACGTCGGGCAGGCCGTCGGCGTCGACGGTGGCGACCGCCATCGCGTTGGCGTCGCTGGGCTCCGAGTCTCGCGCCGCCTTCAGCCAGGTCTCGAACAGCTCCAGCGGGTCGGCTTCGGGCAGGAGAGGCAGCGGCTGCGCCTCCGTCACCTGCCGAACATAGTCGTCCTCGCTGGGCGTCGGCGGGATGGCGTCGTCGTGTTTCGAGTCCATAGTCTCTGATAGCGCGGCTGGCCGGGGGTGTCAGCCGGACCGGTTTGGGCTAGAAGCGCGGCCATGTCGCACAACACCTTCGGCCACCTCTTCCGCGTGACGACCTGGGGCG
>Ga0157373_10001557_pt1 | contig 17499 bp, 6 predicted proteins | sample C65metaG_FD_113460 | JGI IMG/M metagenome (GOLD analysis project Ga0157373, IMG submission 113460) | Corn rhizosphere microbial communities from Kellogg Biological Station, Michigan, USA - C6-5 metaG | ecosystem: Host-associated > Plants > Roots > Rhizosphere > Soil | place: USA: Michigan... | reverse complement strand
TCCACCAGCGGATAAGCCGCTACATCTCCATTTCCGGTCACTGATAAAATAACCCGGTAGATGTTTTTTGCATCAGCAGGATATTTATCATAGCTTAATTCATTAAACACGAATACGCTTATGAGCATAAAACAGGTGAGGCCAACGGCTAATCCAAGAATATTAATGAATGAAAAAGCTTTATTCTTTTTTAAATTCCGCAAGGCGATTTTGAAATAATTTTTTATCATGCTTTTAATTTTTTAATTCACAATTAGTAAACACAGAAATCATCTCATTTTTTATTTTCCAATTCTTTTCGTGTATGCATTACCGTTATATACATTTCATTTTTACATTTTCAAATTTTCACATTTTCAAATTTTCACATTTTCACATCAGCATTTCATCACATTAGCTAATCATTCCGTTCTCAAACTCTTCACAGGATTGGCTATCGCTGCTTTTATTGCCTGGAAGCTTACTGTCAGTAATGCAATTAAAATCGCAATCACACCGGCAATCAAAAATATCCACCATTTTATGTCAATGCGATACGCAAAATCATGCAGCCAGTTATTCATCACAAACCAGGTAACAGGTACGGCAATCAAAAATGCAATACACACCAGCAACATAAAATCTTTTGCGAGCAAATAAATAATATTGCTTACAGGAGCGCCAAGTACTTTTCTTATGCCTATTTCTTTTGTCCGTTGCAATACATTGTAGGCTGATAAGCTTAGCAAACCAAAACATGCAATAATAATGGCAAGAAAAGAAAACATTCCAAACACTTCACCAAATTGCCCGTCAGCTTTGTATTGGGCATTGTATGCATCATCCAGGAAATAATAACTGAAAGGATTCTGAGGGAAATATTCATTCCATATTTTCTGAATGGAACTTATGGTTTGATGTATGCTGCCTGTTTGAAATTTTATCGAATAGTAGTTATTAATCTCAGGCCTTGGGACAAATATCACCGGCAACATTGATTTATTTAAACCGAGCTGGTGATAGTTTGAAACAACACCAATAATTTTTAGTGAATCATCATAATTATAAATGATTTGATTCAATGCTTTCCTGGAATCATTAATTCCTAAAAGCTTCACCGCTTCTTCACTTAATACAACACTCTTTTTATTATCAGGATCATTTGATATGAAATTACGACCGGCTTTAAACTGCATTCCATAAGAGGAAAGAAAATCTGCATCTACGTATAATGTATAAACAGTCACCGCGTTTTTATCTTTTGAATTAACAAGAAAGGCACCATTGGTCATGTAAATCTCTTTGCCCATAACACCAGAAGATGCCGCAATACTTTTCACACCGCTTATCCGAAGGATTTCATTTTTAAAAGCCTGGTAAGAAGTTGTATAAATGCTGTCTTGTTTTTCACTCGGACCATTTAATATTACCGTACCGCTGATATCAGCACCCAAATTTTGATTGCGCATAAAATCTACCTGCTGATAAATAATAATGGTGCCGGCGATCAAAATAATAGATGTTGCAAATTGACCGATGATCAATCCTTTTCTTACAAACATTCCACTACTTGAATTTTTAAATAATCCCTTTAATACAGCGATGGGATGAAAGCCTGACAAAACAAAGGCGGGATAAATTCCTGAAATAAATGCACCCGTTAAGAATAAGCCAATGAAACCTGCCAAATAAGGTAAAGGCAAGTGAAAGCTTTTTTCAGATGAACTTCCGATTAAATGGTTGAATGAAGGCGTAAACCAAAATGCAAGAATGATAGCAATAACTACAGCGGCAACATTCAGTAAATAACTTTCCGTGAGAAATTGCAGCATTAAATTTTTTCTTAGGGCACCAAGCACTTTTCTTATACCAACTTCTTTGGCTCTTTCCAATGAACGTGCTGTTGCAAGGTTTGTATAATTAATCCAGGCAATTATTATAATTAAGAACCCAATTAAAAAAAGAAATGAAACAGATTTAGCATCGCCGTTTATACCTGCTTCTTCATTGTAGTGTGAATAAAGATGAATATTTTTTAAAGGCATTGAATACAGATCCTCTCTGTTGTTATGTGCTTTCCTGTATTCATTATTCAAATATCTATCAGAAAAAGAAACCAGATCGGCATCAAACTTTTTTTGATCTGTGCCAGGATATAATTGCAGGTAAACATAATAATCATACCACCCTAATGTGGTTTCCGGATTTGCTTCTTGGGGAGCCCCCAATCGTTTTATCATGTTCACAAAAGTTGGATAGGATACCAGGTAATCAAATGAGAGATGTGAGTTCGTAGGAAAATCTTTAAATACGCCGGTAATTAAATAATAGTATTTATTGCCCCCTTCACGAACGGTAATTTGTTTGCCAACAACATCATCACTGCCAAAATATTTATTGGCAAGTGTTTCAGACAAAATAATTTTATCAGGCGCATTGAGTAAAGTTTTTTTATCTCCTTTAATAATGTTTAAGCTAAACATTTCAGCGAAGCCCTGGTCTGCATAATAACCTTTGTTTTCAAGCGCTTTAATATTTTTATCTTCATTGACAAGCACAACATTGTTTTGCACGGGTTCATTTCCCTGCCAGGAAATTCTTGTGTCAATTAAACGACAATAATTTTCAACTTCAGGTAAATCCTTTTTCAGCAGAGGCGCAACACCTGCAAATACGGTTGCAGACTGCATGGTAAGCTTTCCCTGATCATGCAGATCCAAACGAAGGCGAACAATACTATCTACATTCTTATTAAACTTATCATAGCTTTTTTCATAAGCTACATATTGAAATATGAGAAGACAACAGGCAATGCCAATTGCAAGCCCAAGTATATTAAAAACGGTGTAACCTTTTTTTTTCAGAATATTTCTGAATGCAACCTGAAGATGATTTTTAAACATCACAGAAGTTTTAATTTAAATGTTTAGTTATACCTTTTTGTTCACTGTTCACATTCATCATTCCGTTCTCAAACTCTTCACCGGATTGGCAACAGCTGCTTTTATTGCCTGGAAGCTTACTGTAATTAATGCAATAAAAACAGCACTCGCTCCTGCAACGGCAAACACCCACCACGTTATATGGATACGGTATGCAAAACTTTGAAGCCACTTATTCATTGCCCACCATGCAATAGGTGATGCAATCACAAATGCAATCAGCACAAGTACTATAAAATCTTTTGCCACTAATGTTGTAATGTCAGGAATATTTGCTCCCAATACTTTTCTTATGCCGATTTCCTTCGTCCGTTGTTGTATGGCATAAGATGATAAACCAAACAATCCGAAGCAGGCAAGTAAAATTCCAATGCCGGTAAAAATTTTCATCACTTCGCCCAGCCGTATTTCTGATTGATATAATTTATCGTAATCTTCATCCAGAAAATGATATTCAAATGGACGGTCAGGTACAAGGGATTTCCATTTTGATTGCAAAAAAGAAATGGTTTGCGGTAAATGCTCACCGCTTAATTTTACCAGCAATTCTCTTCCTCTTATTTCCGTAAATAATACAAAAGGTTTTATAGGAGAACGCAGCGATTCGAAATTAAAATCTTTTACCACCCCTGAAACATAACCGGGCCTGGCATTATCTAAAAACATTTTTTTGCCAACTGCCTCCTTTGGCGACCACCCTAATTCTCTTGCCGCAGATTCGTTTAAAATAAAATGATATATTCTTAATTTCTGGCTGTCTGATGCAACATCTTTGATATCCTGTTGTGTAAAATTCTTTCCGGCAATTAATTGCAGGCCAACCGTATTTACAAAATCTTCATCAACGGGATTGGCCGTTACGGCTATTTGCTGATCATCCGGCATTATTACAGAACGCATATTATAACCACCACCACCTTCTACCGGCGAACGGACACATCGCGAAACACTCAATACATCAGGATTGTTTTTAAATTCCTGCTTGATCACATCAATGTTTGCAAGCATTCTGTCATTCATTGGCAGCACTACCACATGGTCACGATCATACCCTAATTTTTTATGCTGTATAAAATACAATTGACGCTGCATAACGAATGTTGATATAATCAGGAAAACAGAAATCACGAACTGAAAAATGATTAATGATTTTCTCAACACTTGCCCTGAAGCTGTGTTTTTAAAGGACCCTTTTAAAACTTTTACCGGTTGAAATTTGGTAAGAATAAATGAAGGATAAAAGCCGGCAAAAAAACTGATGCATAACGCAACAATAATTGAAAAAGAAATAAACTTCCACGAAAAAAGATTGTTTAATTCAAGTTGCTTGTTGGTCAGTTGGTTAAAAGCAGGCAATAACAAAGCCGACAAGATCAGGCTCAAAACAACAGCAATGAAGCAAAGAATAATTGATTCATTAATGAACTGCCAGAACAGTTGCTTTTTGGCAGCTCCCAATACTTTTCGTACGCCAACTTCCTTTGCTCTTTCGAAAGAACGTGCAGTGCTGAGATTAATATAAGTTGAACACGCAATGATCAGAATTAATAAGGCAACAGCAGCCAGAATATAAATGTAAACGATACTCGTGTTTGGTGTGAAGCTATCATAAGGTGAGTAAAGATGTATTTTTTTAAAAGGCTCAAGAAAGAAATTTACGGTAGCGCCTTTGCCTTCCATTTCCTTTTTCATAAAAGAAGGCAGCTTTGCCTGCAGTTGCTTAATATCATTTTTATTTTTTAACAGCAGGTAAGTTGTATAATTGGCATCCCAGTAAGATTCTTCATAATCGTGGGTAATACCAAGCGAAGAAAAAGAGGCAAGAAAATCAAGTTGTATTTGTGAGTTGGAAGGGCAATCCTGCATCACTCCTGTAATCCGGTATAAATTGCTGTCGTTGCCAATACGCAATGTTTTATTAATTGGATTATCATTCCCAAAATATTTTTTTGCTGTTGTTTGGGTAAGCACCACATTGTACGGTGCTGCAAGCGCTGTTTGCGGATCACCTTGCAACAGGTGGAATGAAAATATGTTGAAGAAATTTGAATCTGCATACATGAATTTTTTTTCGTCGAAAAGCTGGTCATCGTGCTTCACTACCCTTGCATATTCGATCATTTTAATTGCCGATTCTACTTCAGGAAACGTTCCTGGAAAAACCGCAGCAACCCTTACACTTGTATAATTGCCTTCATTGGATTCACTGCCGCTAAAACTATATTGCATAATTACACGGGCAATGCGATCGCCTTTGCTTTCAAACTTGTCGAAGCTTAATTCATTCTGAATATAAAGTGCAATCAGCAAACAGCACGTCAGACCAATAGTAAGACCTGAAATGTTTATAACAGAACTATGCTTTTGTTTTAAAATATTCCGCCAGGCGATTTTGAAATAATTTTTGAACATTGTCTTGTTGCTTATTGATTGTTCATGATTTTCGTTTATACATCCCTGTTAGGTAAACCAACAACTATTTTTAGATTTCCATTTTCTCGATTAGCACATCAGCATATCATCACATTAGCTAATTACTCACTTCTCAAGCTCTTCACCGGATTCGCTATCGCTGCTTTTATCGCCTGGAAGCCTACTGTTAATACTGCAATTAAAACAGCTAACAAACCGGCGACGACATACATCCACCAACTGATATTTATTCTGTATGCAAAACCCTGTAACCATTTATTCATGGCGAACCATGCGATCGGAGAAGCTATAATAATTGCAACGATTACCAGCTTCAAAAAATCTTTGGTTAATAATTGTGTGATGCCTGCAACACTTGCGCCCAGCACTTTCCGTATGCCAATTTCCTTCGTGCGCTTCTCTGCCGTAAATGTTGCCAGGCCAAATAATCCCATGCATGATATAACAACAGCGATAATTGCAAATGCTAATATTAATGTGGATGCCTGCTTGTCGGATTTGTATAATTCATCGAATGTATCATCTAAAAAATTGTATTCCAGCGGACTGGCTGGCAAAAATTTCTTCCATGTTTTATCTAATGCGTCTATAGATTTTGATGCACTGTTTGGAGCAATGCGTATCATAAAAGTATTGTACCAGTTCGGATCAAGGAAAGCAACCAACGGCCCTGTTTTATCGTGCAGACTATGAAATTTGAAATCTTTTACAATGCCAATGATTTGTCCTGATCTTCCTTTCCAGACAAAACGCTGCCCGATATAAGGTTGCGGAATTTTTAATTCTTTTATCGCTTCTTCATTCAATACTACATTATTTTTATCTGATTCATTTCCCTGGTCAAACCATCTTCCTTCTTTCATCTGCAACTGCATCGTGTTTGCAAAATCTGCATCAGTTGAAAGCTGGGCGATCTTTGGATTGAAAGTCGTATCACGGCCAATCCAATCAGCGCTGCCGGTAGAATAACTGCCAATATTTACGATAGATTGATTGGCAAGGGAAACATTTTGAATGCTGCTTTTTGAAAGCAGATCCTGTTTTATTTCATTTACGATTTCATTCTTTTTATTAAAATCAATATTTGGGGGAAGATGCGTAATCAATACCTGCGATTTATTATAACCGGGATTTGTTTGCTGAATAAATTGCATCTGCTTATAAATAACGATCGTTCCTGCAATCAGTACCACAGAAATAGTAAACTGAAGCGTTACCAAACCTTTTCGCAGATAACTGTCTTTTAATTTAAGAAAAGTAAATCCCCTGAAAACATTTAATGGTTTAAATGATGATAAAACGATTGCAGGATAAATGCTGTTCAATAAAAATGCTGTCAGCAAAGTGAATCCTGTCACTTTCCAAAGATTGGGTGAAGTGAGCGGCAATTCAAAATTTTTATTGGTGATTGAATTGAATGCAGGCAGGCAGAAATGAATCAGCAGTAACGTTACAATTAACGCAATGCAGCTAACCAGCAACGCTTCTGAAATAAACTGATAAAATAAATGAAACCTGCTGGCGCCAATAATTTTTCTTACGCTTACTTCTTTTGCACGCAGGCTTGCTTTTGCAGTTGTAAGGTTCACATAATTAATACAGGCAATCAGCAATAATAAAATGCCTAATACAGAAAAAATGTAAACCGTATTTTTATTTCCACTTACAAAACTTGAAGACTGCAGATCCTTTTCAAAATGCATTTTTTGTAAAGGTTCCAGCGAAATGGAAGATTCATTGCTATTGTCACCACTATTTACCTGTAATACCGATGTAATTTTTTTTGAAACAAGAGATGTATTTGCACCGGTTCTGAGTTTTATAAATGTAATGTAATTGGCATTGTTCCATTGTTCGTCGTTGGCTTTCCTGGCTGCATTTTTCAGGAGATTGGAAAGCGGAATAAATGAGGTGTATTGAAAGCTTGAATTGGCAGGCGCATCTTTAATAATTCCTTTCACTACATAATTCATACTGTCAACATGAATAACTGTTCCCAGTGCCTCACGATTACCAAAATATTTTTTTGCTTCTGAAGCTGTAAGTATGATGCTGTTTGGGTCTTGAGCAAATGCTGAAGCGTTGCCTTCTAGAAAATCATAATGAAACATATTGAACCAGTCATCATCCACATAAGCGCAATTTTTTTCATAGAAAAGATTATGGTTGATATTAAAAACCGGCATCCCGTCTGAATATAATCTTGCAGTTGTTTCAACTTCAGGTACTTCTTTTTTTACCGCATCAGCAAGCAACAATGGAGTTGTTTCCCATATCCATCCCTCTGCTTTAAGATTAGTGGTAAGCCTGTAAATATTACCGGCATCTTTGTGATAATTATCAAAGCTCATTTCATTCTGCACCCATAAAAAACTCAACACAGCGGCAGTCATACCAACAGCCAAACCTGTAATATTAATAAACGTAGTTGTCTTATTTTTCCACAAACTGCGCCATGCTGTTTTGAAATAGTTTTTAAACATTTTCTGAATCGGGATTTATATATTTAAATATTTTTTTGATAATTATTTTTTGGCAATGCGGTGAAACCTTAAATCTGCTTAACCATTGTTCAGACAATTTCACTCCGTTCTCAAACTCTTCACAGGATTAGCAAGTGCCGCTTTTATGGCTATATAACCGACCGTCAACCATGCAATACATAAGGCGCTCAGGATGGTAACGATAAAGAACCATACACCTATCGAAATGCGAAATGTATATTGCTGCAGCCACTGATGCATAAAATACCAGGCAATCGGAGCGGCAATAACAAACGCGATGGCGATCAGGATAGTAAACTCTTTTGAAAGCATCACTACAATATCGCGAACAGGCGCGCCCAATACTTTGCGAATGCCAATCTCTTTTTTACGTTGTACCGCCATATAAGAGATCAAGCCATATAATCCAAGACAAGAGATAAAAATGGAAATGCCTGAAAATATTTTAAATAATACGGATAATTCGTTTTCCTGTTTATAATAATTCGCTACTGTCTGATCAACAAAATCATATTCAAAAACAAAATCAGGATAATTTGTATTCCAGGTGTCTTGTAAAGCAGCAATAACAGTTTTTGCTTTATGCATGTCTATCTGGATATTGGCCAACCCGTAGCTATTCTTCAACGTCGTCATTACCACAGGTCCTATCGGATCGCGAAGTGAGCTTACATGAAAGTTTTTTACAACGCCAACAATCGGGGCGTTCTTTTCGTTTACGTTAATCATTTTACCAATCGCTTTCGCAGGATCTCGAATGCCAAGATTTTTTACGACAGTTTCATTCACCACAAATTCACGAATAGTATCGGAAGGAAAATAGATTCGTCCTGCAACCAGGTGAAGGTCATATAACCGGAAAAAGCCTGTATCGGCAGGTTTCATGGTTACGATCATATCGGGAGTGGTTTTGCTGTGGTTATTTTCTGTACGCAGATCTGTAGCCCAGCTTCCATTGTCACTGGCAGGCGCAAAGGTGCTGAAGCTTACATTCTTAACACCATTAATATTCTTCAACTCATTATATAATCTATCCATTTTTGTGCGACTCAGACTATCACCTGGTAAAGCTGCGTTAATGATCGCATCTTTATTAAAACCCATATCTGCATTGCGGAAATAATTCATTTGGGAAGCCACGACCAACGTCCCTATGATCAGTGTTTGTGCAATTACAAACTGAAAAACCACTAATGCTCTTCGAAAAGAGATCCCTTTAAAATGGTTGCCATTACTGCTCTTTAAAACATCGACGGATTTAAATGCTGATAAAACGAGGGCAGGATAAAAACCAGATAAAAATGTAACAATCAGTAAAGTGCCAATGATAAACAATATGAATTGATTGCTGTAAAGAGCCGCAGGTGATAATTGAATTCCAAGGAGGTTGTTTACAAATGGAAGACAAATGTAAATTACCAAAACAGAACCAATTAACGCAAGCAATGTAGTAATGCCGGTCTCACCTAAAAACTGAAATATTAACTGTGTGCGGTTGCCACCAAGTACTTTTCTTACACCTACTTCGCGCGAGCGATTGATTGCCTGGGCAGTGGTAAGGTTAATAAAATTTACGCAGGCAATGACCAGCAGAAACAAACCAATTAAACTTAGCGCAAGGATAAGGTCTTTACTAAATGTACGGCCGCTAAAGTTTCCATATCGGGCGTCAAAATGAATTTCTTTCAATGGTTCAAGTGCAAGAAAATAACCTGGATTTACCGGCTTAATACGTTTGTCTGTAAATTGATCAACAAGTTTATTTACACGATCTATTGAAGCTTTTTTATTTAGCTGAACAAAACAATAGTTTTGATCAGAAATACTGCCCCAGTCATTGGGATCAATACCTTTCATAAGTGTTGCATAAGATACCACCACACTTAAAGGAAAATCAGTATTGGCGGGTGGATTATTAAGAATGCCTGTTACTTTCATTACTTCTCCATACATCTTAAGTGACTTGCCCATTGCCAGATGCCAGTTTCCAAAATATTTTGTTGCTTCATCTTTTGTGAGGAGCACCGTGTTAGGGTCATTCAATGCGGTTTTTATATCGCCAGCAGCGAGAGGAAAATCAAACATTTGAAAGAATTGTGGTTCCGCTGCAAACACATTTTGCTCTTTAAATTTTTTCTGCACCGAACCATCAGCAGCAGTTGTAGATACCTGCACATTGTTGTCACCGAAAATTGCAGCAACATTTTTCAATTGTGGCAGATCAGTTCGTAAGCCCTGGGTTACCGGAAAAGGTACTCCGGTTCTGTATTCCCGGTTCTCAGATTTTCTGCCAATACGAACCACCCGGTAAATCTGGTCTTTATTAGCATGAAAATTATCAAAGCTTTCCTCGTATTGGACGACAAGGAATAACATTAAAAAAGCAGCAAAGCCTACAACGAGGCCAGCGATATTTATAAAGGAATTACCTGAATGTCTTCTTAAATTCCTGATGGCGGTTTTGAAATAATTTTTAAACATAAAAGTAGATTTCTGATATAATGATTTAATGATTTCTGATTTTTCATTCACTATTCACCATTCACGTTCATCATTCCGTTCTCAAACTCTTCACCGGATTCGCCATCGCTGCTTTGATTGCCTGGTAGCTCACTGTAACCAATGTAATAACCAATGCGCCGATACCCGCTGATGCAAAAATCCACCAGGCTAAGTTTGTCCGGTATTGATAATTCTGCAACCAGCTGTGCATGAAATAATATGCAACAGGCATTGCTATCAAAAGTGAAACAAACACCAGTATGATAAAATCTTTCGACATCAGCCTCCATAAATTGAATACAGTTGCGCCCAAAACTTTTCGCACTCCAATTTCTTTTACACGTTGCTCGGCCATAAAAGAGGCCATGCCAAATAATCCAAGGCATGAAATGAAAATGGCGAGGATGGCAAAGAAGCTGGCGAGCTTGACGATACGTTCTTCGTCACCAAATTTTTTTGCATATTGTTCATCTGTAAAATGATAATCAAATGGCTGGTCCGGACTGTATTTCCTGAAAACAGAACCTATTTTTGCAATCGCCTCGTGCATATTCGCCGAAGGATTTACGCGTATATCTATAACCTGTTGGGGATCATTATTGGTAACAAATACGGTTCTGAATACGGGTTCGTAAGGTGATTGCATCACCATATCCTTCACCACACCTATTACATGATAAAGATTACCATCCCAGTTAATGATTTTTCCAACAGGATTTTTAATGTTCATGAATTTCACAGCAGCTTCATTCAAAATGATTCCTGATGAATCTGTTGGGAATTCTTTTGAAAAATCACGGCCTTCCTTAAATTGCCATCCTATTGTTTTTCCGAAATCTTTTGAAACATATACCACATTAAAATCTCCCTGCAACGAAGGATCTTTTCCCTGCCATGTAAATCCATTATCCGTTTCATTCACATAGTAGGTGGGGCTTGATGATTCGGCGATTTCAGCAACTGCTCCTGAATTTTTTAAATCAGTACTTACGGCCTCAAAATGTTTGTGAATATCTTCTGTCGTCATCGGCACAGTGATCAGGCCATCACGGCTATACCCGACAGGACGGTTTTTTGCAAATTGTATCTGGTTAAAAACAACGATGGTTCCAATTATCAAAATCACTGATACGGTAAATTGCAGTACTACCAATACTTTGCGGGGAAGAGAGGCAAACCGGCCTACGCGAAAAGTTCCTTTCAGAACTTTTACTGGCTTAAATGAAGATAAATATAATGCGGGGTAACTTCCGGCGATAAGCCCTGTAATTACGGTGAATAAAATTCCTGAAATCCAGAAAAAAGGATTTCTCCAGGGAATTACAATCTTTTTATCAGCAACCCCGTTAAATGACGGAAGAATCATTTGCACCAGCACCACAGACAAGGCGAAAGAAAAAAAGGTAATTAATAATGATTCAGAAAAAAATTGTTTTATTAATTGTCCGCGCACAGATCCGACCGTTTTCCTGATACCTACTTCTTTGGCTCTCTTCTCCGACCTGGCCGTGCTCAGATTCATAAAGTTGATACAGGCAAGAAGCAATACAAAAAAACCAATGATCCCAAATAACCAAACAAACTGTATTCTTCCACCTACATTAATACCATTTTTGAATTCTGAATACAGATGCCATTTGCTCATGGGCAGTAAAAAAACGACCGGCTTAAATGCAGCATCGGCGGGTGTAACGTTTTTCAGCTTGGAATCTTTTATCTTGTCTGACACCTTTTGCATGTCTGCATTATCAGCAATTTGCACCAGGGCCTGGAAAGAGTTATTGCGCCACGGATTGGTGGCTTTTTCCATCCAGTTATTATTATCAATGTATAATTGCCATGGAGCTATAAAAGAAAGATCGCTGTAGCTTGAGTTGTAAGGCAAATCCTCGTAAACACCTTCAACTTTTACATCAAACTTATTATCAATTTTTAGGAGCCGGTTCATTGGGTCAGCAGTACCAAAAATAGCTTTTGCTGCAGAGGAAGAAAGCAGTATGGAATTATAATCTTTTAAAGCACTTCTTTGACCTTCAATCATCTTTAAGGAAAGCATTTCAGTAATTGAGGGTTCCATGAAACTACCGCTTTGGGTGATGATTTTATCTCCGAACTTTATGATGTGTCCATCATTCCACGAAGACATACAGATATATTTGAAGTCGCCGGCATAATCATTTTTCAATTCCGCTCCCATCAAATATGGGAGTGAATATTGCGTACCTACGTCCCCGTTAAAGGTTTGATGTTGCATTACCTGGGCGATGCGGTTGTAGTTGGGGAAATTCTTATTAAAAGAAAGTTCATCATTGATCCAAAGACCAATCAATATCGCCACCGCCATCCCAACGGAAAGGCCTGTAATATTGATTGCTGAGTGCACTTTGTTTCTTATCAAATTGCGCCATGCTGTTTTGAAATAGTTTTTAAACATTTTATATTTCGTTTAATGATGAATGTTATTATACGGCCAACAAATATTTTTAGATTTCCATTTTCTTCATTGGCACATCAGCATATCATCACATTAGTTAATTACTCACTTCTCAAACTCTTCACCGGATTGGCCAAAGCCGCTTTTATTGCCTGGAAACTGATCGTGAATAATGCAATCAAAATTGTTATTACTCCTGCCATTAGAAACATCCACCAGTTTATATTTATCCGGTACGCAAAATCCTGTAGCCAGTTATTCATAATATACCAGGCTATTGGTGAAGCAATGACAATTGCAATACCAACCAGCAATAAAAAATCTTTTGATAATAATTTCACAATGCCGGTAATGCTTGCTCCCAGGACTTTTCGGATACCTATTTCCTTTACACGCTGTTTGGCAAATAATGATATTAAGCCGAACATACCCATAGCAGCAATCAGAATTGTTAACAGCGCGATGTAATTGGTTACTTTTAAAATGTTATCCAATAATGCATATTGCTGATCCACTTTATCACTCATTAACTGGTAGCTAAAGTTTCTGCGGCTGGGCATAGTTTTGAAATCCTTTTCCAATTGATTCATCACTGTCTTCATATTTCCGGCATCCGTTCTTACACTCAGGTAGCGGTTTTCCAAACCGGGTTTGCCTGCGTACCATTGAATCAGCGGCCCAATGTTGTTTTGCAAATCTTCATAATGAAAGTTTTCCATCACCCCGATAACTGTATAAGGATGGCCTTCTTCTCCTTTTGCTTTTATTTGTTTGCCTACTGCATCTTTCCATCCAAAAGCATCCATTGCAGCACGATTGATTAATACTGCATTCTTTTCAGAGCCGGCAAGATCATCATTGAAATTTTTTCCCTGGATGATTTTGATCTGATAAGTGGGTACAAAACCGGCGTCAGCAGGCTCCTGCCTTAAGCTGACTTCTTTATTGGTGGAAGGATCAATGTAATTATTGTAGTTTTGATCATAAGAAGTAGGAACTACGCCATTGGTAGATATGCCTTTTACATAAGGATTGTTTTTCAGTTCATTTAAAATACTTCCAAACCTCGTATCTGCTGATTTAGGATCACGGAAAGCAAGGTCTAAATTTACTACCGCTACATCATCTTTATTAAAGCCGAGCGCAGACGACTTCATATAACTCATTTGCCGGTTAAAAATAATGGCCACACAAATAAGCGTAATAGCCAACACAAATTGTAAGGTGATAAATATATTCCGGAGACGGCTGCTTTTATAATTACCCGAATTCAGTTTTCCTTTAACCGCATCGGTTACTTTTACACTTGCCAGTTTGAATGCAGGCAAACTGGCAGCAACTATAGTAAATAGAATTCCAATGCCCGCAAATAGAATTATAAGCGGATAATCTTTTGCAATGCCGGTTTCTATTTCTCCCCATTTGTCTTTTACCATATCATTTATAACCGGTAAAAGGAGTAATGAAAAAATCAGCCAGGCAAATAAAACAGAAATAAAAACAACCAACCCATTTTCAAAACAGAACTGCACAATAATATTTTTTTTACTTCCGCCCATCATTTGCCTTACTGCCACTTCTTTGCTACGCGCATACATTCCTGCAGTATTCAGGTTTACCAGGTTTACCAGTATAATCAATAAAATAAACAGGCCTGCACCAATGGCTCCTTTAATAATTACGCCGATTAATACAGATTGTTCCTGTAGTATTTTATTAAAAGGAACAGCTAAAACGGTATTACCTTTTTGCTCAGGAGCATAATTTAATTTTACTATTGAAGCAATCTGCGCATCAAGCTTTTTTGGATCACTGTTTTTTTGTAATCTCAGGTAGTTCGATGCAAAAGTATTATACCAGTTTGCCCCTTGTTTAAAATCCGGATTGGATTCAAGAATAGCAGTGGGTAACAAAATAGTTGGTTTTACGGTACAGTTAGCGGGTATAGGCTTTAAAACGCCGGTAACCTTAAGTTGCATGGTATCATCTGCAGTAAGAATTTTACCCACAGGGTTTATATCACCAAAGTATTTTTTTGCCATTTCATCTGATAAGACAACAGAAAATTTATCTTTTAATGCATTAGCAGGATTTCCATATTTGAAAGGAAATTGAAAGACTTTAAAATAGCCGGTATCTACAAAATCAGTGGGTTGCTGAAACTCTTTGTCGGCATATTTAAGCCATGGATAATACCAGCTTTGTATATGCGTGGCTGCTTCTACCTCCGGGCAATTTTTTACAATTTCACCAAGCAATGGATAAGTTGTTTTGGTAAATTGGCTTCCTTCAGGCGTTTTTGTTTTCAGGTAATACATTTCACTCGTATCCCTGAGATTATCATTAGTAGTTACATACTGATATATTAAAACAGATAAAGCCATTATGCTGGCAAGTCCGATCGATAATCCCGTGATATTTACAATGCTGAAGAGCTTATTTTTAACCAATTGCCGCCACGCAGTTTTGAAATAATTTTTAAACATTTTATCTTTCGTTTAATGATGAATGTTATTATACAGAAGCCAACAATATTTTTAGATTTCCATTTTCTTCATTGGCACATCAGCATATCATCACATTAGCTAATTACTCACTTCTCAAACTCTTCACCGGATTCGCTATCGCCGCTTTTATTGCCTGGAAGCTTATTGTTATAAATGCTATTGCAATTGCAACAAGCAACGATGCTAAAAAAATCCACCAGCTTATTTCGACACGATATGCATAATCTTCAAGCCATTTATGAACAGAGAACCACGCAATTGGCAATGCAATCAGCGCTGCGATCAATACATACTTTAAAAAATCTTTCGACAGCATAGAAACGATATTATTTACAGAAGCGCCAAGCACCTTTCTGATTCCAACTTCCTTTATTCTTCTTTCTGCAGAATAAGATGCAAGGCCAAATAACCCAAGGCATGAAATAATAATAGCAAGAGCCGCGAGAATTCCAATGATAGTACTTACCTGCGAATCGGCACGATATACATCATTGAAATGATCATCGAGAAACTGGTATTCAAAAGGATGATCCGGAAAATTCTTTTTCCATACTGATTGAATGAACGCAATTGCATCCTTTGTTCTGCTGCCATTTATTTTTACAGACAGATCACTAAAACCCCAATCTTTCTGGCTGTACATAAACATGGTTTCAATTTTATAATGCAAAGAATTAAAATTAAAATCCTTTGCTATGCCCACTATTTTTCCTGAAGAATCAAATCCGAAATTTTTTCCAAGCAACCACGACATCGGTTTTTTCGGATTGTCTTTCAGCAACTCTTTTGCGAGAGCTTCATTAATGATATATTCTTTACCATTCTCTGAAGGATCAGCAGAAAAATTATTCCCAAGCAGAAGGGATATTTTAAATAAATTCAGGTAATCGTGATCAACAATTAATCTTGTTGAAGTCAGGTGACGCAAAGGCCCATCACCTATAAACTGCACTCCTGATTGATCGAGATGACTTCCTAAAACATCCTGCGCACCGGTAACACCTGAAATAAGCGTATTACTCAGAAGATCCTGTTTTAGCACATCGAACTTTCTAAAAGTTATCCCATCAAGTGGAATTGTTACAACTTGTTCGCGATTATAACCCGGATCTTTTTTCTGCATAAAGCTTAATTGCTTTACTGCAAAAACAGTAGCTATCATTAAAAATATAGCGCTGGCAAATTGTGTAACTACCAGAATATTTCTTAATGCCGATTTATTCTTTCCTGTTTGGATACTACCTTTTAAAACCTTTACCGGCTGAAAGGAAGACAAATATGCTGCGGGATACAGGCCGGCGAGTATCCCGATAATCACTGCTCCCAAAAACAAAGAAAGAAAAAGCGTTATGTTACTGAATAAAGGGAACTGTAAATTTCTTTGACTTAAATGATTTACATAAGGCAAACACAATGCCACCAGGGCCACAGCAATAACAAGTGCAATCAATGTTAGAATAACTGACTCACTTATAAATTGCAGGCCTAACTGCCACCGATAGGCACCTATCGATTTTCTTACGCCAACTTCTCTTGCCCTTTCTGCAGAACGTGCAGTAGAAAGGTTCATAAAATTGATACAGGCAATCAGCAAAACAACCAATGCGATTATGAAGAATAAGTTTGTGTACTTATGATCGAATTTTTGATAGTTTAAATAATCTAATCCAACATCTGTTGTATAGGCATGAACTTTTTTAAATGGTACGAGGAACAACTCATAATTTTTCCAGTTGTCATTATTAGCCATGTATTTTTTTAGATAAGCAGGAAATCGTTTTTCCATTGAAGCTGTATTGGCATTTGGCGTTAATTCAAAATAGGTATCTAACCAATTACCGCCCCAGTTATCACTCAGTTGCGGATTCTTGCTATAGATTGTGCTGAATGAAAACAATGCATCAAACTGCAGTTGAGAATTTTGTGGAACATTTTGTAAAACGCCTGTTACCATATAACTGGTGGTATCGCCTCCATAATGTGTAATTGTTTTTCCGATAGGATTTTCATTACCAAATAATTTTTGTGCAGTAGCTTCTGTTATGATTGCACTGTTTGGCTTTTGTAAAGCAGTTGCCCTGTTTCCTTTCAGTAATTTAAAATTGAATATTTGCAAAAACGTAGAATCAACATTAAATACCTGTGGTAAATAAATATTTTTATCGCTATAACGCATCTGGACATTTGTGTTCCAGTTT
>Ga0157373_10001556_pt1 | contig 17499 bp, 16 predicted proteins | sample C65metaG_FD_113460 | JGI IMG/M metagenome (GOLD analysis project Ga0157373, IMG submission 113460) | Corn rhizosphere microbial communities from Kellogg Biological Station, Michigan, USA - C6-5 metaG | ecosystem: Host-associated > Plants > Roots > Rhizosphere > Soil | place: USA: Michigan... | reverse complement strand
TCGTCGCCGCGCTTGCGGGCGGCTTCGCGCATGTGCTCGTCGCACAGGTAGGCCAGGTTGGTGTCGTCCATCTGCACGTAGGTGCAGCCTGCGGCCGCGAGCGAGCGCAGTTCGTCGCCGTAGGCCTTGGCGACGTCGTCGTAGAACACCGGGTCGAGCTCGGGGTAGGCCTCCTTGCTGATGCCGGCGCGGCCGCCGCGGAAGTGCAGCATCGTCGGCGAAGGAATCGTCACCTTGGGCGTGCGGCCGGCCGAGACCTGGCTCTTGAGGTACTGGAAGTCGGCGAGCTGGATGTCCTTGATGTGGCGCACCTTGTCGAGCACGCGCATCGCGGGCGGCGCGAGTTCCTCGGTGCCGTCGGGCTTGCGGATGGTGACTGGAATGTCGGTCTTCACGCCGCCGAGCTGGTCGAGGAAGTCGATGTGGAAGTAGGTGCGGCGGAATTCGCCGTCGGTGATGCTCTTGAGGCCAATGTCTTCCTGGAACCGGACGATCTCGGTGATGGCCTTGTCTTCGACCTTGCGCAGCTGCTCGGGCGTGATCTCGCCCTTGGCCTTTTGCTCGCGTGCTTCGAGCAGGTATTTGGGGCGCAGGAAACTGCCGACGTGGTCGTAGCGGGCGGGCAGGGCGGCGTGCTGGGACATGGTGATCTCCGTCGTGGCTGAAAAACGATGGACATCGTATCGCCTCAGGAACGGACATTGGTGTGTACAACGGGCTTGGTGTTTACCCGCAATACGGGGCTTCATCAGCGAAAGTCTCGTGAGATTTGTATACATTCAGTATTCATGAGAACACCCGCAACCGCATGAAAGCCGCAGCTGCATCACCCGTCGAACCCGCGGACGGCGGCGGCTCGCAGGCCGTGAAGGCACAGCTGCGGCTGCGCGAGATGATCCTGGCCGGCGAGCTGCCCGGCGGTGCGCGCATTGCCGAGGTGGCCATCTCCGAGCAGCTCGGCGTCTCGCGCACGCCGGTGCGCAGCGCCCTCATGCGGCTCGAACAGGAAGGCCTGCTCGAGGCGCTGCCCAACGGCGGCTATGCGGTGCGCACTTTTTCCGAACGCGACGTGGCCGATGCGATCGAGCTGCGCGGCACGCTCGAAGGCCTGGTGGCGCGGCTCGCGGCCGAACGCGGCGCGGCGCCGGTGGTGCTGCGCGAGGCGCGCGCCTGCCTGGCACGCATCGACGAACTGCTGCGCGAGCCCGCGCTCGACGACGCGGCCTTCTCGCGGTACGTCACGCACAACGAGAAGTTCCATTCGCTGCTGTGCGAGATGGCGGCCAGCCCGGTCATTGCGCAGCAGCTCGAACGCGTGGTCAACCTGCCGTTCGCGTCGCCCTCGGGCTTTGTCATCGTGCAGGCCAATTCGCCCGCGGCGCGCGACATGCTCGTGATCGCGCAGGACCAGCACCTGCAGGTGCTCGATGCCATCGAGGCCGGCGAAGGCTCGCGTGCCGAGGCGCTGATGCGCGAGCACAGCCGCATCGCGCGGCGCAACCTGCGCGAGGCGCTGCATGGCGCGACCACCGCCGAACAGCGCCCGCTGCCCGGCGTGCAGCTGATCCGCCGCCGCGGCTGAGCAATGGATGCATGCACGCAGTCCGCTGCGCTGCGCGATCATCGCGCAGTTCATTTGTTCATCGCGCAACAAAGGCGCGCCCCGGCGGTGGAGTAGGTGATTGCCTGCTCCGCCGCATGTTGCAAAGTATTGAAAAATAGCTCCCCGTTCGCATCCGCCCCCCAAGGAAAACTTCATGCAAAGACGCCATCTCATCCAGACCGCAGGCCTCACGGCGCTTGCGCTTTCCATGTCGCTTGCCACTGCGCAGGACAGCAACAAGTTCAAGATCGGCCTGATCCTGCCGATGACGGGGCAGCAGGCCTCCACCGGCCGGCAGATCGAAGCGGCGGCCCGGCTGTACATGGCGCAGAACGGCGACACCGTGGCGGGCAAGAAGATCGAACTGATCGTCAAGGACGACGTGGCCACGCCCGACGTCACCAAGCGCCTCGCGCAGGAACTCATCGTCAACGACAAGGTGAACGTGATCGCGGGCTTCGGCGTCACGCCGGCCGCGCTGGCCGCCGCGCCGCTGGCCACGCAATCGAAGACGCCGCAGGTGGTGATGGCCGCGGCCACGTCGAGCATCACCGAGGCCTCGCCCTACATCGTGCGTTCGAGCTTCACGCTGCCGCAGGTGTCGGTGGCGATGGGCGACTGGGCACCCAAGAACGGCGTGAAGACGGTGGTCACGCTGGTGGCCGACTACGGCCCGGGCAACGACGCCGAGAAGTTTTTTACCGAGCGCTTCCAGCTCAACGGCGGCAAGGTGATCGAGAAGCTGCGCGTGCCGCTGCGCAACCCCGACTTCGCACCGTTCCTGCAGAAGGTGCGCGACGCCAAGCCCGATGCGCTGTTCGTCTTCGTGCCCTCGGGCGCCGGCGCGGCCGTGATGAAGCAGTTTCTCGAGCGCGGCATGGACAAGGCCGGCATCCGCATGATCGCCACCGGCGACGTGACCGACGACGACCAGCTCAACGACATGGGCGACGGCGCGCTGGGCGTGGTCACCTCGCACCACTATTCGGCCGCGCATCCGTCGCCTGCCAACAAGAAGTTCGTCGAGGCCTTCCAGAAGGCCAACCCGAAGATGCGCCCCAACTTCATGGCCGTGGGCGGCTATGACGGCATGCGCGTGATCTACGAGGCGCTCAAGGCCACCAAGGGGCAGGGCGGCGGCGACGCGCTCTTGGCCGCCATGAAGGGCCAGATCTTCGAGAGCCCGCGCGGGCCGGTCTACATCGACGCGCAGACGCGCGACATCGTGCAGGACGTGTACCTGCGCAAGGTCGAGAAGAAGGACGGCCAGCTCTACAACGTCGAGTTCGATGTGATCAAGGGTGTGAAGGATCCGGGCAAGGCGAAGTAATTTGGTGCCCAGGTGTTTCGTTCGGGGGCGCTGCTGTTCAGGGCTCGCTCCCGCCGACGGGGTACGCGGCGAAGCGAATGTCCCCCGGCCTGCGGCCTCCTCCTTGATTTCGCTGCGCAAGGCACCCCATCGACGGGAGCGTGATGCGGAGCAGTCGTTGATCAGCGATACACCAGCAGCGTGTCCAGTGCACAGGGCATCGGGTGCTCCCCGCAGCGAAATAAAGGAGGAGCCGAAGGCGGGGGACATTCGCGGAGGGGAGTACCCGGTGGCCTGTGCACGCGCCCCGAACAAAAGCATCCGAAACGAGAGCCACACCATCACGCGGCAAGAGATTTGACATGTTGACCATTCTTTTCGACGGCATCGCCTACGGCATGCTGCTCTTCGTGCTCGCCGTGGGGCTGGCCGTGACGCTCGGGCTGATGAACTTCATCAACCTGGCGCATGGCGCCTTTGCCATGGCGGGCGGGTACCTCACGGTGTTTGCGATGCAGAAGCTGGGCGTGCCGTTTCTGGCCTGCCTGCCGCTCGCTTTCATCGTGGTGGCACTGGCCGGGGCGCTGCTCGAGCGCACGCTCTACCGGCCGATGTACGGCAAGCCGCACCTCGACCAGGTGCTGTTTTCCATCGGCCTCGCGTTCATGGCGGTGGCGGCGGTCGACTACTTTGTCGGTTCGTCGCAGCAGAACATCCAGCTGCCCGAATGGCTGCGCGGGCGCACCGAAGTCGGCGACGGCGCACTGCTGCTCGGCATGGGGCACTACCGGCTTTTCATCATCGCGGTGTGCGCCGTGCTCACGGTGGTGCTCCAGCTCATCTTGTCGAAGACGCGCTTCGGCAGCCGGCTGCGCGCCGCCGTCGACGATCCGCGCGTGGCGGCAGGGCTGGGCATCAACGTCAACATCGTGTTTCTGCTGACCTTCGCGGTCGGCTCGGGGCTCGCGGGGCTGGGCGGCGCGCTGGGCGCCGAGATCCTTGGGCTCGACCCCACCTTTCCGCTCAAGTACATGATCTATTTCCTGATCGTGGTGTCCGTCGGCGGCACCTCGTCGATCACCGGGCCGCTCGCGGCCGCACTGCTGCTCGGCATTGCCGACGTGGCGGGCAAGTACTTCATTCCGAAGATGGGTGCGTTCACCGTCTATCTGCTCATGATCCTGATCCTGATGTGGCGGCCGCAGGGCCTGTTCACGCGCAAGGGAGGCCGTTGAATGAACGAGCCTTCAACGTACCAATCGGCCCTGCTGCGCAAGGCGCGCTGGCGCCCGCTCGAATTCGTGGCCTGGGCCGTGGCCTTTGCGCTGCCGTTCCTCATGCCCTCGCATTCGCTGCTGGTCAACGAGATCGCCATCGTCGCGCTGTTCGCGATGTCGCTCGACCTGATCCTCGGCTACACCGGCATCGTGTCACTCGGGCATGCCGCCTTCTTCGGCTTTGGCGCCTACGCCGCGGCGCTGTTCGCCAAGCTCGTGATGCCCGACCCGACCGTGGGGCTGGTGGTGGCCGCCGTGCTCTCGGCCATGCTCGGCCTGATCGCCAGCGTCACGATCCTGCGCGGCAGCGACCTCACGCGGCTGATGGTGACGCTGGGCACTGCGCTGCTCCTGCTCGAACTCGCCAACAAGCTCGACTGGCTCACGGGCGGTGCCGACGGCCTGCAGGGCGTGGTGATGGGGCCGGTGCTCGGCCTGTTCGCGTTCGACCTCTACGGCCGCACGGCGGCCTGGTATTCGCTGACGGTGATGCTGCTGCTGTTCCTCGCGATGCGCCGCATCGTGCATTCGCCCTTCGGCGCCACGCTGAAGGCCATCCGCGACAACCGGCTGCGCGCCATGGCCATCGGCATTCCGGTGGTGTCGCGGGTCGTCGTCATCTACACCGTGGCCGCCGGCATTGCCGGTGCCGCGGGCGCGCTGCTCGCGCAGACCACGGGCTTTGCCTCGCTCGACGTGCTGGCCTTCGACCGCTCGGCCGACGTGCTGCTGATGCTGGTGATCGGCGGCGTGGGCTGGCTCTATGGCGGCGTGGCGGGCGCCATCGTCTTCAAGCTGCTGCAGAACTGGCTCTCGGCCGTGACGCCGCAGTACTGGATGTTCTGGATCGGCCTCTTGCTGGTGCTGCTGGTGCTCGTGGGGCGCGACCGCGTGCTCAAGCCGTGGACCTGGCTGGGCAAGAGGAAGAAGGGAGGCGCGGCATGACCGAGACCGTGCTTTCGACACAGGGCCTGGTGATGCGCTTCGGCGGCATCACGGCCACCAACAACGTCACGATGGAGCTCAAGCGCGGCGCGCGCCATGCGCTGATCGGCCCCAACGGTGCCGGCAAGACCACGCTCATCAACCTGCTGACGGGCGTGCTCGTGCCCACCGAAGGCCGCATCTCGCTGCTCGGCGAAGACATCACCACGCTCGCGCCGCACAAGCGCGTGGCGCGCGGCCTGGTGCGCACCTTCCAGATCAACCAGCTGTTCGACTCGATGACGCCGCTCGAAACACTGGCGCTCGTGGTCTCGCAGCACCAGGGCATCGCCTCGCAATGGTGGCGCCCGCTGGGGTCCAGCAAGGCCGTGACGGAGCGCGCGGCGCAGCTGCTCGAGCAGTTCCACCTCGGCGACGTGGCGCAGCAGCAGACGAAGTTCATGGCCTACGGCAAGCGACGCCTGCTCGAGATTGCGATTGCGCTGGCCTGCGAGCCGCGCGTGCTGCTGCTCGACGAACCGGTGGCGGGCGTTCCCGCCGGCGAGCGCGAGGAGCTGCTGCAGACGGTGGCCGCATTGCCGGCCGACGTGTCGGTGCTCTTGATCGAGCACGACATGGACCTGGTGTTCAGCTTTGCCGACCGCATGACGGTGCTGGTCAACGGCACCTTGCTGACGGAAGGCGACCCCGAAACCATCGCCAACGATCCGAAGGTGAAAGAGGTCTACCTGGGCCATGGAGATGCCGTTCATGTCTGAACTGCTGCGCATCGAGAACCTGAGCGCCGGCTACGGCGAGGCCGTGGTGCTGCACGACGTGGCCTTCGCGCTCGGCGAAGGCCAGACGCTGGCGCTGCTGGGCCGCAACGGCACGGGCAAGACCACGCTGATCAACACGCTGGCGGGTGCGACGCGGCAGCACGGCGGGAGCATCTCGCTGGCTGGACTGGCGCTGCACAAGCTGGCGCCGCACCAGCGCGCGGCGGGCGGCATCGGCTGGGTGCCGCAGGAGCGCAACATCTTCAAGTCGCTCACGGTGCACGAGAACCTCACGGCGGTCGAGCGGCCCGGCAAGTGGAACCCGCAGCGCGTCTACGAGATGTTCCCGCGCCTGGCCGAGCGCAAGACCAACCTGGGCACGCAGCTGTCGGGCGGCGAGCAGCAGATGCTGGCCGTGGGCCGCGCGCTGGTGCTCAACCCGAAGCTGCTGCTGCTCGACGAGCCGCTCGAAGGGCTGGCGCCGATCATCGTGGAAGAGCTGCTGCGCGCCATCCGCCGCATCACGCAGGACGAGGGGCTGGCCGCGATCATCGTGGAGCAGCATCCGCAGGCGATCCTCGCGATTTCCGACCACGCCGTGGTGCTCGACCACGGGACCATCGTGCATGCCGACAGTGCCGCGGCATTGCGCAGCCAGCCTCAAGTGCTCGAACGCTTGCTGGGCGTGGCGCGCTAGCGGCCCGGCGAACAAGAAGGAGACAGAAAAATGGCGATCCCGAAGACAGTGCTCAGCGGGGGCGCCATGCTGGCGGCCGCCGCATTGCTCGCCGCTTGCGGCACCACCGGCCCGAAGAGCCTCGGCCTCGGCGCAGATCCGGCGGCGGCCTGTGCGGCCCTTGCCGCCGCGCCGGTCGCGCCCGCGGCCATCGGCCTGCCGAGCGGCGCGGCCACGATCGATTCGGCCACGCTCGTTCCCGCCACGGCGCTTGCCGTCGCCGAGCGCGGCCCCAGCCCGGCCGCGCGCATCACGCCGGCAACGCCTGCGCACTGTGCGGTGCTCGGCCGCATTGCGCCGCTCGATGCCGCGGCACCCCCGATCCTGTTCCGGGTCAACCTGCCGCTCGCATGGAACGGGCGCAGCGTGCAGTACGGCGGCGGCGGTTTCAACGGCACGCTGATCACTGGCCTTGCGCTGGTGCCGGCTGCGCGCTTCGACCAGCCGACACCGCTCGCGCAGGGCTACGTGACCTACGGCACCGACTCCGGCCACCAGAACGTGGCCGGTCAGCCGCCGCAGGCCTTTGCGCTCAACGACGAGGCGCTGGCGAACTTCGCCCACGCCTCGTACAAGAAGGTGCGCGACGTGGCGGTGGCGCTGATGCAGCGCGCCTACGGGCAGGCGCCGCAGAAGCTGTACTTCATGGGCAGCTCCGAAGGCGGGCGCGAGGCGCTCACGATGGCGCAGCGCTATCCGCAGGACTTCGACGGCATCTTCAGCCGCGTACCGGTCATCAACTGGACCGGGCTCCAGCACGCCGGCACGCGCAACGGCATCGCCACCTTCGGCGAAGGATGGCTACGGCCCGCGCAGGTGCAGCTGGTGCACAACGCCGTGCTCGCATCGTGCGATGCCGCGGATGGCGCGGCGGACCGCATCGTGTCGAACCCGGTGGCCTGCCTGCAGCGCTTCGATCCGGCGAGCCTGCGCTGCGCGGCGGGCACGAGCGGCGACAACTGCCTGAACGATGCGCAGGTGCAGGCGGTGCGCACGCTGCGTTCGCCGTGGCGCTCGCCCGTGCCGCTGGCCCATGGCGTCACCGAATACCCCGGCTGGGGCATCGGTGGCGAGGCGACGCCGGCTTTCGCATCGATGGGCGGATGGAACGCGTGGTGGACGGGCACCAGCGCGCCCACCGTGCCGCCGCAGCCGAGCAACGGCATCGCGTGGTTCTACGGCAGCGGCGCGCTGCAGTATTTCTATGCGCGCAACCCGTCGCTCGACGTGCGCAACTACCGCGCGGAAGACTTTGCCGCGCGCATCGCCGCCGTCTCGCAGCTGATGGATTCGACGAACCCCGATTTGGGCGCTTTCCACGCGCGCGGCGGCAAGCTGCTGATGCTGGAGCACATGGCCGACTATGCGCAGAGCCCGTTCGCAGGCATCCGCTACTACGAGTCGATCGTCGCGCGCATGGGCCGCGACAACGCGGACCGCTTCCTGCGCCTGTACACCGCGCCCGGCGTCGATCACGTGGGCAGCGGTGCGCCGGCCAACGTCGACATGCTCGGCGCGCTGGCCGACTGGGTCGAGCGCGGCCGTGCGCCCAGCGGGCTGCAGCTGGTCGAGCAGGAAGTGCCGCCGCCGTTCAAGGCCGTGCGTGCGCGCCCGCTGTGCGAATGGCCGCTGTGGCCGCGCTACACCGGCGGCGATGTGTCGCAGGCCGCCAGTTTTCAGTGCAGCAGGTAGCGCGGCGGGGCTGAACGGCTTCTCAGACTGCGCAGCTGTCGGGCCCGCATGAGGTCGGGCCGGCGCCCGCCGCCGTGGCCGGCGAGGGCAGCACGAGCCCGGCGAGCTGCGCCTTCCATTCTTCGGTACGGCCGAGCCAGGGACCGATCTCGATCCGGCCCTCGCTGCCGTCGGCCTGCGCCAGCACGAAGGTCGGAAAGCCCTGGCCGCCCGCGCGCTGCAGCAGCTGGCGGCTTGCGGCGATGTGCCGGGAGGTCGCTTCGCCGCCAAGGCGCGAGAAGGCCGATGCGAAGGCGCCTGCATCGAAGCCGAGCTCCGTTGCCAGCGCCGTGAGCACGTCCGCATCGGCCACGCGCCGGCCTTCGACATAGTGCGCGCGCTGCAGCCGATGGATCATGTCGAGGCCGCCGCCTTCGCGCAGCGCCTCGGCCGCGAGCACCGCGGTGGTCGGCGGCTCGGAGTCCATCACCGCGCCGGTGTCGCGCAGCAGGCCGTCGAAGTAGGCTTCGCCGAAGGGCTGGCCCGTGAGCTCGGCAATGCGGCGGTCGTGCGGCATCACGTAGTCGCGCCATTGCGGCGTGATCGCACGCCGATTGGCGCCGGTCATCATGCCGCCGCCGTGGAACGCGACCTTGAGGCCCGGCACGCCGCGCGCCGCCTCGACCAGCGGCGCAGCCGCATAGCACCAGCCGCACATCGGATCGAAGATGTAGTGCAGCGTGGCGCCTGCTGCCGATGGGTTGTCGTTCACTGCGGCCACTTCATTTCTCCCTTGATGACCTTGGCGCCCAGTTCGAGCGACGAGGCGCCTTCGAGCTTCGGGTAGCGCTTCTTCATCGCGGCAATGAGCGCGGCCGAGTCCGCGGCCTTCTTCGCCTCGGTCTCGAAGGCCTGCAGGTAGCTGCGCGTGAACTTCACCGAGGCGAGCGCGTAGGGCGCACTGCCGTCCGCATTCGGAAGGTAGTGGCCGGGCACCACGGTCTTCGGGCGCAGCGCCTCGATGCGGCCGAGGGTCTTGATCCAGTCGCGGCGCGAGGCGGGCGTCTGCGTGTCGGCCACCCACACATGGATGTTGGCCGAGACCGGAATGCCGCCGACCACCGCCTTGAGCGAGGGGATCCATGCAAAGGTGCGTTCGGGCGTGGGGCCGTCGAGGCCGACGACATGGATCTTGCGGCCTTCGAGCGTGATGCTGTCGCCGGCCAGCGGCTCGGGCACGACCAGCGCCTTGGGCGCGTTGTCCTTCAGGATCGGGCCCCAGTGCGCGAGCTTGCCGTCCTTGGAGGCCTGGATGGCTGCCACGGTCTGCGGCGTGGCGACGATCCTTGCGTCGGGGAACGCGGCCTGGATCACGTCGAGGCCGAAGTAGTAGTCGGGGTCGCTGTGGCTGATGTAGACCGTGGTCAGCTTCTTGCCGCTGGCCTTGATCTTCTGCACCAGCGCCTCGGCGTCGTTACGCTGGAACTGCGCGTCGATCAGCACGGCATCGGCCTGGCCCATGACCAGTTCGGAAGACACCGGGAACATCGACTTGGCGCCGGGGTTGTACACCTCCAGCTTGAGCGGCTCGGCGGCATGGGCCGCCAGGGCAGCGAACGACAGGGCGGCGCCGAGCGCGGCGGCGGAGAGAAGGGTTCTGCGGAACATTCGGGTCTTTCGGTGGAGTGGCGTTGGCGGGATGGCAGCGCGGACAGCCCGAATGTTAGGTTTCGTGAATGGAAACAAAAACCCTGTATTTGCCAATGAATAGTTTCGCATTTCGAACGAATCACCCAGCGACCTCGCGCTCGGTCGCGCACCGTTCGAGATGCGCCACCAGCAGTTGCGCCGACGGCGAGAGCGCCGCTTCGTCGCGAAAGCAGATCGCGAATCGGCGGCGCGCCCAGGCATCGGCGAGCGGCATCAGCCGCAGCCCGTAGGTGTCGGTGAAGGGCCGCGCCACCTCGGCCGGCACCACGCTGATCGCGAGCCCGGCCCGCACCACGCGCAGGGCGGCATCGAAGTTGGACACCAGCACGCGGTACACCAGCGGCTTGCCCGCCACCGCCGCTTCGCGCGCGAGCATCAGCTGCACGGCGCTCAGCGCGGGCATGCCGACGAATTCATGGCCGAGCACGTCCTCGAAGCGCACCTGGCCGTGGCGCGCCGCCGGATGCGAGGGGTGCGCGACGATCGCGAGGTGGTCGGTGCGGTAGTCGCGCCGCTGCAGGCCCTCGAGGTCGGCCGCGTCCCAGCACAGGCCGATCGAGGCGCTGCCCTCGCGGATGCCGCGCACGATCTCGGGGCTGACGCGCTCTTCCATGTCGACGCGGATGTTGCGGTGCGCGGGGTTCTGCAGGAAGTTCGCCACGTCCTCGGCCAGCGATTCGGCCAGCGCCGAGGCCGAGGCCAGGATGCGCACATGCCCGCGCGCGCCGCCTGCATAGGCGGCCATGTCGCGCTCGATGCGGTGGGCGCTGCCGAGCATCGCGCGCGCATGCTCGAGCAGCGTTTCGCCGGCGGGCGTGGGCACCACGCCGCGGCGCTTGCGCAGCAGCAGCGGCGTGCCGACGGCGTCCTCGAGCTGGGCCAGGCGCTTGCTGATGGCCGAGCCGACGATGCTGGCCTGCTCGCCCGCACGCGCGATGCTGCGGGTCTCGCAGACGGCGACGAAGAGGCGGAGCGTGGTGAGGTCGAGGTCTCTCATGATGTTCCGTTCTGGAATCGAATGGCTTCCAAAATATACCTTCTGGATTAAATCGGAACTTCTAAGATCGACGCCGACCCTCACGACGGAGACCAGTTTTGATTCATGCCTTCCTGCCGCCCAGCGCGGACGTTCGCGAAGTGGGGCTGCGCGACGGCCTGCAGAGCATCGCCAGAACCCTGCCCACCGCCCAGAAGCTCGAATGGATCCGCGCTGCACACGCCGCCGGCCAGCGCGAGATCGAAGTCGGCTCCTTCGTGCCCGCGCGCCTGCTGCCGCAACTGGCCGACACGGCCGAGCTGCTGGCCTTTGCAAAGACGCTGCCCGGGCTCGTCGCCTCGGTGCTGGTGCCCAACCTGCGCGGCGCCGAACTGGCCATTGCCGGCGAGGCCGATCTCATGATGGTGCCGCTGTCCGCCAGCCACGCCCACAGCCTTGCCAACCTGCGCAAGACGCCCGACGAAGTGGTGGCCGAGGTCGCGCGCATCCGCGCCGCGCGCGACGCCGCGGGCTCCAGGACCTTGATCGAGGGCGGCGTGGGCACTGCGTTCGGCTGCACGATCCAGGGCCATGTGGACTCCGGCGAGGTGCTGCGGCTGATGCAGGCGCTGCTCGATGCGGGCGCCGACCGCGTGAGCTTGGCGGACACCGTCGGCTATGCCGATCCCGCGATGGTCCGCAGCCTGTTCGAGCGCGCGCAGCGCATCGCGGGCGAGCGCCTGTGGTGCGGCCATTTCCACGACACGCGCGGCCTGGGGCTCGCCAACGTCTACGCCGCACTGGAAGTCGGCATCGCGCGTTTCGACGCCTGCCTGGCCGGCATCGGCGGCTGCCCGCATGCGCCCGGTGCCAGCGGCAACGTCGACACCGAAGACCTCGTCTTCATGCTCGAAAGCATGGGCGTTGCAACCGGCGTCGACCTGCCGAAGCTGCTCGGCCTGCGCCAGCGCGTGGCCGGCTGGCTCGAAGGCGAGACGCTGCAGGGCACGGTGTGGCGCGCGGGTTTCCCGAAGACCTTCGCGGCAACCGCCGGAGTGGCCGCATGAACGCGGCCACCGAAGAAAAACGCCTGCCGCTCACGGGCATTCGCGTGGTCGAGTTCACGCACATGGTCATGGGCCCGACCTGCGGCATGGTGCTGGCCGACCTCGGCGCCGAGGTCATCAAGGTCGAGCCGATCGACGGCGACCGCACGCGGCACCTGCTGGGCGCGGGCGCCGGTTTCTTTCCGATGTTCAACCGCAACAAGAAGAGCATCGCGCTCGACCTGCGCCACCCGCAGGGGCTGGAAGCGGCGCTGCGCCTGTGCGCCACCGCCGACGTGGTGGCGCAGAACTTCAGGCCCGGCACCATGGACAAGTACGGCCTGGGCCATGCCGCGCTCGGCAAGCTCAACCCACGCCTGGTGTACGTCAACCACACGGGCTTCCTGCCCGGCCCCTACGAGCACCGCACGGCCCTCGACGAAGTGGTGCAGATGATGGGCGGCCTGGCCTACATGACGGGCCGCCCCGGCGACCCGCTGCGCGCGGGCAGCAGCGTGAACGACATCATGGGCGGCATGTTCGGCGCGATCGGCGCCATGGCGGCGCTGATGCAGCGCGCGCAGACCGGCAAGGGCCAGGAGGTGCAGTCGGCGCTGTTCGAGAACAACGTGTTCCTGGTCGGCCAGCACATGCTGCAGTACGCGATCACCGGCCAGGCCGCCGCGCCGATGCCCCAGCGCATCTCGGCCTGGGGGCTGTACGACGTGTTCACCGTGAAGGACGGCGAGCAGATCTTCCTGGCCGCGGTGAGCGACGCGCAATGGACCGTGTTCTGCGGCGCGCTGGGCTTCGACGACCTGAAGGCCGACCCGGCGCTGCGCACCAACAACGACAGGGTCCGCCTGCGTCCTACCTTGCTCGCGGACCTGCGCCAGCGCCTGGCCGACCGCCCGGCCGCCGAACTGTCGGCCATCTTCGAGGCGCGCGGCCTGCCGTTCGCGCCCATCGTGCGGCCCGAGGACCTCTACGAGGATCCGCACCTGAAGGCGACCGGCGGCCTCGCCGACATCCGCCTGCCCGACGGCGAGCGCGCCGGCCAGACCGCGCAGACCACGCTGTTCCCGATCACGCTCGGCGGCGAGCGCCTGGGCGTGCGCCTGGACCCGCCGACGCTCGGCGAGCACACGCGCGAGCTGCTCGCCGAGCTCGGCTACGGCGATGCGCAGGTGGTCGCGATGCAGGCCGAATCGGCCGTCGCCTGAACGCCTTTTCCAAAAAACATAAAGAGAGACAAAGACCATGCACACGATCCCTCCTCCGATGACCCGCCGCGCCGTCCTGGGCTTCGGCACCTGCGCCGCTGCGCTGGTGGCGTGCCCCGCGATCGCACAGGGCTCCGACAAGCCCGTCCGCTTCATCCTGCCGATCAGCGCCGGCTCGGGCGTGGACGCCATCGCGCGCGCGGCTTCGGTTGCACTCGGCAAGGCCTTCGGCCAGCCGGTGGTGATCGAGAACCTGCCCGGCGCGGGCGGCATCACCGGCACCTCGGCCGTCGTCAAGGCCGCGCCCGACGGGCTCACGCTCGGCATGGTGTCGAACAACCACGTCATCAATCCGGCCGTGTACAAGAAGATGCCCTTCGACGCGCTCGGCGACGTCACGCCGATCAGCGTGGTGGGCGCGACGCCGCTGGTGCTGGTGGTCAATTCCAAGCTGCCCGCGAAGAACGTGAAGGAACTGGTGGCGCTGCTGCGCGCCCGGCCCGAGAGCTACAACTACGCCTCGTCGGGCAACGGCACCATCATCCACCTGGCCGGCGAGATGTTCATGGAAGAGGCCGGCGTGAAGGCGCGCCACATTCCCTACAAGGGCACCGGCCCGATGGTCACCGACATGATCGCGGGGCAGGTCGAGATGGGCGTGGTGGCGCTGCCCGCGGTGCAGCCGCACCTCAAGAGCGGCGCGCTGCGCGCCATCGGCCTGTGCGGCCCGGCACGCTCGCCGGCCGCGCCCGACATTCCCACCATCGCCGAGCAGGGCCTGCCCAACTACGTCGTGGAAGGCTGGTTCGCGGTGATCGGCCCGCCGAAGATGCAGCCTGCCGACGTCCAGCGCGTGCACGACGCCGTGGCCGCGGCCTTCGCGAGCGCCGAGGTGCGTGAGGCCATGGACAAGCAGGGCAACATCATCAAGCCCACCTCGCCCGAGCAGGCCGCGAGCTACTTCCGCAGCGAGGCGGCGCGCTATGCGGCGCTGGTGAAGAAGGCGAACGTGGTGCTGGAGTGAAGCACCGATTCAGGCAGCGCTCGTGAATTTGAGCCCGAGGATGCCCGCGACGATCAGGCCCACGCAGATGAGGCGCGCGGCGTTGGCGGGCTCATGGAACAGCACGATGCCCAGGATCACCGTGCCCACGGCACCGATGCCGGTCCACACCGCGTAGGCCGTGCCCACGGGCAGCGAGCGCATCGCCCAGCCCAGCAGCACCACGCTGAGCACCATCGAGATCGCAGTGCCGACGGAAGGCCAGAACCTGGTGAATCCTTCGGTGTACTTGAGCCCGATGGCCCAGCCCATTTCGAGCAGCCCCGCCACCAGCAAAACGATCCACGCCATGCACGCTCCTTGAAAAGTTTCAGTTCTCCGGCCGCACGGCACGGTAGAGGGCGCGCACGAAATCCGACTGCGTGATCATGCCGGTGAGCCGCTTTTCATGGTCGATGATGGGGATATGGTGGTGGCCGCCCTCGGAGAACAGCGGCACCAGGTCGACCACCGGGCGGTCCGCGCTGGCCACGCGCACCTGGCGCGTCATGATCTGGCCCACCACCTCCGGCTTGTTCGACACCACGGTGCGCGTGGCGCGGATCAGGTCGCGCAGGCGGCCGGCAATGCCTTCGTGGTGCTCCAGGTCGAGCTGGCGGAAGAAGTCGGCCTGCGTCACGATGCCGACCACGCGGCGCGTGCGGTCGGTGACCGGCAGCGCCTTGATGCGGCGCTGGTTCATCAGCATCCAGGCCTCCTGCAGCGGCGTGCCGAACTCCACCGACACCGGGTCGCGCGACATGATGTCGCCGCAGTGCAGGGTGCCGAGCCGGCGCTTGTACGACTCGAGCTCGGTCTGCTGGATCAGCGATTCGAGGTCGTCGCGGCTGATGTCCAGCACCTGGTTGTAGCGCGCCAGCACCGCATCGATGTCGGCCTGGCTGAAGCGCGCATCGGTGCGCGGCGGCTGCGCGACCTGCACATGCGGATAGCGCCTGCCCGTGAGCGAGTTGTAGGCCACGCCCGCCAGCACCAGCAGCAGCGAATTGGTGAAGAACGGAAAGAGGGCGGACGAGAAGTGCGTGGTGTGCGTGAGCACCGCGAGCAGCGCCGCCGCGCCGCCCGGCGGATGCAGGCAGCGTGCGAAGAACATCACGCCGATGGCGGCGGCCACCGCCACCGCGGCGCTCAGCGCCGGGTCGGGGATCCAGCTCACGCTGGCGATGCCGACCATCGCCGACAGCGTGTTGCCGCCGATCACCGACCAGGGCTGCGCCAGCGGACTCGCGGGCACCGCGAACACCAGCACGGCGCTGGCCCCCAGCGGCGCGATCAGCCAGACGCTGCTGCCCAGCGGCTCGGCCAGCCAGCGGCACAGCACGGCCGTGACGAGCAGGCCGATGGCGGCCCCGCAGACCGCGCGCAGCCTCTCGCGCATGTCGACGGTGGTGCGGCCCGGCAACCAGGCGCGCGCGTAGGTCAGGAACGGGGAGGTCCGCATGCGGGTATCGCTCTTTCAGGTTTCGTTGGCGAGGCTTCGTCCGATCTCGGGCCAGCGGCCGTGCAGCCAGACCCAGGCGACCAGGCCGATGCCCAGCATCAGCATGGAGGTGACGGCAAGCGCCAGTGTGGAATGCATCACCAGCGGCGCGATCGCGCCGGCCACCAGGCCGTTGGCGGTCGAGCCGATCACGGCCTGCAGCGACGAGGCCATGCCGCGGCGCTCGGGGTGCAGGTCGAGCACCAGCAGCGTGACCACCGGCACCATCAGCGCCCAGCCGAAGGCGAACACCGCCAGCGGCCACAGCGCCCATGCCACGTGCGCATCGAAGAAAAAATTGGCCGCCACGTTGACCACCGAGGTGACCAGCATGATCAGGAAGCCGTCGCGGATCTGCCGCTTGGGCGTCACCTTGCCCGCCATGCGGCCGCTGGCGCGCGCGCCCAGCATGATGCCGCCGATGGTCAGCAGGAAGAACCAGAAGAACTGCTGCGGCTGCAGCGAGAGGTGGTCGCCCAGGAAGGCGGGCGCGGCCAGCACGTAGAGGAACATGCCGTTGAACGGCACGCCGCTCGCGAGCGCGAGCAGCAGGAAGCGCGGATCGGAACACAGGTCCCAGTAGCCGCGCAGCAGGTGCCGCACGTGGAAGGACTGGCGCTGGCTCTGGTGCAGCGTCTCGGGCAGCAGCTTGTAGTTGGCCGCGAACAGAACCACGCCGACCGCCACCAGGAACCAGAACACCGCGTGCCAGCCCGCATGCACGAACAGGAAGCCGCCGATGATCGGCGCAATGGCCGGCGCCACCCCGAAGTAGATCGTCACCTGGCTCATCACGCGCTGCGCCTCGGCCGGCGGGAACATGTCGCGGATCACGGCGCGCGACACCACGATGCCCGCGCCGGTCGACAGGCCCTGCAGCCCGCGGAACAGCACCAGCTGCGCGATGTTCTGCGACAGCGCGCAGCCCAGCGAGGCGAGCGTGAACACCGCGAGCCCCCACAGCACCACCGGCCGCCGGCCAAAGCTGTCCGACAGCGCGCCATGGAACAGGTTCATGAAGGCAAAGCCGAACAGGTAGGCCGAAAGTGTCTGCTGCATCTCGGCCGGCGTGGCGCCGATGGAGCGCGCAATGCCAGAGAAGGCCGGGATGTAGGTGTCGATGGAGAAGGGGCCCAGCATGCCCAGCACCGCGAGCAGCACGGCCAGTGCCCAGCGCGGGGCCTGCCAGAGTTTGTCTGCATCGGGATTCATGGCAATTGCTCCATTCTTCTTGTTTGCGTTGCACAAAAGAGAGCGCCCGCCGCCCGTATGACGGGGCGCTGCGGGCGCTTGTGGCTTCAGGGAACCCGGATTACAGAGTATCGATGAAGCTGCGCAGTTTGTCCGAACGCGAGGGATGCTTGAGCTTGCGCAGGGCCTTCGCCTCGATCTGGCGGATGCGCTCGCGCGTCACGTCGAACTGCTTGCCGACTTCTTCCAGCGTGTGGTCCGTCGACATCTCGATGCCGAAGCGCATGCGCAGCACCTTGGCTTCGCGCGGCGTGAGGCTGTCGAGGATGTCCTTGACCACGTCGCGCAGGCCCGCCTGCATCGCGGCCTCGATCGGGGCCGTGTTGCTGCTGTCCTCGATGAAGTCGCCCAGGTGCGAATCGTCGTCGTCGCCGATGGGGGTTTCCATCGAGATCGGCTCCTTCGCGATCTTCATGATCTTGCGGATCTTGTCTTCCGGGATCTCCATCTT
>Ga0157373_10001555_pt1 | contig 17499 bp, 17 predicted proteins | sample C65metaG_FD_113460 | JGI IMG/M metagenome (GOLD analysis project Ga0157373, IMG submission 113460) | Corn rhizosphere microbial communities from Kellogg Biological Station, Michigan, USA - C6-5 metaG | ecosystem: Host-associated > Plants > Roots > Rhizosphere > Soil | place: USA: Michigan... | reverse complement strand
GTGCATCCCGTCGAAGAAGGCGGCGCACAGATTGTCGAGTCGCACAGCCTTATACCCCAAGCTCTCTACCACGCGTTCGCAACCTTCGGAGTGTTGATGTCGCCAGACCTTCCGCTTTCCAGGCGACAACACGAAATCATCACCACGGTTGTGTCTGTAACAAACAGGTGCGTCTATTGAATCGAATCCCACGCAGAGTTTCTGCGTCGCGTAACGTTGGACGAAAGCTTAGTTCGCGCACTCGAGACCGACTACACAAAGGCCTCGCTGACCGTGCCGGAGAAAACGATGGTGGAGTACGTAATACAGCTGACGCGGGACGCGACCAAGATCAGTCCCGCTCATCACGAACGCCTCCGCGAGGTGGGCTTCGATGACAGAGGTATCTTGCAAATCACGTTGATCGCGTCATGGTTCAACTACATCAATCGCGTCGCTGACTCTCTCGGCGTTGGAAGGCACCCTTGAGTCTCGCCGCCTCTCAACAGAGCCCGGATGCCCTGCAAAACCATCCGCCGCACAGCCTGAGCGAATCTGATCCCGGGTACTACGGGTGGCGCGTGGCTCTGGCAGCCTGCTTTGGCGTCATGGCAGGATTCGGCTCGCTCTTCGTTTATACCTTCGCAGCTTTCGTCAAACCCCTGGGCGCCGAATTTGGATGGAGCCGCGAAGTCGTATCACGCGGCTTCGGGTTTGCAGCCATCACCTTGGGCGCATGTTCGCCCTTATTGGGCCGCTGGATTGACCGTTACGGCCCTCGACGCATCATTCTTCCCTGCATGACGGTTTTTGGATGTGGCGTCGCCTTACTGGCACTCTTGCGATCCCAAGTCTGGCAGTTCTACGTCACCTGCATCGTGTTGGGTGCGGTTGGCAACGGTGCAGCTCATCTCGCTTACTCGCGATCGATTTCTACGTGGTTTCAACGGCGTTTGGGGATGGCTCTCGCTTTCGTGATGGTAGGTGCAGGCTTGGGTGCCATGATTCTCCCCGTCGTTGCTCAAACCATCATCACCCACTCCGGATGGCGCGCCGCGTACTTATCACTGGGCTGCATTGCGCTACTACTCGGACTTCCGCTCAGTTGGCGCTATGTCCGCGAACGAGGCCCCGTCGAAAACCCTGCTGCGCCCGTCGAACATTCCGGAAAAACATGGCAACAAGGCTTACAGTCTTTTTCGTTCTGGATCATCGTCGCTGTTCTTTGCGTGAGTTCGATAAGCATGAACGGGGCGATCACACAGATGTCCGCATTACTTACGGATCGAGGAATCACGGCCAAACAGGCTGCGCTGTGCGCCTCCATGCTTGGTGGTTCAAGTTTGTTGGGCCGAGTGGTTGTGGGATGGTTGCTGGACCGATTTTTTGGCGCACGCGTCGCACTTCTGGTAAACCTCGTCACTGCCGCAGGCGTTTTCCTGCTCGCCCGCGCAAATAGTTTCTCCGCTGGGTGCGCGGCGGCCGCACTCATCGGCGTTGGAGCTGGCGGCGAAGCCGCGATTACGCCCTATTTGCTGACTCGTTATTTTGGCCTGCGCTCTTTTTCTACGTTGTACGGTCTAACGTGGTCCTTCTATGCTGCTTCCGCAGCGGTTGGTCCAGTGATACTAGGCCGCGCCTTTGATTCAACCGGCTCCTACTCTTCCTTGTTAGTCGCCTTGGCCGCCGCGCTGGCAGCGGCGGCCGCCATGAATCTCTTGCTTCCAAGGTATTCGACCATCGCACAAGCTATTGAACCGTAAATGTTCCCGGCCCGCTGGCAACTCCTCCTGCCGTCGTAACAGCGACCTTGCCCGTCTTCGCCGCTGCTGGAACCGTCGCCGTCACTTGAGTATCCGAATTCACAGTGAAGGCCGTGGCTTTTACTCCACCGAAACTGACTGCTGTCGCCTGCTTCAGGCTCATGCCCGTGACCACGACCTGTGCTCCTACCTTGCCGGCCTTAGGATTGAAACCCGAAACTGTCGGTAAAACTTTGTAGGTCTGGGGCGACACCAGATTTCCGCCAGGCTCGAGTACGGTGACCGGGCCGGTCGTTGCGCCTGCCACTACCTTCGCCGTCATGAACGTATCGTTAGCCGCCACGAATGTTCCTGCCCCCGCTCCGAATTTCACTCCGGTCGCGTTTGAAAATCCTTGCCCCAGAATGTTCGCAGAAGCTCCAACTTTGCCCGACCAAATTACGAAGACGGAAACAAACGCCTTGAGGTGATTGTCAAAGCTGTACACCACTCCCGAGTCGGCCGGGCCACCAGCCGTCGTGAGCCCATAAATCTTGCCATTCGTGTGCAGCAGTGGCGCAGATTCCGGATCCCATCCAGTCGCCTTGGCAAAGTCGTGCAGCACCGCGAAGGTTGTACCAGTTGTATTGACTTTGAACAGCGTCCCGCGCGTGCCCGCACCACCTTTTTGACAGACGCCATACAGAAATCCATCGCTGCCTTGCACCAACGAAGACGTCAACGCATATCCGCTCGCGGGCGCCGTATTGCTGAAATTTTTTATGACTTTGTAGGCCCCGCCCGTGGTCAATTGATAGACCACCCCCCCGTTGGGGGATGTTCCGCCCAGATAGGTCGTTCCGTAGAGTTTCTTGTCGCTGCCTTGCACCAGGCCGCCAATTGGGAAACCTCCGGTGGCGTCGGTGAAGTTATGGAGAATTTTTAGCTTGCCGGCAGTCGTGACTTGGAAGGCCGTCCCCCGCGCAAATGTTCCGCCATACTGAGTTGTGCCATAAAGCTTCCCGTCCGCGCCCAGAACCAAGATGGACTGGCTCAACGCCGGTAGCGTTGCGATCACCGTGAAAGCGCCAGATGGCGTCAACCGGTAGATGGCGAACTTAGTACCCGATCCAGTTCCACCGTAAAGGTTTCCGTCAGGAGCCTGCACTGGCGGCGTGCGTGGAAAACCGCCATCGTTGCCATTTGTGAAGCTGTACAGCACAGTCGGAGTACCGCCCGCCGCGCTGATCTTGAAAATCACGCCAGCGTTGTTGGCTCCTCCATTCACCGTCGTTCCGTAGAAGTTGCCGTCGAAACCCAGGCTTAGCCCGCCTTGAGGGTTCGAGCCGTGCGGTCCGTCGAAATTAAACAGGACGGTTTGTGCGCCGGATGGCGTCACCATGAAAACGTTCCCACGCGATGCCGCGCCGGTACCTGCGATCGCAGTCCCGTACATGTTGCCATCACGCCCCTGCGCTAGTACCTGCGGAAACGTGGAGCAGCACCCGTGTGGCCCGTCAAAGTTGTAGATGTTGTTGTAGGTCTGCCCATGCAGAGCAGCGCTCAACAGCAACAGCGTAACGATCTTCGCGAAATAGTGCGGCCCATTCCATTGCGATCTCATTAACCACTCCTGAGCATAAATTTGTCGGACTCGGCCTGCTCAAACGCCACGCAAATCCGGCACTTGAAATCTGGCCGCACGCACAACCCAGCTAATGTTGGCCAGCCTCAGCCTGCCGCGAGACTTTGGCGCGGCGTCAGTCGCTAGTCAATTCGCCCAGGATGAGTTTTGAATGAGTTTTGTCTGAGGGACGTAAGCTTAAGTAAATACAGAATCGAACTGTCGTCGAATGAACGCGAGCAACCCAGCTGACCACACGGTCCATTCACCGTGTTAGTAAACATTCGTTGTTCAATCACCTGTTTCGACCTGCAGTAGAATCAACCCTGCTGATCCCCAAGGAGTCTCATGCGCCTTCTGCTGCTGACCGTCGTCCTGGCCCTCTGTTGCTGCACGTTCGCTGCTGCTCAATTCGACGACATCATTAAAAAGGCTGGCGAGACCCTTACCCACGGAAGCACTTCGGGCTTGAGCGATGACAAAATTACCGCTGGTCTGAAGCAGGCACTGCAATTGAGCACCGGAAAGGCAGTCTCCCTCACAGGTAGACCAGATGGCTTTCTCAAAAACCAGGCAATAAAGATTTTGCTGCCGCCCAAACTCCAGACGATCGGCAAAGGGATGCGCATGCTTGGCATGGGCGCCAAGGTCGACGAACTCGAGGTTGGCATGAACCGCGCCGCCGAGCAGGCCGCACCTCAGGCAAAACAGATCTTCCTCGCTGCCCTGAAGAAGATGTCTTTTGACGATGCTCGCCACATTCTCACCGGTGGCGACACGGCGGCTACCGAATACTTTCAACGCACTTCCACTCCCGATCTCACCGCCGCCTTCGCTCCCATCGTCCAGCATTCCATGGAAAATGTCGGCGTCGTCAAACAGTACGACCAGTTCATCGCCAGCGCTCCAGGTGGCAGCACTTTTGCCGGACAATTCGATCTCAACAAATACGTAGTCGGCAAAACTCTCGACGGACTCTTCCACGTGCTCGGCGAAGAGGAAAAGCAAATCCGAAAAGATCCCGCCGCTCAGACCACCGCGCTACTTAAAGAAGTGTTTGGCCGGAAATGAACTCCTGATTTCTAACTACGCTCTCGTCGCTTCGCCCGGAACATTTGCGGATTGCGCCAAACCCCTCCTCATGGAAAAATGCCGGATGCTTCGACCCGTCTTCTTTCTGCTTCTCTCCGCTCTTACGCTAGGGGCTCAGACCCTCGCGCCGCAAGCGGACCAACAACTCGCGCGCGACATCTACAAGGAATTCGTCGAAATCCAATCCGGATTCACAACCGGCGCCACAACTCCCGTGGCCGAAGCTGCAGCAGTCCGCTTAAAGGCGGCCGGCTTCCCCGATTCCGATATCTTCCTGGGCGGAGCCACACCGAAGAAATCAAATCTCGTCGTTCGTTACCACGGGACCGGCGCTGCCAAGCCGATTCTGCTTCTTGCCCACACCGACGTAGTCGAAGCCAAACGCGAGGACTGGACGACCGATCCATTTCAATTCCTCGAAAAGGACGGTTATTTCTATGGTCGCGGCACTGGCGACGACAAAGCGCAGGCAGCGATCTGGATTGCAAACCTCATTCGTTACAAGCGTGAAGGCTTCAAGCCGGATCGCGACATCATCGTCGCTCTCACCGCCGACGAGGAAGGCGGTGGTCCCTACAACGGGGTCGACTGGCTACTTAAGAATCACCGCGATCTGATCGATGCTGAGTTGGCGCTCAACGAAGGTGGATGGGGCGAGTCTTCTCATGGCAAGAAAATATCGAACGATCTTCAGGTCAGCGAAAAATACGTTCTCGATTTTAGCTTCGTAGTTCGCAATAAGGGCGGCCACAGCTCCCTGCCGGTTGCGGATAACGCGATTTATCACCTCGCCGCTGCGCTCGACCGTCTTGCACACTTTAGCTTTCCCTTGAAGACCAATGACGTTACAGCCGCCTACTTCCGAGCGATGGCAAACATCGAAACTGGAGCAATTGCCACGGAGCTTGCAAAAGTGGCGGAAGGCTCTCAGGAGGCAATGCAGAAAGTTTCCGCTGCGAGCCCCGCGTGGAACGCTACCCTTCGCACAACCTGTGTAGCAACTCAACTGGAAGGTGGCCACGCCAGAAATGCTTTGCCGCAACGCGCTGCCGCCAACGTCAACTGTCGCGTATTGCCCGAAGACTCTCCTGAATACGTTGAGGGTGAACTCAAGAAAGTAGTTGCCGATGATCAGGTCTCAATCACGGTTACCGCCAACGCCGGTAAAGGCCCGGCTTCAGCAATGCGGCCGGACGTTCTCAACGCTGTCAAAGCGGCCAGCGAATCCCTTTGGCCAGGCGTCCCAGTTGTCCCAACAATGGTCATGGGCGCAACTGACGGCAGATATCTGCGCGAAGTTGGCATTCCTACCTACGGCATTCAAGGCATTTTCTTTGACCGCGAAGACATCCGCTTCCACGGTCGAGACGAACGCGTGCCCGTGCAGTCTTTTTATGAAGGACAAACGTTCATGTATGACTTGGTAAAGGCTCTTGCGAAAACTGCAAAGTAAACATTGCCAAGGAACGCCATTGTTATGATCGCCGCTTGCTCTTTTTGACGGGAACAGTTTTCCGCGCGCGCTTCGCCTTTTTCGTCCTGGCTTTGCCTTTCGAGGTCGACTTTACAGCTTTCGCCCGAGCATTCGAGGTCAGCGCGTCAGATAACTCATACGCTTCCTGAAGCCAATCCGTGATAGGCGGCTCTACTTCATCCCGATGCTTGATCTGAACAATATGGTAGACCTTTGACTTCGAAGCGTGATCGAAGCGGCGCACCTGCGGAGCCTTTACCGTGCGGCCAAGGAACACGCAGACTTCCAGAAAGGTCCGCTTCGGACGCACGAAGAAGTAACACGACTTGCGGGAGAACATCACCGACTTGTGCGACGCGTAAATCCGTTGCTCACCAAACGACGCCGCAGTCTCGCGCAACCTTTGCCACGCGTCCTGCAGTTCTTCCGAGAGGTCTTTCATCAGCGCTTCCTCGGTCGTAGTCCAGCAGTCGTGCTGCTCCCCTTCCTCAACCAACTGCTTGCAGTGGTAACACACGCGGCCTGTCATCCTGACATTGTAGTGCTGGAGCTGTGATACCGGAGCTGTAGTGCCCGCGCACATTCGGCACGAGTCCTGCCTACCTACACCAGTGGCTGGTCAGGTTTGTAATTGTGGCGCAGCGTCAACGAGCCATCGGAATTGACCTTCTGCCGGCACGCCCAACGCACGGGATAACGCACACCCTTGACCTCAAGCTCTGCTTTCAATCGCAGACCCTCCCATTGAGAACCCGCGGGTAGCATGAGCATGGCTTGATGAACACCGGTTGGCTTCGGATACCCCGCGTCAACGCATCCTGATACGTTGACCTTTTTGTCCTCGCTGAACACGCTCAGGCGGAGCACGCCAGGAACGGGCGCAATTCCATCGTTCGCGAGTCCGATCACCAGACCGGTAACTCCGTCACGCGCGAAAGTCCATATAAATGACGGACGAACGCGGTAGCCAATCTGCCGAGCGATCTGGTCAATCGGCTCCGGAAACTTGTCATAGTAGCTCAAGATGCTGGCCGCTGACTGGTTGTGCCAGCTCCAAAGCGACAGATAATTGACGCCGACGTCGCTCGCGTGCGAAATGATTTGCTCGTTGTAAGTGATTCCGTCTTCATCGATGCGAAGTTCCTTAGGATCACCGGTAGTGAAACCCACCTCGCAAATCGCAGCCACCCAAGGCGGACGGTAGCTCAACGCTTCGATCTGCGTGTTCTCGATGAAAATCGTGTCGGTGCGTATCCAGTTTCCGCTGCGGATCGTCCGGTCCAGCATGTCGGAGTTGCCAACATTGCTGAAATCGGGCTGCGTGTTCGTGGCCAATGGAACTTTTGTCCACTGTTCGAGTTGCGCCTCGAACATCGCGGCCCATGTTCGTTCCGCAACCAACTGGCTTGAAAAAGGATTGCCCTCGTATGGCCACGTGTGTCCTTCGCCCCAAAAGCCGTACATCATCGTGTCCATGAACTCGACCTGCGGATGGCCGTTGAGGTCAGCTGCGAGCAGCGCATTTAATTCGCGAAATGCAGACTGATATGCCGGATGATCATATTGCGGCACACGGTTGTCCTTCCGGTATCGCATTTCCGCAGGATTGCCCTTCCATTCACCCTTGAGTTTTACGTAAGGAACCTTCTTAAGGAGAAAATCCGGCATACCCGGTTCTGGGAAATCGGGATTCTCCAGCATGACTCGGAAGCCGATCCGCTTCTCGTAGCGGCGCGCAAGATCGAATGTAATCTTCCACCAGTCCGGAAAGTCCAGACGGCCAGGCTGTTTTTGTACATCGCGCCAGTTAGGTCGGATGTAGATCTTCTGCGCGAATGGGAGCTTGATCAGATCTTCCAGCGTTCGTTCCAGCGCTTGCCCCGGGACATGGAGCAGCCCCGTGTCGTCGGAGGCATACACGATCAAGCCCATCCCGTAGTTCGCAACGATGTCTTTAGATGGAGTAGTCACCATCGCTACCTCGCTTTCTGGGACAACAGCACCAGGCCCATACTGTGGGAACGGACCTTGATAAAGCCGATCAGAAACGGAAGGTCCCGATCCCCAGTCGTATTTATCCCAGCTGTGTTCAGGAATAGAGGCGTTGGCGGTAGGTTTACATACACCAACTGCGATGCCAGCGGCGGTGGCAGACTTCAAGAACCTGCGTCGGTCCATGAGCGCTCCTGCGACGGCGAAAATTGATCAGGATTGCACGACACGCAGATCATAGCTCATGATCGAAACGAAAAGAAAGCATAAGAAATGATTCGTAATATTTTTAAAGCGCAGACTTGAACACAAGGCTCCGATGGGCGGAGTCGACGTTTAAGCGCGGGATTGGTCCCTTCCCCCAAAGCACTAATCCCGACTTGTTTACGGCGTTGTACATCGCGAGGTTGACGTAGGTGAGATACACCTGTGTTCCTGGCGTGGTCAAAGCGGTGGTCAGTGCAATCCTATTCCAATCGACCACCGCGTTCGTGGCCAACTACACCTGTCGTCGGTCGCAGGCCGTCGATCATTTCAGCGTCGAAAGGAGTTTCTTGAAGCGTGGGTCGTCGCGCAAAATATCGTAATCAGAATCCTGCTCAATCCAGTCTCGCTTGCCCCAGCCGCGGGCGAGTACGCGTTCGAGGTACATCAGGGATTTTTCTTTCTGCCCTGCTTTGGCGTAAAGGCATGCCGCGCTGGTCAGGGTGGTCATATCCTCGGGATGGAGTTCGAGCGCTCGTTGGCACCATTCAAACGCGCGTTCCACCTGACCATCCTCAAAAAGCGCACCGGAGCCGAGGGAGAGCGCGCGCGCATCGGTCGGGTTGAGCATGAGTATGCGCTCGGCCCGACGGACGCCTTCTCGCGTTGCAACTCGGGATTCCTCCATTCGCCCTAGTTGCCGCAGAGACTGGCCTTGCAGCATGGCACTTTGAAAGTCTTCCTGCCGAACGTCGGCCGCCTTTCCAAACAACTCAGCCGAGCGTGCAATTTCGCCGCCGGCAAAGCAAGATCGAGCAAAGTAGTAATAGGCCTCGAAGAATGCGGGATTAAAGCGAATCGCTTCTTCAAATTCCCTGGCGGCCTCGGCGTAACGCCCTGACAGTGATAGAACGAATCCCCAGGCCGCGTGCGGTTCAGCCAGGTTAGGAGAGAGCTCGAGTGCTTTTCTGCAAGCGCGCTCGGCCAGAGAGAGGTCTTCTTCTTTAGACCCGAACCACTCGTAGAGCGTTGCGTGAGCAGCAGAGAGACATGCCCACGCAGGGCCGTACCCGGAATCAACCTCGATGGCGCGTTCAAACATCTCGCCACTGCTCTCGAGATCCGTCTGCGTCATGCGGTGCAGATAGTGGCGGCCTCGAAGGTAGTACTCGTAGGCCTCTCCGCGTGTGTGAGGCCGTAATGTCGACGGTCGCTCACTGAGAGTCGGGACCCCGCCCCGCATGGAATCGACGACTCGTTCGGCAATCTCGTCCTGGATCGCGAAAACGTCGTCAAGCACTCGATCGAAGCGTTGCGACCAGTGGTGGTAGCCCGTCGCGACTTCAATCAGTTGCACGGTGACGCGCAACCGGTTGTCAGCTTTGCGCACGCTTCCCTCGAGTAAGCGGTCGACATTGAGATGGCGTCCTACAGACTGAACGTCGGCGCCGGGACTTCGAAACTGAAATGAGGCGGTGCGGGACGCGACTCGCAGGCCATCAATGCGAGTAAGGGCGTTGATGAGTTCCTCGGCCAATCCATCGCAGAAAAAGTCCTGATCGCCTGCAGGACTCATGTCAGCGAATGGCAGGACGGCAATGGCGGGAACCTTCGTTGCCTGCGCAGCCGCGTTGGCGGATTTTTCATCGGGCGCTTCCGTGAGTTGAGCGACGAATTGATACCCGCGCCGATGGCGAGTCTCAATAAAACGCGGCTTCTTGGCGTCGTCCGCGAGCGCTCTCCGCAGCTCCTGAACACACGACGTGAGCGCGTCGTCTCCGACTGAGACTCCATCCCAAACAAAAGTGAATAGATCTTCCTTGGTAACCGGGTGGCCGGCGCGCATCAATAGGACTTTGAGAACGGCGGCTGCTTTCGGTGTAAGCCGCAGCTCCCGCGCTCCTGACCAGAGGCGGCCAGTCTCTGTCTCGAACCGAAATTTGTCGAAGGTGAAGTTCGGCGCCATATCACCCGTTCTAGTCCCGCCCGAGAACCGGCGTTTTCCCGGAGAAATCCCGTCGCGTTCCCATGACTTCCGAAGTGTACACGCCCTATCTTTGCGGCGGACCAAAGGGGGAAAGATACCCAGATGCGTCGTCCCGCTGGCAAATTAGCACGTCTTATCGGTAGCGATCAGGCGGCCAGCAAACTCCCCAAGTAGGCCAATTCTAAACAAATCAATTAGCGATAGAGAAGGAGAAATGACGTGAAAACAATTGCGATATCGAATTACCGCAGGCTAGCTTTTGTGGCCATCCTGGCATCCTTGATTGCAGCCGGATCCATCTCGGCTTTTGCCGTTCCAAAGGCCCAAGTGTTGCGAGTTAGCGACGGAGCGACTCACACGGGCCTCTGCTGCTCGTCGTGGAATGACTCAATACGGGTCGTTGAGCCGAACTATCTGGTTCCGATCATTGTGACTTGGAGCACGGAGTATCAGAGCGCAACACCGTTTGTGGTCGGATTCAGCCTCAACGACGGCCCGTGCACGTTTTTCGGTCCCAAGTCGATCCCAGCCTTCAATCCCGGTGATTCCACGATGGCTACGATCACGTTTCAGTGGGTCATCATGCCGGGCGACTACAAACTGACACCCGGAAGAAATGTGATCCGACTCTGTGGCGGTGGAGTGTCCTCGAATACCGACACCATCACACTGGGATTCGGAACACTCACAGCACGCTTCGGAAAGTAAGCGTCTGTCCAGTTGGCGCGAACGACTTGGAGCCAACGGCTCCCGATTGGAATAAACAGCCAGGCTCGCAGGTTCGGGAGCCTGGCCTGGCGAAGCAGGATTGCAAAGTCCAATTTCCTAGAGAGATGACGAAGGAGAACAAAATGTTCAATCGCATAATCGCTTTCTTGTACGGCGTTGCTTGCTATCTCGCGTTCTTGGCTGCGTTTCTGTACGCCATAGGGTTCATCGGGAACTTCCTCGTTCCGAAGTCGATTGACTCCGGCATGCAGATGTCCTTCATGAACGCTTTGGCGATCAATGCCGCTTTGCTCGGGCTCTTCGCGGTTCAACACAGCGTCATGGCCCGGCAATGGTTTAAGCGCGCGTGGAGCCGCATCGTGCCCACATCCGTTGAGCGCAGCACCTATGTACTGTTTTCGAGTCTCGCTCTGCTCTTGTTGTTCTGGAAATGGCAGCCCATGGGCGGAGTGGTCTGGGATGTAGAGAGCGGTCTCGGGCGAGCGGCCCTTTACTCGCTATATGCCGCCGGTTGGGCGATCGTGCTTGCTGCGACATTTCTCATCAACCACTTTGATCTATTTGGATTGCGCCAGGTATGGCTACACCTGCTGGGACGCCCATACACGCAGCTTGAGTTCCGCACTCCTGGACTCTATCGCTATGTTCGCCATCCGTTATATGTGGGATGGCTGCTAGTGTTCTGGTCAGCGCCGAAGATGACATTGGCTCATCTGGTCTTTGCCGCGGCCACGACGGCCTACATTCTTATTGCCATTCAATTTGAGGAACGGGATCTGATTCGCGTTCACGCCGAATACGCGGAGTATCGCCGCCGTGTTCCCATGCTTGTGCCTTTTAACACTGCAAGGCAATCAGAAAGCTCAGCGAAACCCGGGGCGCAACGTGCCTGATGCCAGGAGGGAAAATGGTGAATGGCACATTCTCCGCAATACCAAGGCGCCGATGTCCGGACCCATGTAGCTGTTGAAATCGCAATTTTTTCGGACACTCCGCTCACCGTGATAAGAACGGCAATCGGTCGGCAGGACGAGGCTGCACACGACACGTTCGTGAGCGGGAACTACATCCTTCGCACTGATCGTCCCTCCTTGGGAACGAAAAAGGAAAAACAATCCAGCCGAGTTGTCGTTTCAAATAGCTCTGAACTTCGCGACGATGGCTGTGATGTCGTCGTGTTGTTCTTGAGCGCTGAATTGACGAACCCCATCCACAATTGCGCCCAGCAAAGCCTGGCAAGACAGCTCCCGATGTTGGCGCAGAGATTCGATCAGATACCGTTCGCCAAACTCTTCTCCGCGAAAATCAGTGGCCTCAGTGACGCCATCGGTGTAGAGAGCTAGCACGTCGCCAGGAGAGAGCTCTTGCTCCCGCATTGAGCAATCCCACTCTTTGAAGAGGCCCAGCAGCGTGCTTGTTGGTTCAAGCTTCTCCACGTTGCCATTTCTTTTTAGCAAGAGGCCCGACAAATGTCCGCAATTAACGTAGCGCAATCGTCTCGTAGCGTCGTTGTAGTCAGCGAACAATAAAGATGCGAAGGCATTTTCGGTGGTGTTGTCATAGAACAAACTGTTCACCGATTTGAGCAACAGCTCAGGTTGATCGAACGCCAACGCCGACTGGCTCCTCAGTGCAGCCTGCAAATTCGCCATAAGGAGTGCTGCAGCGATTCCCTTGCCGGAAACATCTCCAATGATTAGCCCCAACCGCTCAGGTCCGAGATTCAGGAAATCGAAATAGTCTCCTCCCACTTGCCGGGCTTGCAGGCAGACGCCCGCATACTCCACAGTTTTCAACTCGGGTCGAATTTGCGGAAACAGACGGGCCTGCACCTGCTTGGCGATTTCCAGTTCCTGGGCGGCGCGTCGCTCAGATTCAAGTCTCTCGGCGTGCGCCTGCCGGCGCAACTCCAGGCTTCGCCTCACCTCGTCGAACCCTTCGAGTCCAAAAGCATTTCCGTCCGGATCTTCGAAACGCGCATAGGTTCCGCCCCACCCCGGCGTTTCAGGCGCAACTAAGAAATGAACTCCACGTTCGCTCCATTCCTTGTATTTGGCGTCGACATCTTCGGTCATGAAAAGAACCCAGCGGTAGCCTCCTATGAGGTTGTATTCGGGCGCGTCAGGCTTTGGTTCAACTATCGCAAGGTTCGCGCTGCCGTCAGGAGGCGCGACTTCAATCCAGCGCTCGCCCGTCGGCAGACGTTGCTCTGTGAGCAGCTCGAGGCCCAATTGCTGCGTGTAGAAGCGCTTACTCACATCCAAATCGCGGACGAAAACGACAATGTCTTGGATGCACAGGTAGGGCTGTTCACGGTCCGAACGAAGCACGCTTCGTTCCGTCCACGTCAGAGGGGTGTTGCTGGCCATCGGCGGCGATTATAAAGGGAATTCACGTGACGTGAGTGCTGAACTCATGACGTGGCTCTACGAACCGTGGAATGCTCGGAAGACAGAACACTTACGAATAAACGCAAGGAAAATGGGTCTACGAATTGGTAGAAGCTAATCCGTCACGGTGCCGAGTGTACAGGGCTGGCTCCGTCACGACTAGAGCAAGGTCTAGATCCGTTCTTCGTAATTAGTGCAATGGCGATTTATCGACACGAACAGTTAATCCGCCGGTTGTCAGAAAAGAATACTGATTTGGTTGTTCTATTCGTCCTTTACGAGTACTCCGTGCTCAAAATGGAGCTTCCTTTTGGCGCTAGGTTCGTTCACGATCGTTTCAACGATTTCGTCTTTAACGAATCTGTAGTCGTACCGATAGACGTCGCCGTTTGCGAGCTTTTGTTCTGAAACTCTCCCATCGCGATAGCTATTCTGAACCAGGACCCTTCCACTTCCGTCGACCACGGCAGTCATGAGATAGGGGTCGAAGCCCTGCACGCGCAGAATCGGGGCGTACTCGAATCCCGTCCCGGCAGTAGTTGGTGAAATGGCGATTTCTCAGCAACCAGCATTCTCCGAGTGTTCGGATGTTCGATTCGCAGCCTTACTGAGCGCGGTCCCTACCCGCACAACACTCGTGTCTTGTTGAAGGCCGTCACGCCATCGTCACAAAATCGTCCGTGACAAATTGCAAAAGGATGACGACACGTGGACAAACTGCCCGTAGCGAAGCCCTAGGATCGCGTTTGTCTCACCCATGAGCCAAGGAAATGTTCGTCTCGGGAAATCAGACTTAGTCACCCCGGGAGGAAAAGTAACTTTAACGGAGGACGTCAAATATGAGCGGTTTCCTAAAGAATATGTTCCTAGCAGCGATCGCTGTCGCGACCTTGTCATCGATGGCAGCATCGCAAGTCAAGGTCGTTGAGTTCGATCTCCACCCGAACCCGAAGTTCCTCGCGTGTCTGGCTGCACCAGGTGGCCCGACTCCCACCGCCCACGTAACCGTGACGCGGGGAAATTTGAACGACACACTTACCATCGAGGGCGACAACATTAAACCTCATCTCGCATTCGATATGTTTACGGTCCAACGCAGCAACCTGCTTCCGAACGGCAATCCCGATATGAGTTTCGGAGGCAGCTTTGGCATGGCTTGGTATCAGACTGACCTTCAAGCCAACGGTCAAGGTCATTTCAAGACCACGATCAAGACGGTTTTGCTGGATCAGATCTTCGGATTTGATCCTGACGCCGGTCTGGCGCCGACCAATAGCTTCCACGTTGGTTTCTGGTTCAATAATCCCAATGATGCCAACGTAAACGGCTGCACCTTCGATGTAACCAAATTCACACCCTTCAACGGGGAGCACCACGCTGGACCGGTGGCGATGATCAGTGTTCCAGACAATCAAACCAATCTCGGGCCGCTATGCACAAACCCGAACCGCGGCACCGACCCAGTAAGCTGCAATCCGTAATTTCAAGCCGGGGGCTGGGGGCACGGTCTCGCTGCCCCCTTGAACCGCTTCATTCCTTTCCGGTACGTGGCACGAAGAGCTGCTGGAAGAGCGCGAGTCGTTGGTGTAATGACGATTTTTCGTTAGTTAACCTTGGACTTCCTTGCCGGTCCGCTCCTCTAGCAGAGAGTGAAAGAGCCCCGGGTCAGAATGCCCCTCGGTGTGCTTGATCGTCGTGTTAGTACCCACCACGTTGGTTGTCTGCTCGTATCTTTCATAGCTGATGTACTCGACCTCACTATATGGAAGCGTTCGGCGAGTCCCAACTAACGACCGTTGACTGAGGCCACTTTCCTCCAGTGTTATCGTTCGCGGCCAGCTAAGGAAAGCCAGCAAACCGAACGAGAGGCTCAACCATTGCATCCAGGCCGGTTCGCGGTCCTTCCGCAGTCCCCAAAAAAGGACGGCAGACAATCCAGCACAAGCGGAATAGATGAGCCGAATGAAGACCCTTGCAGGAAACGTCGGGCTAGGTGCCTGCTGGCGGAGATCAGAGGCTCGCAACTCAAGCAAGTTGGAAGAGAACAGGACCACGAACCACAATCCGCTGATTGTTAAGATAATTCCTGCGGATATTTTCCAATTGATCGCTCCCCAACTTCCATCGAAAGCTCGGTCAATGAGCGACCTCACGGGCAAAATAGCAACGCACGTTAGGAGGACCGTTGCCGCCGAAGCTCCAGCTTTCAGCGCACTCAACTTGATCTGCAAGAGGAGCCGGCTATTCGACACTGTTCGATAATGGACTGCAACTTTGAGCCTCTATAATCGCATTTGAAGAATCCCCGCTCAACTGGTGTTAACAGACGATTTCACCAACTACTTGGGAAAAGGCTGCCCTGTCGGCAGTAGTTGGTGTAATGGCGATATTTCGCGAGTTGAGAAATGGCGTTTGTTTCAGAAGTCCGGCACATTCGTCGGTCCGCCAGTATGTTCTCCGGTAGATAGGCCAACTCTGAACTCGACTTCTGTTTCATTAGCCGCATCCCACCCAAGTCCCATAATGCAGTCTCGGCGGACTTCGGTGATTGAAATGCCATCCCATGAGAGGCGGCGAGTCCTCCACACGACTCCGGTCGCAGAATGTGCCTCCAGTCTTGTGAAGTCCCAGAGCACTACCCAGTCTTGTTCGCTGATGTTTCGAGCCCCAAGAACGGGAAAGGTTTTCAAGACGGCGTATTCCTTGGGTGAATCCAGACGCAATCGGTAACCTTGCCCTCCCGCAGAAACGCAAACAGATGGCTGAGTTTGAAAGGGAAAAACGTCGGTCAACCCCATGAAGAAACGACCCGATTGAAAATTGCCGATCCACCCTTTCTCCGGGCCATTGACGGCAAGGACTGTGCCCTCCGAATGGGTCGATTGGCCGGGTCGAGCGAACTGATGAATCTCCAACGAGGACATTCCCGGTAGGCCGGGAAGTATTTCAACGTGAAATCCACTGGTCTGAAACTCTCGCATCAGTCTTAGGATAGCAATTGATTCTCAGACTGTTGAAATCAGGCGATTACACCAACTATCCGCGAACAGGTTCACTAACCTACCCGGGCAGTGTACCCGGCTTTAGGGCGGAGCGCGTCACAGACCACAACTAGAGCGCGTACAATATCGCCTAAACCGGACTCACGGCGCTAATTGGATCTTCACCGGAGGCGACGTGCCAACAACAACGATCGAACCCATTCCCACATTCTCGCATCTCCTAAACGTGGTTCTGGTGATATTTTTGGGGACCTCGCTTGGGTTTGCTCAGCAGCACAAATCCGCGCACTGGAGCTACGACGGAAACGAGGGTCCCAGCCACTGGGGCGACCTGCAACCGGAATTTGCCGCCTGCAAAAGCGGGCACCATCAGTCGCCGATTGACATTCGCAATCCGCAGAAAGCCGAACTCTCGCCCATACGGTTCGATTACCACCCTTCCCCGTTGCACATCATCGATAACGGCCACACGATCATGGTCAACTACGCGGCAGGAAGTTCCATCCGCGTGGGCGACAAACAGTACACCCTGAAACAATTCCATTTTCACCGACCGAGCGAGGAGAAGATCAACGGTAAGCCGTACGAAATGGTGGTGCACCTGGTTCACTCCGACCAGGAGGGGAACTTGGCGGTTGTTGCCATCCTGTTTGAGAGTGGGAAGGACAACCCTCTCATCCAGGAGCTCTGGAACGACGTGCCCAAGGAAAAGGAAAAAGAAGAACAGCTGGACACCGTCACGATCAACGCCGCGGATCTGCTGCCTACTGAGACTGGCTACTACACGTTCTCCGGATCACTCACCACACCTCCCTGTAGTGAAAACGTGACCTGGTTCGTCCTGAAGCGTCCGGTTACGGTAACAAAAAAAGAAATCGAGCAGTTCGCGAAATTGTACCGGCACGATGCACGACCGACCCAGCCGCTGAATGATCGGGTGGTGCTGGAAAGCAAGTAATCCATCGGAATGAAGGGGCCTTGCTTGGGCGGTTGTTCAAAAGAGGCGATTTCAACTACTGGGAGAACCCTTCGACCCCCAGTTGTTAGTGAAATGTCGATTTAACAAAATGTGCCCGTGGGGCGACTGGGTTCAGGCTCCTGCAACTTTGGTTTTGGCAGCTTTCGGGCTCTAATGTCATCTACTGACGCAAGTGTCAAGCTGTACTTGTAGACTGGCGGATGCCCGAAGCCGCCTGCGGGGGCTACAAACCTTCCGGAGTCGTCGTGCAGCCAGCCGAGCCCTTCCAGAGTCCTTTTGGAACCGTAGTCGAAGCAATTTGTAGT
>Ga0157373_10001554_pt1 | contig 17502 bp, 9 predicted proteins | sample C65metaG_FD_113460 | JGI IMG/M metagenome (GOLD analysis project Ga0157373, IMG submission 113460) | Corn rhizosphere microbial communities from Kellogg Biological Station, Michigan, USA - C6-5 metaG | ecosystem: Host-associated > Plants > Roots > Rhizosphere > Soil | place: USA: Michigan... | reverse complement strand
GTTCGACCTCCCAGTCCCCGTGGGTCGAATCCTTCGGCAGCATCACCTCGTCATTGGGGCCGGTGAGCGCCGACAGCGCCTTCATGAAGACGACCGGCTCGGTCGGGATCGGCAGGTTCGATTCGATCGCGTGATCCTCGTAATTGAGGCCGATCGCGACGATCTTGCCGATGCCCTTCAGCGGCACGCCGTAGCGGGGCGTGCCCTGGACCACGGGCAGCTGGTCCGGATGGACCGCCCTGGCGATGGCGAGCGTCGCCGGCGTGATGTCCTCGACGACCTCGGACAGATCGCGGATGTGGCCTTCGGCATCGACGATGCCGGGTTTTTCGGACCCGCGCGGGCCGTAGCGGCAGAGCTTCATGGGAAATCCTCAGTGGGTATAGGGGCGATGAAGGGGGATGTCGCGGTTGAGCTCGACGCCGAAGCCCGGCTTGTCGAGCGCGCCAACCTTGATGCGGCCATTGACCGGGACCGGTTCGCCGAGCAGCTGCGGCGCGAACATCGGCACCACTTCGGTCGGTCCGGGGTGCATCATCAGGAACTCGGCGAAGGGCGAGTTGTGGCGGGTGATGACGAAATGATAGCTGTAGACCGACGATCCGTGCGGGATCATCAGCACACCCTTGCTCTCGGCATAATTGGCGATCTTGATCAGTTCGGTAACGCCGCCGCACCAGCCGACGTCGGGCTGGATGATGTCGCAGCAATCCATGTCCATCAGCATGCGGAAGCCCCAGCGGGTCGCCTCATGCTCTCCGGTGGTGACGAGCAGGCCCCTGGGCGCGTTCTGCTTCAGCGCGGCATAGCCCCATTAATCGTCGGGTGAGAGCGCCTCCTCGATCCATTTGAGCCCACATTCCTCGTAGGCGCGGTGGGAGAGCCGGGTGGCGTAATCGAGATCGAGGCTCATCCAGCAATCGAGCATCAGCCAGAAATCGTCGCCAACCCGCGCGCGCATCTCGGCCAGTTCGGCGATGTTCTTGTGCAGGCCCTCAATGCCTTCCGCGGGACCGTGGTGGAGTGGGAGCTTGCCGCCGATGAAGCCCATCTCCTTGGCGAGATCGGGCCGCGCTCCGGTGGCGTAGAATTGCAGTTCTTCGCGGACGTTGCCGCCGAGCAGCTTGTAGACCGGCTCGCCGCGCAGTTTGCCGAGCAGATCCCACAAAGCGAGATCGACGCCGGAGATTGCGTTGATCACCAGTCCCTTGCGCCCGTAATATTGGGTCGAGAAGTACATCTGGTCCCAGATCTTCTCATAGTCGGCCGGGTCGCGACCTTCGAGGAAGCGGGCAAGATGCTTTTCGACGATGTAGCAGGCCGGTTCTCCGCCGGTCGTCACCGCGAAGCCGACCGTGCCGTCAGCCGCCTCGATTTCAACCACAAGCGTGCCCAGCACATTGATCCCGAAGCTCTGCCGGCTCTGCCGATATTCGGGATAGCGCGCCATCGGCGTCGCGATGTGATCGTCGATCCAGTGCCCCTTGCCCTGGTCGTGATAGTCGGCCCCGCCGCCGCGCACCACAAAGGCGCGGACATACTTGATCAACGGTAGCGCCACGGAGATCCTCACCCCTATATAGTCAGGCCGCTGCACGACCATGTTGCCAATATATGGAAACGTGTTTTATAGAATGGATATGAGGGCGTCAACATGACCGAAAACAAAAACGAGGAGAGCGGCAGCAGCGTGGGCGCGGGCAGCCAGACGCTTATGCGCGGGCTCGATATTCTGGAGGCGGTGAGCGAGGAGGGTTTGGCGCTGGCCGAACTGTCCGAGCGGATCGGCCTCGCCAAGAGCACGACGTACCGGCTGGCTACGGCTTTGGCCGATCGCGGCTACCTCGCCTACACGCCGCGCGCCGGCTACCGCCTGGGCGCCAAGCTGCTGCAACTGGGCGCAATGGCGCAGGCGCAGATCGACCTCATCCAGGTTGCGCGCGATCATCTCGAGCGCCTCTCGTCCTCGACCGGCGACACCGTGCATATGGGCGTATTGGTCGACGATCAGGCGCTCTACCTCGACAAGGTTCCGGGGCGCCGGCGGATCACCATTTCCAGCCGGGTCGGTGATCGCCAACCGCTCAGCTCCACGGGCCTCGGCAAGGCGCTCATGCTCGATCACCCGCCCGCTTACTGGGCCGAGCGCTTCGATGCCGACCAGAAAAGCGGCTCCCACCCGGTCGATCCCGCGCTGTGGCGCGAGCGGATGGCGGGCTATGTCGAGGCAGGCCGCGCCTTCGACCTCGAGGAGAATGAGGACCAGATACGCTGCGTGGCGGCGCCAATCCGGGACGTCGCCGGCAAGATCGTCGGCGCGATCAGCGTATCCAGCGCCGCGCAATATATGGACGACCAGCGGATGGTGGACCTCGCCACCGAGGTGGTCGACACCGCGAAGGCGATCAGCACCGAACTCGGCTGGTCGCCCCCCAAGACCAGAGGATGATGATGCTTTTGCAGAACAAGGTGCTGCTCGTCACCGGTGGCTCCGCCGGCATCGGGCGGGCGACGGCGATCGAGGCGGCGCGCCACGGCGCCGATGTCGCGATCAACTATCTGGGGCATGACGAAGGCGCCGCGAGCGCGGTGGCGCAGATCGAGGCGCTGGGACGCCGCGCGATTGCCATCGAAGGCGACGTCGCCGATGCGCGCACCGCAACCGATTTCGTCAGCCGAGCGGTGGACGCGCTCGGGCGGGTCGACATATTCGTGTCGAACGCCGGCATCTGCCCGTTCCACGCCTTTCTCGACATGCCTGCCAAGACCTTCGAGTGGACGATGGGCGTCAACCTCCACGGCGCCTTCTACATGGTGCAGGCGGCCGCCAACCAGATGGTGCGACAGGGAGACGGCGGGGCGATCGTCGCGGTCTCGTCGATCTCGGCGCTGGTCGGCGGGGAGATGCAGACCCACTATACCCCCACCAAGGCGGGCATCCACTCGCTGATGCAATCGACCGCGATCGCGCTCGGCAGATATGGCATCCGCTGCAATTCGGTGCTGCCCGGCACGATCCTAACCGACATCAACAAGGACGACCTTGCCGACGCGGACAAGCGGACGCGCATGGAGGCGCGCATCCCGCTCGGGCGGCTTGGGGCGCCCGAGGATCTCGCCGGTCCGATCGTCTTCCTTGCTTCCGACATGGCGCGCTATGTCACCGGCGCGGCGCTGCTGGTCGATGGCGGCGCGTTCGTGAACCTGCAATGAGCCGCAAGATCCGCACGGCAGCCTCCGCGATCGACTATCGCGAGCTGGCCCGGCGCCGTCTGCCGCCCTTCCTGTTCGAATATATCGACGGCGGTTCCTATGCCGAGGTGACGCTGAAGCGCAACGTCGCGGACCTGGAGGCGATCGCGCTTCGCCAGCGGGTGCTTAACGACGTATCGACGATCGATCTGGCGACCACTCTCTTCGGGCAGAGGCTGGCGCTGCCGGTGGGCCTCGCCCCGATCGGCCTTGCGGGGATGAACGCGCGACGCGGCGAGGTGCAGGCAGCGCGCGCGGCGGAGGCGGCGGGCGTGCCCTTCTGCCTTTCGACCGTCTCGGCCTGCCCGCTGGACGAGGTTGCGGCAGAAACCACGAAGCCCTTCTGGTTCCAGCTCTACATGATCCGCGATCGCGGCTTCATGCGCGAATTGCTGGAGAAGGCGCGAGCGCTCGGTTGCTCGGCGCTGGTCTTCACGGTCGACATGCCGGTGCCGGGATCGCGCTATCGTGACTATCACTCGGGTCTGGCTGGCGCGCCGGGCCTCGGCGGCGCACTGCGGCGCGCGTGGCAGGGCGCGACGCATCCGCGCTGGGCGTGGGACGTCGGCCTCAACGGCCGCCCGCACCAGCTTGGCAACGTCGCGCCGGTGCTCGGCCCCAACACCGGGCTGGAGGATTTCTTCGCCTGGATGCGCAACAATTTCGATCCCTCGGTATCGTGGCGCGATCTCGACTTCATCCGCCAGACCTGGGACGGACCGCTGATCATCAAGGGCATCCTCGACGTCGAGGATGCGAAGGCCGCCGCCGCGATCGGCGCCGACGGGATCGTGGTCTCCAACCATGGCGGCCGCCAGCTTGATGGCGTGCTGTCGAGTGCCCGCGCGCTTCCGCCGATCGCCGATGCGGTGCGCGACCGGCTGGCCGTGCTGGCGGACGGCGGTATCCGATCCGGCCTCGATGTCGTGCGGATGCTCGCGCTCGGCGCCGATGCGGTGCTGTTGGGGCGAGCCTGGGTCTACGCGCTTTCCGCCGCCGGGCAGGCGGGCGTTGCCCACGTCCTGCGCCAGGTCGAGGCCGAGATGCGGGTGGCGATGGCGCTGACGGGGTGCACGGACATCTCCTCCATCGATCGGTCACGCCTGGCAAATCAATTCTCACATAATGGAATGATAGAATAATTTTTGAGAATTATGTTGACATCTGCCGTCAATCCCCGCATCCCGAGGCTCAGGCAGCAATGCGACTGTCATCGAGTCTCAGGTGAGGCCGGGGAGGATTGAAGGCTATGATCCGCTGACCTGATTGCTGGCGCCTCGAAATGCGCCGCCCGATTTTCAACAGATAACGAGGTTCGTCTCGCCGGGATGCGGCCACCGCCGTCGCCGGCCGGCGTGGCGTGCCCGCAAGAGGGGAATGATATGAAGACGATCCAGGGACTCGCCCTGCTGCTGGCGGGATCCGCCTTGTGCTCGACCCAGGCTGTTTTTGCACAGACCGCGCCAGATACGCCCGCGCCCGTCGCGGACACTGCCGGCGCGGATGCGGCCGGATCGACGCTCGCGCCTGCGGCGGACGATGGCCAGACACAAGCGTCTTCGCAGGATATTGTCGTCACCGGCACCTTGATACGCGGCGTGGCGAAACCCACCGGCTCCAACCTTCTCACCGTGAGCAGTGCCGCAATTCGGTCGACCGGCAGCAGTGCGGCAATCGACGTCCTCAACCAGACGGTGCCACAGCTTCCGACGCTGAACAGCGTCTCTTCCGGTTCGGCGAGCTTCGCCACACCCGTGGCCAAGATTGCGCTGCGCGGCTTCGGAAACACAAATGGCAATTCTTCCGGCCAGACAGCGACCCTGGTTCTTTTCAACGGCCATCGGATCGTGCCTGTCGGCGTTCTTTCCACCGACCCCGATCCCAATCTGATTCCGGCCGACGCACTCGAAACCGTCCAGGTCCTGCCGGACGGCGGGTCGGCGACATACGGTTCTGATGCGATTGGCGGTGTGGTCAACTTCGTCGCGAAGAAGCGCTTCGACGGCCTTCAGATGCACTACCAGCATCAGTTCGGTCAGGATTATCACGAGAACGACGTAACGCTGACTGCTGGCACCCACTGGTCGACAGGCTCTGTTCTGATCAGCGCCGCCTATGCGGCTCACGACGCGATCTTCGGCAAGGACCGCGACTACATCACGTCTGACTTCACGAGCCACGGAGGTTCGGATCTGCGCACCACGTCGTGCGGCTACGGCAATTTCACCGTCAACGGCACGGTGTATACTGCTCCGAATTTTCAAAGTGTCCCGTCCGTTCCGCGTTGCGATCAGACCGACTATACGAGCCTCACTCCGGTCGAGCGTCGTGTCAATGTCTTCGCCTACCTCGAACAGGAAATCACCCCTTCGCTCAAGTTTTCTGTCGACGGCATCTACGGTCTCAGAACTGACAAGGTCTATACCGATATCGCGTCTATTCCTTCGTCAATCACCATCGACGCAAGCAATTCCTACTTCAGGCCAGTGAACGGCGAGACGTCGCAGACGGTTAGCTACAACTACTCTAGAGGGCTGGGAAATGCCCGCGTTTCGCCCCAGCGATTTGAACAGTATCAGGTCGATCCAAGTCTGACCTGGACGATCAATGATCGTTGGCAACTGCGCGGTGATTTCCTGTACGGCCATAGCACGGCTACCATCCACGACCGGACCGGCTTGAACGGATCGGCCATCACGGCAACGAATTTCAATCCTTACGACACGTCGCAGACCCCGTCTGATGTGCTGGCAAATCTGGCGGATCACGAGATTTACACGCGCGGCGTGAACAAGATCGTCAGCGGCCAGATCGTTGCCAACGGAACGTTGTTCTCCCTCCCGGGCGGTGATGTGAAGCTGGCTGTTGGCGGCGAAGTTCGCCGGCAATCGCTGTTCAACTCTACCGTGACCGGTTCGATCGGCGATCGGTCCGGCCTGGCGAGCTACGACGCCACGCGGACTGTCAAGGCTGGCTTTGCGGAGCTGTTTGTGCCTGTTGTCGGACGCGAGAATGCGGTGCCGTTTATCAACGCGCTGTCGCTCGACGCCGCCGTCCGATATGACCACTATAGCGACTTTGGCGGAACGACGAACCCCCGCTTCGGTATCGACTATAAGCCGTTCGAGGATCTGACGCTTCGTGGCGTCTACCAGACGACGTTCGTTGCACCCAGCCTTGCCGACTCAGGAAACAAGATCGATACGCGCCTGCAGGTCCTGACTTTGGCGCCCCAAACCTATCTGGCCTTTATCGCCGGCGCGGGCCAGGGTTTGAAGCCGCAGACCGGTCGAAATTACTCGATCGGTGGCGATTATAGCCCGCATGCGATCCGTGGGCTGAAGCTGGGCCTGACATATTGGAACACGAAGATCGACAATCTCGTTTCACTTTCGCTCGGGGCATATGGATTCCCGGGGGCCCTCAGCACCGCCTATAATCTATGCGGCGCCGCTTCGCCCGTCCAGCAGTGCAGCGAGGCCTATATAAGCAGCATTCAGCCGCTCTGGCTGAGACTCGACAATGGCGGTGCTCCGAACATCCAGTCTGTCGCTGACCTGTTCAAGCCGGGAAGCAACATCATCGGCGTGGTGGACGCACGACGGGCTAATTTCGGCAGCGAAAAGCTGGACGGATTTGATTTCAATGTTTCCTACAATACCGATGTTTCCTTCGGCACGATTTATGGACAAATCGCCGGAACTTATATCCTGAACAAGAAGATCTCGGCCACCGCCGGCGGGGCGTATCAGGATTATCTCGCAAGCACGGTCGTGAATGGCCAGACTCCCAAATATAACATTGTCGGTTCGCTCGGCGCCACCAGCGGCCCGGTGACCACAAACCTGACTATTCGGCGCAACGGTGGGTATCATGTGCTCGACGGCATCTCGCCCGGCCAAAGCCATGTTCGCGGCTATACTGTGACGGACGTGTTCGTCGGTTATAATCTCAATGCGATCGGCTTCATGAAAGGAGCGGATATCGGGGTCACGGTGCAGAACCTGTTTGACGCCGATCCGCCTTATTATGGTGCGTCCGTCTCGGCGGGTGCCCTTTCCGGTTATACAAACGGAGGTACGCTCGGTCGGATTGTCAGCCTGTCCCTTCGCGGACGGTTCTGACGGTCGAATAGGGAGGAGAGGATGGGGCGGCGGGTCACTCAAGGCGCTTTTGCAGCGGCCTGCGGCCTCTTTGCAATGGCATCGGCAAACGGCCAAAGCCAGCCGGCGCCATCGGACAAGCTTAGGGCGGGCTTCGAAGACCCGCCACATGAGGCGCGCCCGCAGGTCTGGTGGCACTGGATGAGCGGGAACGTCACGCAAGAGGGCGCGCTCCTCGATCTACAGTGGCTGCACGACGTGGGCATCGGCGGAGTCCACGCTTTTGCCGGTGGCCGGCTGGAGCCCACTGTCGTCGATCATCCTGCTCCCTTCATGAGCGTTACGTGGAGGACAGCTTTTCGCGCCGCCGTGGATAGGGCGCATGCGGATGGGATGGACGTGACGATAGCCGGTTCGCCTGGTTGGAGTGAGACGGGCGGGCCCTGGGTGCAACCCGCTGACGGCATGAAGAAATATGTTTGGGCGACGAAGATCGTCGAGGGTGGCCATCGCATAAAAACCGACTTGCCGTCCCTCCCGACCGCGACCGGACCATTTGCTTCCGTGCCTCGAGACCCAGGCTTTTCCTTACCCGGCGATCCGAAAACACCGGATCCGATTGCATCGGGGCCCGGTCCCGTCATCGCCTTTCCTCTGCCGGCGGAGGAGGCTGCGGCTCCTTCCTATACGTCGAGCGCCGGCTCCGCCGAGGCCCTGGCGACTGCAGCGGCCGACTTATCGTCAGACTTTGCGTTACCTATGTCGACGGACGGCAGCGCCTACGTCGATGTGCGTTACGCCAAACCCGTGGAAATGCGGGCGCTCACGCTGGCCATGAGCACGCGGCCTGCGATCGACATCCTGGTCAGCCGCGATGGCAAGACCTTCGATCTGGTGCGGCACGTTCCCCAAGACGAGGCCGAGCATCCGTCGCGACAGCAGACATTTGCCTTCAAACCTGCGACAGGCCTGGTGTTCAGGATCCGCTTCGGCGCGCCCAAGCCCTGGCGCGTGCTTTCGGGTCTGCCAAGAGGTCTGGTCCCTCCTCCTGGACCGGTCATCTTCCACCTTCAGCGCGTGACGTATAGTGCCGCGCCGCGGATCGATGGCTTCGAAGCCAAGGCCGGATTTCAATCCATAGTCGACCAGGCGACCCTGGAACCCGCCGCAAAATCGGCGGGATTGTCACCGACATCGGTCATCGATCTTGAACGCTATGTCACCGGCGAAGGGGCTCTGGACTGGACGCCGCCTCCAGGGCGTTGGATGATCCTCCGCTTCGGCTGGTCGTTGACGGGACAGACCAACGGACCCGCCGAACCGGTCGCGACCGGGCTGGAAGTCGACAAGCTCGATGCAAAAGCTGTCGACCGCTATGTCGATGGGCTCTTCAGCCTGTACAGCGATCGTATCGGCGTCAATCTCGGTCCTGCGGCGGTCAATGGCCTGCTTACCGATAGCTGGGAGGCGGGAGTCCAGAACTGGACACCCGCCTTGTTGCAGGAGTTCCGCAAACGGCGAGGCTATGATCCCTTGCCGTGGCTTCCTGCTCTGGCGGGTTACGTAGTGGGCAGTTCCGAACGTAGCGACGCATTTCTTGCTGACTTCCGCCAGACGCTGAAAGATCTTCTGATCTCCAGTCACTATGATGTCCTGGCCGATGCTGCTCACAAACGCGGCATGACCTACTATACGGAGGTCCAGGGCGACACGCCCCGCGCCATCGTCGATGCCATGACGGCGAAATCCCGATCCGACATACCGACGGGTGAGTTTTGGTATCGGCCGTTCGCGACGGTTGCCGGGCAGCCTTCGCTCGTAGCCGATCTCCAGGAGGCGGCGTCGGCTGCGCACGTCTACGGAAAGCCCCTGGTGGCCGCGGAAGCGCTGACGGTTGCGGCAGGCAACGATCCATGGGCTTTCTCTCCGGCGATGATGAAGCCCGTCGCCGACCAAATCTTCGCGCGAGGCGTCAATCGCATTCTCCTTCACGAGTCACACCTCCAACCGTTCCCGGATCGCAAGCCGGGCCTCGCGCTTGGCTTTTTCGGACAATATTTCAATCGGAACGAAACATGGGCGGGAATGGCCCGCCCGTTCGTCGATTATCTGGCGCGAACGTCGCACCTGCTACAGCAGGGTCGCTTCGTGGCGGACGTCGCTTATTTCTACGGGGAGGAGGATGGGCCGACGCGCCAGTTCGAGCTTGCTCCGAACAAGGACGTGCCTCCCGGTTATGCCTTCGATTATATCAACCCCGAGGCTCTTCTCGACAAACTGTCGGTGCGCGACGGTAAGATCGTCACCCAGACGGGCATGCAATATCAGGTGCTTTACATCCCTCAAACCGTTCATCGGCTGTCCTTGCCGGTCGTCGAGAAGCTTGGCGCGCTGGTGCGTGCCGGGGCGACTTTGGTTGCGATGCGTCCGAAGGGCGGCATCGGCCTGAACGACGAAGGTGCCGCTTATTGGAAGGGAGTAGATCTGCTTTGGGGACATGATGGGGAGGTTCGCCAGCTCGGTCAGGGTATGGTCTATGCCCAAAGCTCTCTGGCCGATGTCCTGCGAACCAGGCGGATAGCACCTGATGTGGACGATAACGGCGCGCAGCTGTTGTTCCTGCACAGGCGTGCGTCAGACAGCGACATCTATTTCCTGTCGAACCAGTCCTCGGCAGACATCAATCCGCAGGTCGCGTTTCGTGTAGATGGCCGGATCCCGCAATGGTGGTCTCCCGAGGATGGCAAGGCCCGGGATCTGTCGTTCAGGCGGTCCGGAGGCAAAACGGTCGTCGATCTGAAGCTCGACCCCCAACAGGCGGGATTTGTCGTCTTCAAAGGTCGGACGGACAAGCTGTCCCGGACCGTCGCCGGCCCGCGCGTCGCGGCAACGATGACGCTCGACCGCGGCTGGAGCATCCGGTTCGAGAATGGCTGGGGTGGGCCGCCGGGACGTCAATCCTTCAAATTGGGTGACTGGTCCAAATCCACCGAACCGTCGATACGCTATTTCTCGGGCGTGGCGGCCTATGACACGATGATCGACGTGCCGGGCAAGATGATCGGTACAGGGCGCCATATGGTTCTCGATCTCGGCAACGTCCGGGATCTTGCTCAGGTTGAAATCAACGGCCGCGCCGTAAGTATCAGTTGGCATGCCCCTTATCGCGTGGACGTGACGGGCTTCCTGAAGGCGGGGTCCAACCGGATCGTCGTCAGGGTTGCCAACCTCTGGGTCAACCGCCTGATCGGCGACAAGCAACCGGGTGCCAAGCCCTTTGCTTATGCGCCCGCGTCAACGTACCGGGCCGACAGCAAACTTCTTCCATCGGGGCTCATCGGTCCTGTCCGCCTTACAGCCATGGACCCGGCGGACTGAGGTGATTGGCTATCGCTCCTCAGAGCCCCTTCTGCATCATGGAATATTATAGGTGTGCAAATGAAAAGCGTCAGATTCGGGCTCGTTGCAGCGCTGCTTTCCGGAATAGCGCCCTGCTTTCCGGCAACTGCGCAGGATCCGGCAGACGCCAAGGCCGCGGCGACCGAGGCCAAGATGACCGACGTCGAGCGCTTCCAGCTTCTCCATGGCATCATGCCGATCGCAATTCCCGGTTTGCCGCCGATCCCCCCGGGTCTCAAATCCACCGCAGGGTTTGTTCGCGGCATACCCCGCCTGGGCATTCCCGATATCTATGAAAGCGATGCCAGCCTGGGTGTCGTGAACCCGTTCCAGTCTCGCAAGGGCGATATATCGACTGCCCTGCCGTCCAGTCTCTTGCTGGCAGCGACATTCTCCCCCGATCTCGCTTTTGCGAGTGGCGCGCTGGCCGGCAATGAAGCGCGGTCCAAGGGTTTCAACGTGCTCCTTGCCGGCGGGGTTAATCTGGCGCGCGATCCACGCAACGGCCGCAACTTCGAATATGCGGGTGAAGATCCGTTGCTCGCCGGCACCATCGCCGGCGCTTCGATCAGCGGCGTACAGAGCGAGCATGTCGTCTCGACCGTCAAGCATTTCGCGTTGAACGACCAGGAGACGTTACGTCAATCTATCGACGCGAGGATCGAGGAGAAATCGTTTCGGGAAAGCGATCTGCTCGCCTTCGAGATCGCTATCGATCGGGGTCATCCGGGCGCTGTGATGTGCGCGTACAATCAGGTCAACGGCGCCTATGCGTGCGGAAGCGATTTCCTCTTGAACAAGGTCCTGAAGGCGGACTGGAAATATCCGGGATGGGTCATGTCGGATTGGGGAGCGGTTCACGACGTCAGCTATTTCGCAAAGGGGCTCGATCAGCAGTCGGGTGCGCAACTGGACAAGGAAACATATTTCGACAAGCCGCTGCAGGATGAAGTGGCAGCCGGGCGCGTGCCAAAGGCACGGGTGTCCGACGCGGTGCGTCGCATCCTGCGATCGCTCTATGCGGTCGGTGCCGATGCGCCGCTTCGGGAAAGGCCGATCGACTTTGCCGCCCACGCGAACGCCGTGCGGAAAATTGCCGATGCCGGTATCGTCCTGCTCAAGAACGAAGGCGGCATACTGCCTCTTGCTGCCAACGCAAAGTCGATCGCGGTCATTGGAGGCCATGCCGACGTGGGCGTGATCTCCGGAGGCGGATCGAGCCAGGTCACGCCGGCCGGGCAGGTCTTGCTGCTGCCGCTCGGCGGACGCGGGATAATGAGCAACTGGTCGAAGATCCTCTACATGCCGTCGTCGCCGCTCAAGGCGCTCCAGGCCGCACTGCCCCGGACGAACATCGAGTTCGACAGCGGCTACGTGCCCGAGGAAGCAGCGGCATTTGCCGCACACTCGGATCTGGCGATCGTTTTTGCGACCCAATGGCAGTCCGAAGGCGTGGATGGGAGCCTGACGCTGCCCGAAGGGCAGGATGCGCTGATCGATGCGGTGGCGACCGCCAATCCGAATACGATCGTCGTGCTCGAGACCGGGAATCCCGTCAAAATGCCGTGGCTGGGAAAGGTGAAGGGCGTCCTCGAGGCCTGGTATCCGGGGCAGGGGGGAGGCGAGGCGATCGCCGACGTTCTGACGGGCGCCGTCAATCCTGGAGGCAGGCTGCCCATCAGTTTCCCAGCAGACGAAAGCGATCTTCCACGGCGGACGATTCCCGGTCTCGGATTGCCTGAGAAGACGGCCCTCCCGATCGACTATGATGAAGGCGCGAACGTCGGTTATAAATGGTATGCGGCCAAGGGCGTGAAGCCGCTCTTCGCTTTCGGTGAAGGTTTGAGCTACACCAGATTTGCGCATTCCGGCCTGAAGATATCGGGCGGCTCCGATCCCAGTGTGACGCTCACGGTCAAGAATATCGGCGAGCGTAGCGGCTTTGACGTGCCCCAGGCCTATTTGGTGTCGATTAACGGCAAGCCCGTGCGACGACTGATCGGTTTCTCGCGCGTCGAACTGGCGCCGGGGCAAAGCCGCACCGTAACGATGAAGGTCGATCGCCGTCTCCTTGCCGACTGGACCGACAAGGGCTGGGCCATCGCCGGGGGCCAATACGACATCGCGACAGGGCAATCTGCACTTGATCTGGATGAGGTCATGAGCGTCAAACTCGCTGCGCAGATGGTTTCTCGCTGATAGCTCTATGATCCCGAGGCACCAGGAGCCTCATGGTCTTCATCTTGGACATCGCAAAAGCCGGGAATGGCTGAGAAGAGCAGGGGGCAGATTTTCGATCAGGGGACCCGACCGGCTGCCCGTGTCGCGACCGGCCGTTCAACCAGTGATGCGTGAATGGCCGGCTCTGGTCCGCTTTCGAGCGTGCTTCCTCCGGGCTATCGTGGCCCGAGGAGAAGTGTCATGGGATTATCGGAATTTGATCCCGCTGCACGCGAGCGAGTATCATGGAACGCGGGATGCAAAGTCGGTGCGAAACGCGCGCTAGAGCCCCGTCAGATATGGGCAATCCGCTTCTTTCTTGATCAGCATGGGTAAACCCTGGACCGGTGCTTTTTGACCTTGCCATCGACAGCGAACTTCGCGGCTGTGACCTGGTGAAGATCAAGATCGGCGACATCCTTTGTGACCGAAAAGTTCGGACGCGGGCGATTGTCGTTCAGCAAAAAGCCGGGCGTCCTGTTCAGTTCGAATTGATGGACGATGCTTGCGCCAGCCTGCTCCGGTGGTTGGAGTTGCGGGGCGGATCACTGGAGGATTATGCCTTCCCGAGCCGCACTGATCATTCGGCCCACATGGGTAGCCCATGGGACAGGCGGAGCCTTCGGTCATTTTACCTTGCCGTCCTCCGCCGCCTTCAGCACGCGCAGCACATTGCCGGACCAGATTTTCTGGATATCCGCCTCCGAATAGCCCGCCTTCAGTAAGGCGTTGGTGATCTTCGGCAGGTCTACCACATCCTCAAGGCCGACCACCCCGCCGCCGCCGTCCCAATCGAGGCCGATGCCGACATGGTCCGGTCCCACCACCTTGAGCGCATGGAGCATATGCGCCATGAAATCATCGAAGGTCGCCTTATCCTTTTCAGGATAGAGCCGGTCGATCTCCTGCCGCTTGGACAGCAATTCGGCGCGCTTTTCGGGCGAGAGTTTCGCGTCTTCGCGCATCTGACCCATCAGCGCGGCCATCGCCTTCTGTCGTTCGGGATTGGGCTTGGATGCGCGCAGATAGGCGCCATAGGCGTTCATCTGGATGACCCCGCCCTGCGCCGCCAGCGCTTTCAGATGCGCGTCATCGATGTTGCGCGGATGATCGTAGATCGCCTTGCAGCCCGAGTGAGTCAGCAGCACCGGCGTCTTGGACAGGGCCAACAGATCGTCCAGTACCTGATCCGAACTGTGCGACGCGTCGGGCACGATGCCGAGCCGGTTCATCTCCGCCAGCAATTGCTTGCCCAGTGGGCTGAGGCCGCCATAGCGCGGCCTTTTTGAAGGATCGGTGGAACTGTCGGCAAACTGGTTATGCGCGAAATGGGCAAAGCCCGACACCCGCACGCCGATGTCGTAGAAGGTTTTGAGCAGCGACACATCCTCGCCCAGCGGATAGGCGTTCTCGATCGAGATATAGACGATCCGCTTGCCCGTCGCCGCGATCGGCGCGGCGTCCTTCGCTGTCAGCGCAAGCTGGAAGTTGGCGGGATCGGCGGCCACCATCGACCGGATCGACATGCCGCGCAGCAGCGCGAAGTCACGCGCCTTGCGGAACCCCTCGACCGTCAGCGGTCCCTGCGGCGTGTAGATCGCCCAGAATCCGCCATCCAGGCCGCCCTTCTTCATCCGGGGCAGGTCGACCTGGGTATAGTCACCATGCACATCATGCTCCTCCTCGATCGACCAGCCGGGCAGGTCGAGCGAAGCGGGCGTGTCGAGGTGGCTGTCCAGTGTCAGCATCTTCTGGTGCAATTGATAGACTTTTTTCGGCACAGCCTGCGCTGATGCTGCGGTGGGGAGCAGCGCGATCAGCGCCGCTCCGGCAAGAAGGCAAACTCGCATCAAATCTCCCCGGAAATGGTGAACTGGAAGGTGCGCGGCGACAGCGGCCGGAACGCGCCGTCACCCGATACCGCGGAGGATATGAAGGACAGCCTGTCCTTGTCGAAGATATTGTCGACATTGAAACGCGCCTTCAGGCTCTTCAACGGGCCGACGCTGAAACCATCGCCAATGTCGACATAGGCGCTGAATACCGTATAGCCCGGCACGCTCGACCCCGCGCTGTTGGTGAAGGTCGACCAGCGCCGCGACGTATATTTGCCCGAGACATTGGCCACCAGCCAGCTGGCCGGTTCCACCGTCACGCCGCCGCCGACGATCCATTTCGCGCTGTCGGGCAGGAACTTGCCCGCGATCGGGATCACGGTCGATGCGATGATGTCGTCCTTGAACTTGGCGTTGTTATAGGTGACGTTCAGGTTGCCATAGGCAAGGCCGTTCAGGAAAGAGGGCTTGTAGGTGCCCGCAAATTCCACGCCATAGGCGCGAACGCGTCCGACATTCTGGTAGAATGTCTCGGTCGACGCGCCGCCGCCCGGGACAAAGGTGGTGATCGACTGAATGCGGTTGGCGAATTTGGTATAGAAGGCCGCGATGGAGGCATAAAGCTGCCCCTGATTGGTGCGGAAGCCCAATTCCATATTCTTCGACCGTTCAGGCTTGGGCTGCGGCACCAGAGCCGAAGTTCCGGGGCGGGTGACGGCATAGATGTCGTCCATCCCCTTGGGCAGCGCCATATTCTCGGCATAGGAGGCGAAGATCTGCGATCGGCCGTCCAGCTTGTAGAGCAGGCCCGCCATGGGCAGGAACATGTCGTTATAATGCGCGCTGTTGATCGACGGGCCCCAACCCGGCACGCCGACGCCATTCACAACGCGATAATAATCGTCGAAGTCGCGATACCCGCTCAGCCGGTAATCCAGCATCAGCCCCTTGAAGCCCAGATCGAGCACCAGCCTGTCATCGGCCAGCTTGATCGTGTCTTTCAGGAAGAGCTGCAAGGTGTCGCGCTGCGACCGATAGTCGCGGCGCAGATAGACCAGCTCGTCCAGATTGGGCGCGCCGTCGGGCGCGCCATCGATGGTGTTGTAGCGCGCCTGGGTGCGGTGATATTTGTCGACCTCTGCCCAGATGCCTGCTTCCAGCGCGTTGCTGCCAATCTCCCAGTGCAGCTTGCTGGTGATGCCATAGCGGTCGCCGCCAACGCCGGACTTGCCATATTGCACGCCCCTGGGGGCGGTGACGGCCAGCCCGGCCTGCAACTGCGGCCTGTAGCGGCCGAGCGAATTGGCGTAGCTGTCGGGCGACACGCCATAGCCGTCCTTATCCTCCCAATATAGGGTGGATTCCGCCCATACTCCGTCCGCAATCCCGGCATGGACGGTCGCGCCATAGAGCCGATCCTTGCGAACGTTGATGGCAAGGTTATAAACGGACGTGTAAGCGCTGTTGGAATAGTAGACGCCCGGTACTGTGGGATTGAATCCGGGGGTCGTGTTCGGCACATTTTCGATATAGGCATAGTCGCGCCCACACTGGCCCAGTGCATTTTTCACGGTGCAGTTATATTGGGCGCGGGTGATGGTGGGCGAGTCATAGTCGAGGAAATCGTTCGACACGAATTTCAACCGCGCCCAGCTGTCGCCACCCAGATCGGCGTGGATCTGTCCTTCCCAATGTTCGCGGTCGACGGTGCCGGGGCCGCGCCACAGGTCGCTGTTGAGCTTGGTGCGGCTGACATAGGCCTTGAACGGCCCGATCTGCCCGGTGCTGGCGCGGATGAAGGTGCGCTTCATGTCGAAATCGCCGAAGCTCTGCGACACGAACAGGCCCATCTCGTCCTGCGGGGCGATGCTGTTATACTGCACCACGGGACCAAGGGAGGAATAGCTGGGCAGGCCGACATCGCCCGCCCCGACCGAGGCGACGACCGCGCCCAGATTTTCATTGTCGACATAACGGAACACCGGGCTGCCGCCAAAGGCATCGCTGCGCCCGGTGGGGATGCCGTCGACCACGAAGCCGATCTGGTCGAGGTTGAAAGCGCGGGTCTGGACGCTGTTGCCGAATTCGTAAAGGCCTAGCGCGCCGTCGGTCTGCACGTTGAAGCCGGGTAGCTGCTCCAGCATCTTGAGGCCCGAAATGCCCGAAGGCGCCGATAGCAGCGCCTCCCGCGTCACCGCCACGACATTGCTGATCTTGTCCTCGCCAATCGCTTCGGACGATTGCGAGACGCGGCGCCCTGTGACGGTGATCGCGTTGCTCTCGTCGGCCGAAGCGGGATCCTGTGACCAGGCGGCGGAGGGCAGGCCTGCCACGCAACAGGAGAGTAGGAGTGCCGCATGAGATGCGCGGCGGAAAGCAGGAATCGAAGGCATATTGGCTCCCTGTTGGCCCGTCTGGGGGCGTCACGAGCCTCTCAGGAGCGCGTTCCCAAGGATGCGCCTTTCCACTCCAGTCGCTTCCCTTCTGGCGAACGCTCGGCCTGCCGGACGGGTCTATTGCATGGTTGCAATTTGAAACGAAGCGATGGGGAAAATCCGCTACGCGCTTATGCTTAATTCCAGGATACGGCCATCGGAACAGATCCGTCGGCAGGCAGGGCGATAACGGGTCGTCGCCCGACGAAGTAGGCTATCCTCGGCGACATAATCGTCAAGCGATGCAGGCAGAAAGCT
>Ga0157373_10001550_pt1 | contig 17539 bp, 17 predicted proteins | sample C65metaG_FD_113460 | JGI IMG/M metagenome (GOLD analysis project Ga0157373, IMG submission 113460) | Corn rhizosphere microbial communities from Kellogg Biological Station, Michigan, USA - C6-5 metaG | ecosystem: Host-associated > Plants > Roots > Rhizosphere > Soil | place: USA: Michigan... | reverse complement strand
CCGCGGCCAGGAAACGCAGCGTGCGGCGCGCGGCCTGAACCTTCGGGCGCGCCGGTTCAGACGCCCAGCTGCACCCGCATGCCGACCCACACCGCGCGCGGCGCGCCGGGCGCCACGAACTGCACGTTGCGCCATGCATCGGGCGCCAGCACCGCGCCGCTCGGATCGAAGCCGCTGCGGCCCAGCTGGCCGGCGGTGGCGTAGCGGCGGTTGAACACGTTCGCCACCTTGGCAAAAAGCTCCACGTTGGGTCCGAGCTTCCAGCGCGTCGTGAGGTCGAGCAGCGCGTAGCCGCCGATGCGGCCGCTGCCGCTGAAGTCGGCCCCGTCGGGCGCGTGCAGTCCGTTCTCGTTGCCGCGCACCGTCTGCTTCGAATACACGCGGTACTGCGCGCCCAGCGTCCACTCGGGCGTCACGCGCCAGTCGACGTTGAGCTTGAGCGAATGCGCCGGCAGTCCCGGCAGGCGGTCGCCGCGGCGCACCGCGATCTCGCCCTCGCCGGTGCAGGCGGGGCTGGTCTCGGCGCTGCTGTTGGCTTCGGCCACCAGGCAGGCCGGCGAGTCGTACCTCGCGCGCAGGTAGCTGTACGACAGCGACCAGTCGACGCGGTCGGTCTGCTGCGAAAGCCCGAGCTCCACGCCCTGGCGCAGGGTGCGCCCGAAGTTGCTGAAGTAGCCGCGCGAAAGCCCGCTGCTCACGAACAGCAGGTCGTCCTTGTTGACGGTGCGGAACACCGAGGCATTCCACCGCATGCCTGGCTCGAGCGTGCCGCGCAGTCCAGTCTCGAAGGTCTGCGACACCACCTGCTTGAGCGGCGGATCGGACTGCAGCGCATTGGGCAGCACGCAGGCGTTGGCCGGATCGGAGCAGCCGAGCTCGATCGGGCTCGGCGCGCGGCTGCCCTGGCTCCAGCCCGCGTAGGCCGTGAGCCGCGGCGTGGCCTGCCAGGTGAGGCCGATGGCAGGATTGAACTTCTTGTAGTGGCCTTCGCCATCGAGCCGGGTGGACAGCCCGAGCAAGGCGCGCCCGTCGTCGCGGGTTGTCACGCGGGTGTCGTTGTAGCGGCCCGAAAGGCTCAGCTGCAGGTTTGGCTGCAGGCTCACCAGGTCGGAAAAATAGATGCTCGCGGTGCGGCTCTTGCCCGCGAGCAGCGCATCGACTTCGGCTTCTTCCTGCGGCACCACCGCGCGCGTGGAGTCCAGCAGGCCTTCGGCCTCGGTCTGGCGGAAATGCGTGCGCGCGCGGTCCACGGAGGCGCCGAAAGTGAGCTGGTGAATGCCCGCGGTATAGGTCGACTGCAGCGCCACGCCTTCGCTGCGCTGGCGCGTGTAGGTGCGGTTCTCCACGCCCGTGGCTTCGTTGTCCGGCGGATTGAAACCGTCGTTGAGGTCGCCGTTGAGCGTGCTGTAGCGCGAGCGCCGCGTGTAAGCCGTCATGGAGATCGTCTGCACGTCGCTCAGGCGGTAGCTGGCATTGAGCGTGAGCATCGACATGCGGTTTTCGGTGCGGTCGGGCCGCGTGTACACCTGCTTGCGGTTCTGCATCAGCATTGACTCGGGCAAGAGGCCGTTGCCGATCATCCGGTTGTCGCCATGGGTGAAGCTCAGGTCCCAGGAGAGCTTTCCGCTGTCCTGCCCGACCTTGGCAAACAGCTGGCGCACGCGCGAGGGCGAGTAGTTGCGCCAGCCGTCCTCGTTGAGGCCGCCGAGCGCCAGGAACAGATGCCCGCCTTCGGCCAGCTTGCGGCCGTGCGTGAGCTCCGTGCTCACGCGGCCGAAGGAGCCGGCCTGCAGTTCCAGCTCGGTGCCCGGATGCGTGTCGCCGCGCTTGGTCTGCAGCGACAGCGCACCGCCGAGCGTGTTGAGGCCGAACAGCGGGTTGGAGCCCGGCAGCAGCGTGATGCTCGAGATGGCGGCCTTCGGGATGAGGTCCCAGTTCACCACGTCGCCGAAGGGCTCGTTGATGCGCACGCCGTCCTGGTACACCGACAGGCCCTGGGGCGTTCCGAGCACCGGGCTCGCGCTGAAGCCGCGGTAGTTCACGTCGACCTGGAACGGATTGCCCTGGATCTCGTTCACGTTCACGCTGGGCAGCTGCGTGGCCATGAAGTCCGGCAGGTTCAGGCTCTGCGCGCGGCGCAGGTGCCGGTCGTCGGCGGTCTGCACGTTGGACGGGATCTGGTCCTTCGGCACCTCGATGCCCGGCACGGGCGTGGTGGCCACCACCTCGACGGCCGGCAGGCTGCCCGGCTGGGCCGCGGCAGCCTCCTGCGCCTGGCCGGGCATGGGGCAGGCGGCGGCCGCCACGGCAAGGCCGATCAGGCGGCGGGATCTCGGCTTGTTCGGTCGGCGCACGGTGTTCTCCCCCTCAAGTGCCGGTGCGCGCGAGGCCCAGCTTTTCGACGATGGCGCGCTCCTGCGCGAAGATTTCGCGGCACGACTGCGCATAGGCCTCCGGGCCGAGGTAGTCGGCCTCCTGGTCGTACTTGGCGAGCTCGTCCTTGAAGCGTTGGTCGAACATGGCTTTCTTGAAGGCATCGTGCAGCACCGCCACCACGCCGCGCGGCAGGCCGCGCGGCCCCGCCAGCCCGTAGGGCGACTTGGCCACGATGTCGAAGCCCAGCTCGCGCAGCACGGGCACCTGTGGCCAGCGCTTCGAACGCTCACCCGAAAAGATGGCCAGCAGCCGCAGCGTGCCCGCATCGACCGCCGGCCCGAAGCCGGTGGAATTGACGCCGGCCATCACCTGCCCGCCCGCAATCGCGTTGAGCTGCTCGGACGTGCCCTTGTACGGCACATGGATGTAGCGCAGGCCGCGTGCCGTGAACAGCGTCTCCAGCACCATGTGCGGCGTGGTGCCGATGCCGTTGGTGGCAACGGTCAGCTCGCCGGGCCGGGCGCGTGCGAACGCGAACATGTCTTCGAGCGAGCGCATCGGGCTGCCGGCCGCGACCAGCATGCCGAAGGTGACGCTGGACACCTGGATGATCGGCGTCACGTCGCGGATCGGGTCCCACAGCACCTTCTGCGTGTGCGGCGCGCGGAACACCGGCTGCGGCATCTGGGCGATGGTGTAGCCGTCGGGCCGCGCCTGCTGCAGCACCGGCATGGCCAGCGTGCCGCCGGCGCCGCCGCGGTTTTCGGTCAGCACCGGCTGCCCGAGCGGCACCGAGGCCAGCTTGGCCAGGATCCGCAGCGAGATGTCGGTCGCCCCGCCCGCGGGCCAGGGCACCCACAGCGTGACGGGGCGCGAAGGGAAGGGCTCGGTCGCGGCCATCGCCCGGGCCAAGGGCAGCGCGCCCAGCGCCAGCGCGCCGGCGCCGCGCAGCAAGCTGCGCCGGGTGGAACCGCCCTGCCCGCGCGTGGTGGCCCGCCTCCGGCTCATGGCCCGCCTCCGCCGCGCTTGGTAAGGCCGCCGAAGCCGCGCTGCGGGTCGTAGCCCCAGCAGGCGAGCCCGAAGAAAACCACCAGGCAGCCCAGCACTACATAGGGCGCCACGCCCGGGTCCTTGCCGTAGAGCGCAAAGCGGACCCACTCCACCGCGTAGGTGAAGGGATTGAAGCGCGCGAGCTGGTACACCCATTCGGCGCCCGATTCCTGCAGCTTCCACAGCGGATAGAGCGCGGTCGACAGGAAGTACATCGGGAAGATGACGAAGTTCATCGTGCCCGCGAAGTTCTCCAGCTGCTTGATGTGCACCGACAGCAGCAGCCCGAGCGCGCCCAGCATGAGCGCGCCGGCCGCCAGCGCCACCAGCGCATGCAGGGCCGAGAGCGACAGCAGCGGCAGCTCGGTGCCGATCAGCGCCGCCACCACCACGAACACCAACGCCTGCAGCACCGACAGCAGCGCAGTGGCGCAGAGCTTGGAGAACAGGAGCCAGGGCCGCGGCAGCGGCGCGGTGAGCAACAGGCGCATCAGGCCCATCTCGCGGTCGTAGACCATGGCCAGCGACGACTGCATGCCGTTGAACAGCAGCACCATGCCGACCAGCCCCGGCACGATGTAGACGTCGTAGGGAATGTAGGTGTCATAGGGCTCGACGATCGCCACGCCGAAGACGTTGCGGAAACCGGCCGCGAACACCGCCAGCCACAGGAGCGGCCGCACCAGCGCCGACACCAGCCGCCCGGTCTGCTGCGAGAACTTGTAGAGCTCGCGCAGCATGATCGCGCGCATCGCCTGCAGCGCGTGGCCCATGCCGCGCCGCGCCAGCGGTTCGGCCTGCCCGTCCGCGGGCTTGGGGGTTTCTAGCGCGCGATCGGACATAGCTTCTCCGGGGCATCGGCGCCCAGCGTGTCGAGCACGTTGCGCGGGTGCAGCACGCCTTCGGCCGGCGCCTGCGCGATCACGCCCTGCCCGTCCGTCAGCAGCATGGGCTGGCGCAGCTGGCCGTCCCAGGCGCGGAAGCTCAGGCTGGTGCCCTTGGACCCGTCGAGCGTGCTCTTGCCGATGGCTTGGGCCCAGGCCGCGTTCGGGCCCTTGGGCGCGGCAATGGCGGCGGCTGCCAGGGTCTTGCCGGCCATCCATGCGGCCCAGTCCTGCGCGGTCATCGGGCGCTTCGCGGCCTTGGCGAAGCGGCGCGAAACCTGCGGCGCGCCATAGCGCTCGAACTGCGCATGCCAGGCCAGCGCCACCAGCCCGCCGTCGCCCACCACCGGCCGCGGCAGCACGGTGCGGTAGGGCAGCATGCGGGCGAATTCGCCGTCGCTGTCGACCACCCACACGGCGTCGTAGCTGTTGCCGGCCGTGAGCAGCAGCGGGTTGGCCAGGTCGCGCTCGCGCGGATCGGCCGAGAGCTTGAACGGCTTGCTGGCCACCACCTGCAGGCCGTAGCGCTTGATCGAGGCCTGCACGGTGGCCGCGCGCAGCGCGTCCTGCGGGCTGCCGCCCACCAGCAGGAGCAGCTTGCTCCATTTGCGCGACACCAGCGTCTGCGCCAGCGCATCGCTGCGCATGCGTTCGCTGGGAATCAAATGGAACACGCGGGCGCGGCAATCCTGCTGGCGCAGCCGGTCGGAGGCGTCGCCCAGGTTCAGCACCGGCAGCTTCACGGCATCGGCCACGGCCAGCGTCCATTCGGCCGGCAGGTCGGTCAGCAGCACCGCGGCGCCGCTCTTCTCGGCCGCCACCGCCGCGGCGCGCGCCGCCTCGAGGGTCGCGGCCGGCGCGCTGGCCAGCGCCACTTCGGCGCCGGCGGCCTCGAGTTCGAACTTCGTCTCCTCGAGTGCAACTTCGAGCCCATCGGAAAGCGGGCCGCCCGGTTGCCCCAGGTAGGCACGCTCCACGCGGGAACGCTCCAGGCGGGGATCGTCGTCCGGCGTGATCAGCGTGGCCTTGAGCACGGCCGCGCCCGCCGCCGCCGGCGCCACGAGCGCCACGGCCATCCACCACGCGCCCGCCAGCCAGGAAGCCGTTGCGCGCATCCTCATTCGACGATCACGAGCCCATAGGGCACGCGCCCTACCGGAACGCTCTTGATGGCCTTGGCGCCGGCCACGTCGACCACCGTCACGTCGTCGCTCAAGCCGTTGACCACGTAGAGCCGCGCCTGCGCCTTGTCGAGCGTGACGTTCCAGGCCCGCTTGCCGACCAGCACCAGCGAGCCGACCTTGCGGCTGGCCACGTCGACGAAGGCCACGTGGTTGGCGCGGCCCAGGCCCACGAAGGCCCGCTTGCCGTCGCTCGTCATCTGGATGCCCACGGGCGTGATGTCCTCGGCGCGCGCGCCCTTCACTTCGAACTTGAGCGTGTCGATCACCTCGTTCGTCGCAGTCGAGACGATGCTGACGCTCGCGCCCAGTTCGTTGGTGACCCAGAGCTCCTTGCCGTCGGGCGTGATGGCCATGCGCCGCGGGCGCTTGCCGACCTTGATGTTCTTCACGACCTTGCCGCTGGCCGTGTCGATCACGTGCACCAGGCTCGCCACCTCCGACGTGATGTACAGCGTCTTGCCGTCGGCGCTGACCTTGACGCCTTCGGGCTCCGCGCCCACCTTGACCGAGCGCAGCTTCTTGCCGCTGGCCGCGTCGATGAAGCTGGCCTCGCCCGCGTCCTCGTTGGAGACGTAGATGACCTTGCCGTCCGGCGACAGGTCGAAGGCCTCGGGCTCGTCGCCCAGCGGAATGCGCCGCACCGACTTGCCGCTCGCGGGGTCGATCAGGTCGGCCTGGTTGGAATCGGTGCAGGCCACCATGATCTGGCGCTCGGGCGTCAGCTGGATGTGGCGCGCGCGCTTGCAGGTCGGGATCGTGCCCTTCACGGCCAGGGTCGCCAGGTCGATCATCGTCAGCGCGCTGTCCTTTTCGCTCGACACATAGGCGGTGCCCTGCGCCAGCGCGGCGGCACTCGCGGCGGCCAGCGCGAGCGCGCTAGCGGCCGCGCGGACCAGGGTGCGCGCAGGCGGGGGCAGGAAGGGTTGCGGCATGCGATGTCTCCATTCTTTTTGGCTCGGATCGTTCTTGGTTCAGGCGGTGCGCGCGATGAAGCCCGCCTCCAGCGTGGCGCCGCCAAGGCTCTGGCCCACCTGCGCCGGCGTGCCGTCCGCCAGCAGCTGTCCCTTGTGCAGCACCAGCACGCGGTCGGCCTCCTCGGCCTCCTCGACCCGGTGCGTGGCCCACAGCACGCACACGCCGCGCTCGCGCACGTCCGCATGCAGGGCCGCCAGCAGGTCCTGGCGCGACCTGGGGTCGAGCCCGACGGTGGCTTCGTCCATCAGCAGCACGGCCGGCCGGTGCAGCCCGGCGCGCGCCAACTCGACCTTGCGACGGTTGCCGCCCGAGAGCTCGCGCACCTTGCGGTCGAGATTGGCGTCGATGTTCAGGCGCTCGCAGGCCGACGCGATGCGTTCGGCCGCGAGCCGCCGCGGCAGGCCGTGCAGGTCGGCCTGGAACAGCAGGTTGCGCCGGATGCTCAGGTCCAGGTCGAGCGACATCTGCTGGAACACGACGCCGATGTGCCGCAGCGCCGCCGTTGCCGAGCGGCGCAGCGAATGGCCGGCGACCTCGACCTCGCCTTCGTCGGCCGCGAACATGCCCGTGAGCACCTGGAACAGCGTCGACTTGCCCGCGCCGTTGGGCCCGAGCAGCGCCACGAACTGGCCCGCAGGCAGATGCAGCGACAACGACTGCAGCGCCGTGCGCGTGCCATAGCGCTTGGTTAAGTCGATGGTTCGCAGCATGTAGATCGATGGGATTCGCCGGGCTTTGGGTGTCTCAATGGTAGGGGCCGTTTGTCTTCGAGCCGCAAATTCCGTGCCTCTGGAAGTCGAGGGTTTTCACTGTGATGCATTGCCATTCGTTGGCCCGCGCGAAGGCCTGCGCAGCCCGATGCGCGCCATGCCGGCACGACATCCGTCACGCCGTGCGAGACACTTTGCGTCAAATTTGATGCGCACACGATGCAGGGCCACGGCAATGCGTGGCGGGCGGCCCCGGCCAGCGCACCGAACGCTCGGGATTTCCCTAGGTCCGGACCGCGTTGCCGCACGCCGCCGCGTGCTGTGCGAAAGCCGCCGCGTGCATGCCTCTTCCGAGTGGAGCCGCCTGTCTTTGCATGGAGCGCGCATCGGCTGCCGAAGTGCTCCACGCTGGAACCGGCAGGCATGGATGTTGCGGACCGCAGCATTCGCCAAGGTGATCGAAAGATCCGCAGGCTGCCGCCATTGACCATGTTCAAAACCCACTGAAATGTGAGGAGACATCTATGAAGTTTTCCAGGCAGATCGCCGGCCGTCTCGTACGGCATATCGGCGTCGCGATGTTGGCTCTTCCGGCCTTGGCGCTCGCCAATGCCGACGTCGAGAAAAACATCGCCAACTCCAAGAACTGGGCCACGCAAGCGGGCGATATGTTCAACCAGCGATACAGCAAGTTGAATCAGATCACCAAGAGCAACGTGGGCAAGATGCAGGTCGCGTGGACCTTCTCCACCGGCGTGCTGCGCGGCCACGAGGGTTCGCCCCTGGTGGTCGATGGCGTCATGTACCTGCACTCGCCGTTCCCGAACAAGGTGTTCGCGCTCGACGTCGAGACCCAGAAGATCCTGTGGAAGTACGAACCCAAGCAGGACCAGTCGGTGATCGCGGTCATGTGCTGCGACACGGTGAACCGCGGGCTTGCCTATGCGGAAGGAAAGGTCTTCCTGCAACAGGCCGACACCACCCTGGTGGCGCTCGACAGCAAGACCGGCAAGGTGGTGTGGACGGTGAAGAACGGCGATCCGAAGGTCGGCGCCACCAACACCAACGCACCCCACGTCTTCAAGGACAAGGTCATCACCGGCATCAGCGGCGGCGAGTTCGGCGTGCGCGGCTTCCTGGCGGCCTACAACATCAAGGACGGCAAGCTGGCGTGGAAGGGCTTCAGCACCGGCCCCGACGAAGAAATGCTGATGGACCCGGCCAAGACCATGACCTGGACCGACGGCAAGATGGCGCCCGTGGGCAAGGACTCTTCGCTGAAGACCTGGAAGGGCGACCAGTGGAAGATCGGCGGCGGCACCACCTGGGGCTGGTACAGCTACGACAAGGCGACCAATGCCGTGTACTACGGCACCGGCAACCCGTCGACCTGGAACCCCTCGCAGCGCCCCGGCGACAACAAGTGGTCCATGAGCATCTGGTCGCGCGACGTCGACACCGGCAAGGTCAACTGGGTCTACCAGATGACGCCCTATGACGAGTGGGACTTCGACGGCATCAACGAAATGATCCTGGCGGACATCAACGTCAAGGGCAAGCCGACCAAGGCGCTGGTGCACTTCGACCGCAACGGCTTCGCCTACACGCTGGACCGCGTGACCGGCGCGCTGCTGGTGGCCGAGAAGTACGACCCCAAGGTGAACTGGGCCACCCACGTCGACATGAAGACCGGCCGCCCGCAGGTGGTGGCCAAGTACTCCACCGCGCAGAACGGCGCCGACGTCAACACCAAGGGCATCTGCCCGGCGGCCCTCGGCAGCAAGGACCAGCAACCGGCTTCCTACGACCCCAACACCAAGCTCTTCTACGTGCCGACGAACCACGTCTGCATGGACTACGAGCCGTTCAAGGTCGAGTACACGGCAGGCCAGCCGTACGTGGGCGCCACGCTGTCGATGTACCCCACGCCGGGCAGCCATGGCGGCATGGGCAACTTCATCGCCTGGGATGCGGGCACCGGCAAGATCGTGCAGACCAAGGCCGAGAAGTTCTCGGTGTGGAGCGGTTCGCTGAACACCGCGGGCGGGATCTCCTGCTACGGCACGCTGGAAGGCTACCTGAAGTGCGTGGATGCCAAGGACATCAACAAGGAGCTGTTCAAGTTCAAGACCCCGTCCGGCATCATCGGCAACGTGTTCACCTATGAGCACAAGGGCAAGCAGTACGTTGGCGTGTTCTCGGGCATTGGCGGCTGGGCCGGCATCGGCATGGCTGCGGGCATCGACCCCGAGAAGAGCACCGAAGGCCTCGGCGCCGTCGGCGGCTACAAGGAGCTCGCCCAGTACACCGAGCTCGGCGGCTCGCTGACTGTCTTCGCACTGCCCAACTGAGGCGTTATTACCGAGGCGCCATTGCACAGATAGACGCAACATGCGAACCGGGAGAGCACTCGCTCGAGGGCTCTCCCCCACGCACTTTCAAAAGATACCGGAGACCCAGGAGCCATGAAATTTCGTAAGTCAACGTTGCTGCCTTCCCTCGTCCTGCTTGCCGGCGTGGCCTGCACACTGGCCATTGCCGCGCCAGACCCCGCGCCCTACAAGGTCACCGACGGCTACAAGGTGGATCCCGAAACCATGAAGGGTTTCCGCACCTGGCGCTCCGCGGCCTGCGACCGCTGCCACGGGCCCAACCAGGAAGGCATGGTGGGACCGTCCCTCATCAACAGCCTCAAGACGATGAAGAAGGAAGACTTCATCAAGACCGTGCGCGACGGCAGGCTCGACAAGGGCATGCAGAGCTTCGGCAACAACCCGGCGGTGATGGAGAACATCAACCAGCTCTACGCCTACCTCAAGGGCCGGTCCGACGGCGCCATCACCCGCGCCCGAGTGGAAGAAAACAAATGACCACCCGGCAGCGTGCTGCCAAGCTCCTTTCCATCGGCACCCGCCTGCGGGCGGGCCTCCTGGGCGCAGCCTGCTGCTGCGTGCTGGTTCCGGCCGCGGCCCAGGAGACCCCGCCGCGCAAGGCGCTGCGCGTCTGCCAGGACCCCAACAACATGCCCTTCTCCAACACCAAGGCAGAAGGCATCGAGAACCGCATCGCCGAGCTGTTCGGCAAGGCGCTCGGCCTGCCGGTCACCTACTACTCGTTCCCGCAGCGGCTGGCCTTCTTCCGCAACACGCTGCGCTTCAAGCTGCCGGGGCAGGACTATCCCTGCGACATCGTGATGGGCGTGCCAGTCGGGCTCGACGAAGTCTCGGTCACCAAGCCCTACTACCGCTCGACCTACGCGCTGGTCTTTCCCAAGGGCAAGGGCATGGACAACGTGGCCTCGGCGGAAGACTTCCTCAAACTCGATGCGGCCAAGCTCAAGTCGCTGCGCATCGGCATCTACGACCGCTCGCCGGCCTCGCAATGGCTCAACAAGCACGGCCTGCTGGAGCAAGGCGTGCCCTACAAGCTCATGAGCGCCGACCCCGCGCAGTACCCGGGCGAGATCGTCGAGAAGGACCTGGCCGAAGGCAAGCTCGATGCCGTGGTGGTCTGGGGCCCGATCGCGGGCTACTTCGCGCGGCGCGTCAAGAACCCGGCCCTCGTCGTGGTGCCGCTCAAGTCCGAAAAGGGCGTGCGCCTCGACTACCAGATGGCCATGGGCGTGCGCTACGGAGAGCGCGAATGGAAGCAGCAGGTCGAAGGGCTGATCGAGTCCAAGGCACCCGAGATCCAGGCCATCCTGAAGGAGTTCGGCGTGCCGGTGGTCGATGCATCGTTCGGGGTTCCCACCAACTGAGTTGCCGTTCTTCGTTCTTCTTTCCCATGCGCTTCGCCATCGCCGCTTCGCTCTGCGTTCTTCTCTTGTCTCCTCCGGCCTCGCAGGCCGAGCCCGACAAGCGCGACTTCTCGCCCGCCGAACGCCTGCTGTTCATGACGCCGCAGCTCAAGGACCTGCAGGCGCCCATGCTGCTGCGCTACACCTTCGGCAAGACCGGCAGCTTCGAGGAAGCGTTTGCCGACAGCGTGACGGTGTCCCTGAGCGCCAAGGAAGACGGCCGCTGCTGCGATGCCAAGGGCGTGTTCCTGAGCGGTGCGCACAAGCTCGCGGTGCCCGACGTGCCGGCTGCCGAAGGCAATCCCGTGATCCTCTATTTCCTGGAGCACGACGTGCGCGAGATGAAGCGCCTCACGCGCGGCTCCGAATACCACTTCCGCAAGCGCATCCGCATGGGGATCTACCAGGACGCCCAAGTGCGCGACGTGGCGCTGCGCTACCAGGGCCGCGCCATCAAGGGCAAGGAAATCGTCTTCAGCCCTTTCCTGGACGACCCGAACCGGCCAAAGTACGAAAAGTTCGCGACCAAGACCTACCGCTTCACGCTGTCCGACGCGGTGCCGGGCGGCGTCTACGGCATTCGCACCTCCATTCCGGGCGACAGCGCCGCGGCCCAGCCCCTCATGGTCGAGGAACTCCTGATCGACGGGGCCAAGGCGCCGGCGCGCTAGTGCCTGTTGCCGCCCAAGAAATTCTTCCAGCGAACGCCATGAACAAAACAGTCCGTCTTCTTCTCTGTCTTCTTGGCCTGCCGATGGCCGTGCATGGCGCGACGCATGCCAACGACTTTCCCACGCTGGACCGCGTGCTGTACGTGCAGGAATGCATCGCGGCCCACCCTGATGCCGGCCACTTCGAAATGGCCAGCAAGTGCTCCTGCGCGGTCGATGCGCTGGCCAGGGAAATCAAATACTCCGAATACGTGGACCTGAGCACCGCGGCCAAGGCCACCACCATCGGCGGCGAGCGCGGCGGCTACATCCGCGATTCGGAAAAGCTGCAGGCCGACATCAAGCGCTACAAGGCGCTGCAGGCCAAGGCCAACAAGGGCTGCTTCATCGGCCCGCCGACCGCGCGTTGAGCCGCGTCCCGGGCACAGCGCCATGACAGGTACCGCGACACCTGTGCACGCCGGGCTTGCCGCGGTGCTGCTGCTGTGCAGCCCGGCCTGGGCCTCGCCGTTCGCCTACATCACCAACCAGGGCAGCCACGACGTGTCGGTGATCGACCTCGCCTCGCAGCAGGTGGTGGCCACGGTGCCCGTGGGCCGGTCGCCGGCCGGCGTGGTGGCGTCCAGCCGCGCGGGCCGGGCCTTCGTCTCCAACCCCGACAGCAAGACCATCTCGGTCATCGACATGCGCCAGCAGAAGGTCGTGAACACGCTGCCGGCCGGCGACGGGCCGGTGGGCATCGACATCTCGGTCGACGGCCGGCGCCTCTACGTGGCCGACTGGTACAGCGGCCGGCTGCTGGTGCTCGACGCGCAGGCCGCCGGCGCCGCCAAGCCGCTGGCTTCGATCGCGGTCGGCCGCGCGCCTGCCGGCGTGGCCGCGCATCCCGGCGGCGCCGCCGTTTTCGTGGCCGAACGCGACGACGACAGCGTGGCCGTGGTCGACACCGCCGCGCAGCGCGTGCTGGCGCGCGTGCGCGTCGGCAGCCATCCGTTCGCGCTGCTCTACGACGCGCCGCGCTCGCGCCTCTACGCGCTCAACGTGCAGAGCAACGACGTCTCGGTGATCGACATGCGCGACATCCGCCGCCCGGCCGCGATTGCCACCGTGAAGGTCGGCAAGGCGCCCTACGGCGCGGCGCTGGCCGAGGGCGGCGCGCTGCTCTACGTGACCAACCAGCACGAAGACTCGGTCAGCGTGATCGATGCCGCCTCGCTGAAGCTGCTGCGCACCCTCCCCGGCTTTGCCTACCCCGAAGGCATTGCCGCGCACGGCGACCGGGTCTACGTCGTCAACTGGATGGACGACAACGTGCAGGTGCTGGACGCCGCGAGCGGGCAGAAGCTCAAGACCATTGCCACGGGACAGAACAGCCGCGGCTTCGGCGCCTTCATCGGCGCGCCGATGGAGCCCTGACCTTTTTTTTTTGAACCGATCTTTTTTTCTTCCCACCTCATCACGGATATTTCCATGCTGACACATCCCTCCGGCCGACGGGCGCTCTCCGTTCTTCTCGCATCGATCCTGCTTGCCGCATCGGCCCCGAGCCAGGCCCATGGGCCCACGCGCCAGAAGGTGAGCGAGAAAGTCACCATCGAGGCCCCGGCCGATGCCGTCTGGGCCAAGATCAAGAACTTCAACGCGCTGAAGGACTGGCACCCGGCCGTGGCCGACAGCGCGGCCGACAAGGGCAATGCCGAAGGCTCGGTGCGCACCGTCAAGCTCAAGGACGGGGGCATGCTCGTCGAAACGCTCGAGGGCTACGACGAAGCGAAGATGAAATACAACTACCGCGCCAAGGACGGCGGCGCGCTGCCGGTCACCAACTACACCTCCGTGCTCTCGGTGGTGGCCGACGGCGGCAAGTCGGTCGTCGAATGGCGCGGCGCCTTCTACCGCGGCTACCCCAACAACGATCCGCCGCCGGACAAGAACGACGAAGCCGCCATCAAGGCCGTGACCGGCGTCTACCGCGACGGGCTCGCCCACCTCAAGAAGATGATGGAGTCGAAGTAGCCCAGGGCACCGGACACCACCATGGGCACCGAAGAACAACTCGAAGACTGGCGCCGCCTCGCACTGCGCGTCGAAAGCGAAGTCGCGAAGGCGGTGATCGGCCAGGCCGAAACGATCCGCCTCATCAACGTGGCGCTGTTCGCGCGCGGCCATGTGCTGCTCGAGGGCGACGTGGGTGTGGGCAAGACCACGGTGCTGCGCGCCTTCTCGCGTGCCATCGGCGGCGACTTCGAGCGCGTCGAGGGCACGGTCGACCTGATGCCCGGCGACCTCGTCTATCACACCTACGTGGACGCCGAAGGCCGCCCGCGCATCGACCCGGGGCCCTTGCTGCGTCACGGCGAGCGTCTGGTCACCTTCTTCTTCAACGAGATCAACCGGGCCCGGCCGCAGGTGCAGTCGCTGCTCTTGCGCGCGATGGCCGAGCGCACGGTGTCGGCCTTCGACCGCGAGTACAGCTTTCCGCACATGACGGTGTTCGCCGACCGCAACAAGGTCGAGCGCGAAGAGACCTTCGAGCTGGCTTCGGCGGCGCGCGACCGCTTCATGTTCGAGCTGAACATGCCCAAGCCGGCCGACCGCGGCATTCGACAGTCGCTGGTGTTCGACACCGCCTACCACGACACCGAAAGCCTGATCGACAAGGTGGCGCCCGCCATCCTGCCCTGGGACCGGCTCAACGCCATCGGCGCGCAGGTGCAGCGCAGCGTGCGCGCCAGCGAGACCATCGAGCGCTATGTGCTCGACGTGTGGGAGGCCACCGAGGCGCCGCAGAAGTTCGGCATCCGGCTCGACGGCGTGGACATGGACCGCCTGATCCTGGCCGGTGCCAGCCCGCGCGGCATGAGCGCGCTGCTGCGCGCGGCACGCACCGTGGCCTGGCTCGAAGGCCGCTCGCACCTGGAACCTGCCGACCTGGCGGCGGTGCTGCCCTCGGTGCTCGGGCACCGCGTCTTCTTCACGCCTGTGTACGAACTGCGGCGGGCCGAATTGTCGGAAGCGCTGGTGACGCAGATCATGGACAAGATCGCCGCCCCCTGATGCCATGGACCGCGTCGACGAATTCCACTACCAGCTGCCGCGCCGTTTCGGCGGCTGGCGCCCGGGCGCGCAGCGCGGCCTGAGCCAGGGCAGCGGGCAGGAATTCGCCGCGCACCGGCGGCTGTTCGACCACCCCGACCCGCGCCGCATCGACCTGCGCGCGAGCCTGCGCGAGGGCCGCGGCGACTGGCTGGTGCGCATCCACCGGCTGCGCGTGGCGATTCCCGTGCACGTGGTAGTCGACGTGTCGGCGTCGATGCATTTCGGCGCCGAGCGCCGCAAACTCGACGTGGTGGCCGACCTGGTCGAGGCGCTGGGCTACAGCGCCTTTCGCGCCGGCGACGCGGTCGGCCTGCTGGCCTTCGACCAGCGCGAGCGCCAGGACCTTTTCGTGCCGGCGCGCCACAGCCGCGGCAACGGCAGCCTGATGGCGCGGATGCTGCGCGAATGCGATGCGGCCTCCAGCGCGCCACCGACGGACGACCGCGCGATGGCCGGCCTGCGCCGTGCCACCGAACGGCTGGTGGGCCGCGGCGGGCTGGTGTTTCTCGCGTCCGATTTCCACTGGCCGATCGACGCGCTCGGCGAGCTGCTCGAGCAGTTCTCGCCCGCCTGTGTTGTTCCATTGGTGGTCTGGGACCCGGCCGAAATCGAACCGCCCGATGCCCGCGCGCTGGTCGCCCTGCGCGACGCCGAGACCGGCGCGCGGCGCAGCCTGTGGATGCGCGATTCGCTGCGCACGCGGTGGCGCGAATCGGTCGCGGTGCGCCGCGCTGAACTCACGGCGCTGTTCAACGCGCACGGCATGCCGCCCTTTCACCTGCAGGGCCGCTTCGAGGCCGAGGCGCTCACGCGCTATTTCCTGGAGACGGCGGCATGAGCCTCGTTCATGCCGCTGTACTGGCGCTGGTGCTGGCCGCCCTGCCCGCCGGTTTTGCGCACGCCGCCGATCCCGCCATACCCGCCGCAGCCGCAACCACAGCCGCCACCATCGAGCAGCCACGCAGCTTCGGCCATGTGCTCGGCGATGTGCTCACGCAGCGCGTGCTGCTCGAACACCAGGGCCGGCCGATCGAGCCCGGCGCGCTGCCCACCGCGGCGCGCATCGATCTCTGGCTCGAACGCAGGCCGTCGCGCATCGAGACCGATGCGCAGGGCAAGCGCTGGCTCGCCGTCGAATACCAGGTCATCAACGCCCCGCGCGCGCTGGCCGCCATCTCGCTGCCGGCCCTGACGATCGCCACTGCCTCGGGCCCCGCGCTCGCGCTGCCGGCCTGGCCGGTGAGCATTGGGCCGCTGGCGCCGGCGGAAGCCTTCGGCCAGGGCGACCTGCAGCCGCTGCGGCCGGACCGCCCGGTCGCGGCACTTGCGCCCTTCCCCATCGAACAGCATCTGAAGTTCTCGCTGCTTGCGCTGCTCGCGGTGCTGCTGGCCTGGCTCGCCTGGTGGGCCTGGCGCAACATGCGCGAAGCGCAGCAGCTTCCGTTCGCGCATGCCTGGCGCGAGCTCAAGCGCATCGACGACCCCGCGAGCCCCGAGGCATGGCGCGTACTGCACCGCGCGCTCAACCGGAGCGCCGGCCGCGTCGTGCACGGCGCCAGCCTGCCGCAGCTGCTGGCCGACGCGCCCTACCTGCGCCCGCTGCAGCCGCGGCTGGAAGATTTCTACCGCGAGTCGACCCGGCGCTTCTTCTTCGCCGAAAGCACGGCCGCACCGGCCGAGGCCCAGGCCGCCTATCCGCTCAAGCCGCTGTGCCGCGCGCTGCGCAACGCGGAAAAACGCCACCGGCATTGACCGGCGGACAAAGCCATGCGCTTCGACCTCGCCCAGCCCTGGATGCTCGTGCTGCTGCCGCTTGCGCTGCTGCCGCTCTTGCGCAAGCGAAGCGACACGCTGGGTTTTTCGTATGTGGCCTGGCTGCCGGCTGACCGGGTCGGCCGCCTGGTCGGCTTTCTGTGGCGCGCGTTCGCGGTCGGCGCCTTGGCCTTCACAGTGCTCGGGCTCGCGGGGCCGGGGCAGTCGGGCGCGGTGGTCGAGCGTGCCGGGCGCGGCGCCGAGGTGCTGATCCTGATGGACCGCAGCAGCAGCATGGACGCGACGGTGCACACCAACGGCCTCAAGACCGCGGGCCGCATGTCGCAGGAGCCCAAGGCCAAGGTCGTGCGCGACCTGCTGAGCGAATTCGTCGCCAAGCGGCCCGACAACCGCTTTGCGTTCATGACCTTCAGCACGGTGCCGATCGCGGTGGTGCCGTTCACGCAGAAGACCGACACCGTGCAAGCTGCGCTTGCCGCCACCGCCATCGGCCGCGGCCTGCCCGAAACCCGCATGGGCGTGGCGCTGCTCGCGGCCATCGAGGAATTCGAAGGCCGCAGCTATTCGGGCAGCCGCGTGATCCTGATCGTTTCGGACGGCGGGGCCCAGCTCGACGAGCCGACGCGCCAGCGCGTCCACGCCGGCCTCGCGCGCGAGAAGATCGGCCTGTACTGGATCTACGTGCGCAGCGGCCCCAATTCGCCCAACCTCAACACCGAAACGGTCTCGGCCTACGGCCTCGGCGAGGAACTGGCCCTGCACCAGTTCTTCAAGACATTGAGCACGCCCTACCGGCTCTACCAGGTGGACGATTCCAATGCCATGGCCGCCGCCATGGCCGAGATCGACCGGCAGCAGAATTTTCCGCTCACCATCCGCGAGCGGGTGCCGCGGCGCGACCACGGCGCGGCGTTCTACCTGGCAGCCATGCTGTGTTGCGCGGGCCTGCTCGCCTGCCGCGCCGTGCAGTTGCAGAGCTGGCGGAAAGAAACTTCATGAAGCGACGCACGGTTCACCTGGT
>Ga0157373_10001546_pt1 | contig 17563 bp, 11 predicted proteins | sample C65metaG_FD_113460 | JGI IMG/M metagenome (GOLD analysis project Ga0157373, IMG submission 113460) | Corn rhizosphere microbial communities from Kellogg Biological Station, Michigan, USA - C6-5 metaG | ecosystem: Host-associated > Plants > Roots > Rhizosphere > Soil | place: USA: Michigan... | reverse complement strand
TAATTTCAATGCGCTACTGAACAGTTACTGCAGGGAATTTACCAACTGGAGCCGTTATATCGGGAAACCAAAATATGATGAACCGCTGGCGGCATACCTGGGAAGAACGGAACACGACCTGCATATCCGCTTTGATTTTTCAGCCCTGGGCTTTGAAGTGTTTGCCCCGCTGAAACACTATGCTGAAAGCGGACGCCACCTCTTTGATTTTCCTGTAGCAGAACGCAATCTGCAAACAGATGAAATCAGGCCGGTTGATCCAATGCGCTTTATGGAGCTGGTGATCATGCATGCGCATGATGAGTTTCCCGAAATACATCAGGATCTGGTGCGGGAACGTCTCCTCAACAGCATTGATAATATCAATTTATACCTTGACTACATCAACCGCACAGGGAAAAATGTCAACGCTGTGCGAATGAACTTTATAGAAACGGAGCAATCGCTGGTGCTGGGCCATCATGCGCATCCGCTGCCAAAGGGCAGAATGGGTTTCAAAAATGAAGCAGAGCTGATGCTGTATTCACCCGAAACCGCGGGGCAGTTTCAACTGGCCTATTTTTTAATAGCTCCGGGAAATGTAAACGAACAAAATGTCGAAGGCTTTCCTGTCACTGATGTTTTCAGGGAAGAGTTAACGCAATATGTATCGGCCGACCAGCCTCTGCTGGATTTACTGAGCCGGCATCCGGGATATAAGGTAGTGCCCATGCATCCCTGGGAAGCGAAATACCTGCTCCGCTTACCGGAAGTGGGCGAGATGGAGGAGGAAGGGTTATTATATAACCTGGGCAGCTGGGGTCCAATGTATACGGCTACTTCATCTGTGCGCACGGTTTATAATCGGGAGAGCGACTGGATGTTTAAGTTTTCCCTGCATGTAAAGCTCACTAACTCTGAGCGTGTAAACCTCTTGCGCGAACTACACCGGGGCTACGATGTAAGCCGCCTGTTGAAAACAGAGCTGGGTGTATTGCTAAAAAAAGAATATCCGGAAATAGAATTGATTACGGACCCTGCTTTTATCACGGTATCCCATCAGGGCAAGCTGATCGATGGCTTCAATACCAGCATCAGGCACAATGTGTTTAAGGGCGAGGCTGCTGATAAAAACGTCACCTTACTCGCTGCACTTTGCCAGGACGGGGTGTTGGGCCAGGAGCCCAGGATTGTCAATGTGATCCGTGCGGCTGCAGAACAAAAGAACAAACCTCTGGAGCAGGTGGCCATAAACTGGTTTAAGCAATATCTTCATATTTGTGTAGGTCCCATTATCGGGATCTTCAATAAGTACGGGATGGCCTTTGAATTTCACCAGCAAAATGTACTGGTGGAACTGGACAGCCAGAATTTCCCTGCTAAACTTTATTTCAGGGATAACCAGGGCTTCTTCTTCAGAGAAGGCAAGTCGGAGGAGCTGCTGAGCTATCTGCCTGATCTGGCTGATCAGAGCGGGGCTATTGTGCCTGATGATTATATCCTGCCGAAGTACACGTACTATCTTCTGATCAATAACCTGATGGGGATTGTGAATGCGCTGGGCTGTAACGGGCTGGCGGAGGAGCGGGAACTGATCGATCTGGTGTACCTTGAGTTTAAACAACATGAGGATAATGATACCACGGGTCTCGTAGATTATGTGATCAACAGCCGCAGCTGGCAGGTGAAAGGTAACCTGCTCACCAATTTATATAATATTGATGAAGCCAGTGCTCCCATTGATAACCCCGCGATATACCGGGATTATCCAAATCCGCTGAGCAGATACTTCTTCTGTGATAACCTGATAAAACCCCAGACCAAAGAGATCCTGTACAGCAGGTATTTCCCGAAAGAGGAGATCACGATCACGCTGCGCTCTTTTGATATCGACAGGGATCTGGAAATGTTGCACGACTGGTTTAACCAGGAGCATGCCAAGCCGATATGGAAAATGGATGGGCCGATCAGAGAGCTGGAGCTGTTTTACCGCACGCTGATCCCAAGTGATCATTCGCATAGTTTTATTGGGGAGGTGAACGGTGTACCGACGTTCACAATGGAGCCGTACTGGCCGATGAGGGAATCTGTGGGTGCCTATTATGATGCGCTGCCAACAGATTATGGCTCTCACCTGCTGATCGCACCTACTGATAAGGACAAAAAGTTCAGCTTCCCCTGTGGGCAGGTGCTGATGGATTGGGTATTTCTGCAGCCTGTTGTAGGTAAATGTATCGGTGAGGCAGCGGTAGAATCCAGAGCGATGCACATTTTTACGACACGCCTTGGATTTAAGTATCAGCAGGTGCTGAAGATGCCACATAAAGATGCAAATCTGACTTTCTGCTACCGCGACTGGTACTGGGAGAAATTCCCTGAGAGCAAAGAGGTAAACCTGACAGGGCAGATGGAAGACGTTTAATCAATAAGCAGATGAAAGATAAAATATATGATATCATAGGCATAGGCATCGGGCCTTTTAACCTCGGAATGGCGGCGCTCACGGCACCATTAACAGAACTCTCTGCAGTCTTCCTGGACCAGTCGCCCTCATTTAGCTGGCATCCCGGACTGATGCTGAGTGATGCCACGCTGCAGGTTCCATTTATGGCCGACCTGGTGACGATGGCTGACCCTACAAGTCCTTATAGTTTCCTGAATTTCATGAAGCAGACGGACCGGCTGTATAAGTTTTATATCAAGGAGGATTTTTATATCCTGCGTAAGGAGTACAATGCTTATTGCAAATGGGTAATCGCGCAATTGCCATCCTGCCGCTTCGGACAAAAAGTGATCAGTACTGCCTATAATGAGTCGCAGGCTTGTTACGAACTGCTGGTAGAAGATCAAAAGACTTTTGAAAAGGTAATGTATTATACCCGCAGGCTTGTTCTAGGTACCGGCACGGTGCCAAAGATCCCGGAGTCCTGTGGTCATGGTGTCCATCCCCATGTTATCCATACTTCGCAGTATCTGGATTTCAAGCGGCAGCTGCTGCAGCAAAAAAGTGTGAGCATCATCGGCTCCGGACAAAGTGCTGCGGAGATCTTCAACGACCTTTTGCCGGAAACTGAGAACGGGATGCAGTTAAACTGGTTTACCCGCCCGGACAGGTTTTTCCCGCTGGAGTATTCCAAGCTGACGCTGGAGCTGACCTCTCCTGAGTATGTCGACTATTTCCATAACCTGCCCGCAGAGAAACGCAGGCTGGTCTTAGCGAAACAAAATCAGCTGTTCAAAGGCATCAACTATGACCTGATCAATCAGATTTTCGACAAACTCTATGAACTGAGTTTTGATCAGGAGGAGCTCAATGTAAGGTTGAGTACCAACTGCCAGCTGAATACGATCACTGTCGTGGAAGAAGGGGGATATCACCTGAGTTTTTATCATACCGAACAGGAACAGGAATTTCTTCAGCAGACAGATTTTGTGGTGATGGCAACGGGGTATCAGTATAAGGAGCCCTCTTTCCTGAAAGGAATTGCAGATCGGATTGTGCGTACTGAAGATCAGCAATACCATGTCGGACGTCATTATACCATCGACCATCAGGGCAGCGAAATTTTTGTTCAGAATGCTGAATTACACACGCATGGTTTTGTAACCCCCGATCTGGGAATGGGTGCCTATCGCAATTCGGTGATCATTAATACGATCCTGGGCAGGGAAGTCTACAAAGCCGAAAAGAGGATAGCTTTCCAGCAGTTTGGTGTAGAAAAAACAAATGAATTATTAACGATTGAAACATTGAATGATGAATTACAGGCACTTTGATCAGGTTAAGCCGCTCAATAAAGAGATTTGGAACAAGGTAAATCTAAATTATATCGCGAAGTCTATCACAGAACTCATGCATGAGAAACTGGCAGAGCCGGAGATTGTTGGCAGGGAGCAGGATGGAATAACACATTTCCGTTTATCCACTGATCATGAGCAGATCTCCTATTCGTTTTCTGCCTGTCACCGGGCGCTGGATTACTGGCATATCCTAAAAGATACTTTGATCAAATATGTCGACGGTGTAGCTGTCCCCTTAAACAATGCACCTGCTTTTTTTACGGAAATGCAGCATACTTTTGGCATCAAGCCATTCACGCTGGCGCATTTTGTTGAGGAAACGCTCAATACGCTGTATGCTGATGCCTATATCCATGAAAAGGGGAGGCTAAGCGCGGGCCAGCTGGCGGATGCAGGTTATCAGACCATAGAGCACCAGATGGACGGGCATCCCTGGGCTACGATAAATAAGGGCAGGATAGGTTTTAATCATGATGACCAGGGCAGATATGCACCCGAGGCGGGGCAGGCTACACAGCTGGCCTGGTTGGCCGTACATCAGAGCAGAGCAGCATTTAAGTCGCTCGATACGATTACCGCTGCTTCGTTTTACGAAGAGGAGCTGGGTGCCGCACAGCTGGAGGCTTTCAAAGATATCCTGCGTGATAAAGATCTGAATCCCTCAGACTACCTGCTGATCCCCGTGCATGAATGGCAGTGGAACAATAAAATTGTGCTGCAGTTAGCACATGATATTGCCAGTCAGTATATAGTACCATTGGCTTTAGGAAAAGACGAATACATGTGCCAGCAGAGCATCCGTACTTTTTTTAATATCAGTCATCCCGGAAAACATTATGTGAAGACGGCCATTTCAATCTTAAATACGTCGATTTACAGAGGCTTGTCGCCAAAGAAACTGGCCATTGCGCCGCGTGTTACGAACTGGGCAAAACAGATGCTGGACCGCGATGAGTATCTCAGAAAAACCGGGGTGGTGCTGCTTGGCGAAGTGGCTACGGCATCATACACGCATCCACAGTACAGTGCAATTCCCGGTTCCCCATATCAGTACCAGGAGTTTCTGGGAGTAATCTGGCGGGAGAGTGCAGAGAACTACCTGCAACCGGGAGAGAGGATCCAGACAATGGCGAGTTTGCTGTATGTTGATGATGCAGGCGAAAGTCTGGTGGGGGCGATGATTGAGAAGTCAGGTATCGGTGCCGCGGCCTGGCTTAAGGCTTACCTGCGTGCTTATCTCAAACCCGTGCTGAGGATCTTCTACAAACATGCCTTCTTCTTTAGTCCGCATGGGGAGAATACCATTCTGGTGATGAAAGACTTTATTCCACAGCGTATCATCATCAAGGATTTTGTGGAGGAGATAGTGCTCACCGAAGAATCTAAAGCTACCTTACCCGAAGACCTGGTGGATGTTTTACGTGAGATCGATGATGAGCTGGCGCCGCTGTTTATCCTCTCGGGGATCTTTGATGCTGTCTTCAGGTACCTCGGAAATATCTTTCACACTTGTGTAGGTTATGATGAACAGCACTTCTGGAAAGCTGTTGCTGATACGATTCTGGAGTTTCAGGAGGAAAATCCGGAACTGGAGGGAAAGTATGCGAAGTTCGATCTGTTCGTTCCGGAGTTTACCCGGGTTTGCATCAACAGGGTGCGTTTACTGACACATGGTTATAGTGAAAGTACGGATGTGCCTGTTCCGGAAATGATCGGGACATTAATCAATCCTGTAGCTATGGCGATGCAGGAGACGGAGTGTCTTGGGAGCGTTCGGGATGGCTTCGACCCAATGACCGATTAACAAGGGATCAATAGCGGACCGGAGGCGGTGCTCAGGCGGTACTCAGGCGGTGCTGAAGCGGTGCTTGTTTACCCCCGGCCGTTAAAGCGCCGCCAGAGATCCGCTGTTGAACCTTTTTTGCTGCGTTATTGCCTCGAAGGCATCCTTAACTGATCCTGAAGTCTCCCAGACTGCTGTCTTCAATCCCATTTGTCCCATTCTACCCGGATTTGTCGAATATTTTTCTGCTTTTTTTGCCAACTTGCTAATTTGCATAGACGCCAAGTCCTATAATTCCAGTAGAGTATCCTTGTAAAATTATGAATATCACTCCTATTTAGAATATAATTCTTTTTAAGAGGACTAAAACAGTTTATAAAACGGATTAGCATGTCACAACGTTTAATCCAACGTTTTTATTATTGATTATTAGTTTTTTATATTAATAATTTCAAAAAAATCATTGAAAAGTGTAAATATATTCTTTGTTTGTAAAATATCTGATATATATTTCATCACTATTAATTTATTAACTAACCTAAAATCATTCACGAATGAAGAAAATTTTACTAATTTTTCTTGCCGTATGCGCGTTAGCACTGAATAGTGTTTATGCACAAAACAAAAAAGTCGGAGGAAGGGTAACCTCATCCGAAGACGGCCTGCCACTTCCTGGCGTTTCAATCAAAATTGCTGGTGAAAAAAATGGTGTTCAGTCAGATGCTGACGGATCCTGGACTTTGAATCTTCCTGCTGGAAGCAATTCAGTTACCTTTTCATTTATCGGTTATTTACCACAAACCCTTACCGTTGGGAATGCAAATACCTACAACATCAAATTGGTTTCTGACCAAAAAACTTTAAATGATGTTGTTGTAATTGGTTACGGTAGTACTTCTAAAAGAACTGTTACCGGAGCAACTTCAGGTATCAAAGCTGCAGACATCAAAGATCGTCCTGTTACAGGTTTAGATCAGTCGTTACAAGGTTTGGTAGCTGGTGTTCAGGTAACTTCAGCATCAGGTACTCCTGGTGGTGCCGTAAGTGTAAGGGTTCGTGGGGTATCCACCATCAACGCTGGTTCACAACCACTATATGTTATTGACGGAGTTCCAATTCAAACTGGAAGTAACGCACAAATCGGTTTCGGTAACGGACAAACCAATGCCCTGAACGATATTAACCCTAATGACATCGAGTCAATCGACGTATTAAAAGATGCTGCTGCTGCTGCGATTTACGGTTCACGTGCATCGAACGGGGTTGTAATTGTAACTACCAAAAGAGGTAAATCAGGTAAGACCAATATTGACCTGGATTACAATACTGGTTTCCAGCAAGCAACTACAAGAATTGATGCTTTAACTGGTCCTCAGTATGTTCAGTTATATCAGGATGCTGTTGCTAACCGTTATCCTACATTGATCGGTACTACTACTTACCCGACTTTGGCTTCATTAATCACTACTGGATTAGGCAGACCATTGTTAGCGGCCGACCCAAGTACTTATCCTACAACAAACTGGCAGGATCAGGTTTTCCGTTCAGCGCCGATCAGCAATTACAATTTGTCGATTAATGGTGGTAATGAAAAAACCCGTTTCAATATAACTTCAGGATTTTTGGATCAGGATGGTATACTAAAAGGATCTAGCATAAACCGCTTCACTATGCGTTTAAACCTGGATCATAATGTGACTGAGAAATTCAAAGTGGGTACCAGTACTAGCTTTAGCCGCAGTGTGACCAGCCGTATCAACAATGACAATAACATCTATGGTGTATTGAGTTCTGCGATCCTGATCAGCCCTGCCATTAATGCGTACAATGCTGATGGCACTTACGGACGTGATATTTACAGCTCTGTAGAAAACCCAATTGCTGCCTACAAAGAGCCATTTAACGAAACCACAGCGGGTCGTTTATTGTCTAACGTGTTTGGTGAATATAAAATTTTGCCATCATTAACATTCAAAACTAACTTTGGCGCTGATTACCAGATTTACAGCGAACGCAGATTTGTGCCATCAACGCTGAATGCTGGTGCTGCACCAACAAATGGTTCAGGAATTGAAGCTTACTATAATGATCTGAATCTGTTAAATGAGAATACTTTAACTTTCAACAAAACTATTGGCGATCACTCATTGAACTTCCTGGCTGGTCAGTCATGGCAAAAAGATAAGTATGAAACCTTATATGCTGCTGGAACAAACTTCCCGGGTAATGATATCAAAAGGTTATCTGCTGCTGCGGTAAAAACTGATGCATCTTCATCAGGATCAAGCTCAACATTAGTGAGCTTCTTCGGAAGAGCAAACTATGATTACAAAAAACGCTATATTTTCTCTGCAACCTTACGTTCTGATGCTTCTTCGAGATTTGCTGACGGACACCGTTATGGTTATTTCCCTGCGGTATCCGGTGCATGGTTGATCAGTGATGAGAGTTTCATGAAAAACTTGAACTGGGTATCTACGTTGAAACTACGTGGTAGCTGGGGTAAAACTGGTAACAACTTCATCGGCGATTTCGTTTCAAGAACGCTGATTGGTTCAGGTTTCAACTACAACCAGGTTGCCGGATTAGCTCCATCTGTTTTGGGTGATGTAAATCTATCTTGGGAAAAAACTACATCAACTGATGTTGCTATCGACTTTGGATTCCTGAATGACAGGATCACATTAAGTGCTGATCTTTATTACAGAAAAACTAATGACCTGTTAGCTGCTCTACCATTGCCTGGATCAACAGGTTTTACCACCTATACAACCAACGTAGGTTCAATGGAGAACAAAGGTTTAGAGTTAGACTTACAAACGATCAATGTTAAGAGTGGTGATTTCACTTGGACTACCAACCTGAACATCTCATTCAACAAAAACAAAATTTTATCATTAGCTAACAACAATGCTTCTGTACCTGCAGGTTTTGGTAGCTGGTTAGAAGTTGGTCAGTCAATAGGATCTTTCCGTGGATATAAAGTTGCCGGAATATTCCAAAACCAGGCTGAAATTGATGCATTGAATGCAGCAGCAAGAACAGCTACAGGTAATGCTACTGCATTATATCAGGTAGCTTTAACTGCGCCTGGTGATATCAAATTTGCAGATATCAATGGTGACGGTGTGATTACCGGTGCTGACCAGACTATTCTGGGTTCTGCACAGCCTAGTTTCACAGGTGGATTTAACAATACATTCAAATACAAAAACTTAGACCTATCTATGTTATGGCAGTTCAGCTATGGTAACGATGTGTTAAACTGGACGCGTTCTTTTGCGGAAGGTATGAATACTATTTACGGTCAATTTGCTACTACTTTGGATCGTTGGACGCCAACAAACACAAATACTAGTATGCCAAGAGCCGTATTGGGTGATCCTAACACGAACAACCGTGTGTCTGACAGATTTGTAGAAAATGCTTCTTATGCACGTTTGAAAAACCTGAATTTAGGTTACAATCTGCCTTCTGATTTAGTGGCTAAACTGCATGTTAGAAAACTGAGAATCTTTGCCGCTGCACAGAACCTGTTTACTATTACAGATTACAAAGGTTTTGATCCGGAAGTAAGTACTTTCAACAGTACTCCGGCAACACAAGGAACAGACTTTTTAACATCTCCTCAGGCTAAAACATTCACATTTGGTGTAAACGTTGGATTCTAATTTAAAATACATGAAAAAATTACTATATATAATATTGCCCGCAGTACTGATTGGTACTTCATGCAAAAAAACTCTTGATCAGCAACCTCAGGCTTCTTTGGATGCCACAACGGCTTACACAACCAGACAAGGTATAGAAGCTGGAGTTTCAGGTGTTTATGATGGTTTACAACAAACTGGTTATATGACGCTGAATTACCTGGTCTTCCCTGAATTGTATGCTGACAACTTAACGTGGACAGGAACTTTTCCTTCATGGTCTCAGGTTTTTAACAAAACAATTTTACCTGATAACACAGATATCGCTTCCATCTGGAACCATATTTATGTAACTATCAATAGATCTAACACAATCATTGCAGCTGCTCCTGCAATTACTGATCCTGCATTTCTGAAAGATCGTGCAATCGGTGAGTGTTTAACCATCAGAGCTTTGGGTTACTTTAACCTGATCAGAATGTTTGGTGGTAGCCCTACAGGTTACAATCAGGCTGGTGGTTTGGGTGTTCCAATGAGATTGGAGCCAACCAACTCAACTGAAGCAGCAAACGCGAGGGTTGCAAGATCTTCAGAAGCTGATGTTTACACTCAGATTCTTAAAGATCTAGATGAAGCGATTGCAAAATTACCAACCACAAATAGTACAGGAAGGGTAAACAGAAATGTTGCAATTGCGCTTAAAACAAGAGTTCAATTATACAGACAACAATGGACTGAGGCTGAAGCATTAGCAACAAGTCTCATTACAAGCACAGCCCCAGCCTATACTTTGGTGTCAGGTGCTTCATATGGTGCAATGTATACAAGCAAAAATTCAACAGAATCGATCTGGGAACTACAATATAATGAAACAGATGCTAACAATCTTGCGTTTTATTATTACCCAACAACATCTGGTGGTAGAAATGAAGTTTCAGCTTCAACAAGCCTGCGTGACGCATTCGAAGCAGGTGATTTAAGAAGAAACGTAAATTACAGTACAGCTCCTGCGGCGAAACAGTTGAAATATTCCCGCGTGAATCCTGGTATTGATAACGTGCCTATGTTCCGTTTATCAGAAGTGTATTTAACACGTGCAGAATCAAGAGCCATGTTAAACAACCTGACGGGAGCATTAGCTGACTTAAATGTGATTCGCTTGCGTGCAGGCTTAACGGCTTCAACAGCTGCAACTCAGGCTGCACTTTTAACAGCAATCAGACAAGAACGCAGATTAGAGCTTGCTCATGAGGGACAACGTTTCTTTGATTTACGTCGTTACAATCAAACAGGTAATACGCAAACTTTCCGTAACCTGTTCCCGATTCCACAAACTGAGCTGATCAACTCTGCTGGAACGGTAACACAAAATCCTGGTTACTAGTTTTAATTAAATTGATTGATAAGGCTCCCTCATTCAGGGAGCCTTATTTGTTTAAACTCTTTTTGATCGGGAAATAATTTTCAGTAATTTTCAAAAAAACGAACCACTCTATGAAAAAACGTCTCACATTACTATTATCAGGCTTATTGACAGTCTCCGGCGCTATCGCTTTTGCTCAGGCATCTTACTTTATGGTCAACGATGCAAAGGGACAGGTTACTGCCAGAAATGAATATGTTGATATTCAGGGAACACCTTATTTAACTGCTGACTGGGTAACAGGTGGCTTTACCCTAGCCAATGGAAAATCATATACTGATATGAAGATCAAATATGACCTGGTGAAAGACAAGATGTATGTTAAAGGTACTGGCGATGAACTCATTACCCTTATAGATCCAGTACGCGATTTTACTGTAAACTTTCCTGCTGAAGAAACTGTAAAACAACGTCATTTCAGAAATGGCTATGCCGGTATCGCTGGCACCACAGATGCCTACTACTTCGAAGTACTTGCTGATGGAAAAACTCAATTATTAAAAAGAGTATCCAAAAATATTTTAGAGAATAAAGAATACAATTCTGCAACTGCTACTAAATCATTTGAAGAAATATCAAAATACTATCTTTACACTGATGGCAAGGGTAGCCAGGTAAAAAAAGACAAAAAAGCAATCCTTGCTGCCCTGGGTAACAAACAATCTGAATTGGAAACTTATATCAAAGCAGAAAAGCTCAATCTTAAAAACGATGCTGACGCTGCCAAATTGATTACTTACTACAACACACTATAACCTTCTATCGCTTTCAGGATACCACCCGTATTTTACACAAAACTGTAATTTAACTGACATAACACTGAATCCTGAAAGCGATATTTGAAGAAATTTTTGAACACACACATATGAAACTTTTACTAACCTGCTTAACAGTAGTTTTTCTTTCTTTTGGTGCAGTTGCACAGGATCTGGGTACAACCGTTCCTACTGCTGTCTTTTACAACAGGGATAACTCGCCTTTCTCTACCTACAATATCCCGACAGGTAAAAAATCATTTGTGTTTTTCTTTGATGCTACCTGTGGTCATTGCCAGAAAGTAGTATCACAATTCAATAAACGTTACAAAGAACTGGCGAATGTCAACATCTACCTGGTATCGCAGGATGAATACCGTTCTATCGATTATTTCACTAATACTTTTGCAAAACAGCTCGCTGTTCAAAAAAACGTAAAGATTTTGCAGGACCGTGACCATGTCTTTATCATGTCTTTCCACCCTAAGCAGTATCCTGCTATGTTCCTTTACGGACCTGATAAGAAACTGAAGTTTACATCGAGCGATGAGAAAGATGTAAACAAAGTCTTTCAATTGCTGAAATCGTAATTCCCTGAGAACTTTCCGGAATAAATTTTCTGTTCGTCATCGCTGTGTATAGATCTTTCTGCTCCTGAACAATTGGGGATGTCAGCCTGTTCTTCTGGTATAATATTCAATTGACATGGAACATAGAGATCAACTTATCAGGACTGCTCGTGCAATGGTGGCAGACCACAAAGGTTTAGTCGCATTAGATGAAAGTGTAGCAACACTCAACAAACGTTTTGAAGCTGCCGGAATACCGCAAACAGAAACCTTCAGAAGAGCTTATCGTGAAGTACTCATTACTGCTCCCGGAATCGGAGATTACCTCAATGGAGCCATCCTTTTTGATGAAACCATAGACCAGCAAAGCTCGTCAGGAAGGAGCTTTCTCGATATCCTGGAGCAGGCCGGAGTAATTCCCGGTATCAAGCTGGATGAAGGCACTGAGGACCTTCCCGGATTTCCCGGAGAGAAGATTACCAAAGGACTGGATGATCTCGCAGAACGCCTCATCAGCTACAGACAAAAAGGTTTGCGCTTTGCCAAATGGAGAGCGGTGATCTCCATTGACGGAGATTTACCTTCTGAAGCCTGTATCATCAGCAATGCCCATGCCCTGGCACGTTATGCTGCGGCTTGTCAGCATGCCGGAATTGTTCCGATTGTAGAGCCTGAAGTGATTATGGATGGCGATCATTCTATCGCACGTTGTGCGGAAGTTACAGAAAGAACCTTACGTGAATTATTCTACCAGCTTAACCTGCTGAAAGTAGAACTGAGGGGATTGATTCTCAAACCTAATATGGTCTTACCCGGTGAGGATTCAACAGAAAAAGTGGATTCAGAACAAGTTGCAGCATATACCGTAAATTGTCTGCTCAGTGCGGTACCAGCCACTGTTGCAGGCATTGCATTCCTTTCCGGGGGACAGGAACCTGAACTTGCCTCGGGACACTTAAATGCCATCAATCATATTTACCAGTCAGAGCTGCCATGGCCTGTTACCTATTCCTTTTCAAGGGCGCTGCATCAGCCGGCACTGGAGATTTGGGGAGGTAAAGATGAAAATGTAAAGGCTGCCCAGGCGGCTTTCCTGGAATTGGGGAAAGCAAATAAATTTGCGAGGAGCGGGCAACTGATACCAGATGAGTTTAGTCGGTAAGGTTAAAATTCGCGTTAAAGATCGTCGCCAGTTCAGCAGGAATCAGCGGTTTCTTTAACAACTTAAGTACATATGGATTAGCTTCTGCCTTGCGGATATCCCCAAAGTCCAGTGTTGATGAAAGCATCGCCACCAGACAATTGGCCTTCCATTCCTCAGGCAGGAGCTTATAATTATCAAGAAACTCAAATCCGTCCATCTCCGGCATCTGGATATCCAGCAGGATCAGGTTTGGCAGTCTGTTGAGCTTGCCGGAGTGCATGGTGAAATAGCTCAGCGCTTCTTCACCAGACTGGCACTGGATAATTTCATCAAATAATTTAGAGATCAGGATAATCTTTGAATTGATCTTCAGATCAATGATGTTATCATCAATCAACATTACCCGTAATGGTCTTTCTACGTTAATTAGCATTCGGAACAGTAATTTTGAAAGTTGTACCTTGATTCAAGGAAGACTTCACCGAAATTTTTCCATTCATCTTATTTAAAGCTTCCTTCACAATAAATAATCCCAGTCCGCTTCCTTTGTTATTTTTAGTTTTGAAAAACTGTGTAAATATCTTTTCCAGATGTTCATTGAGAATACCAAGGCCGTTATCCGTGATGGAGATCTCTGCAGAAAATGGAGTCACATCAATCGATATTTCCACGAGTTTCTGTTCTTCTGTATCTTTCTGATATTTAATGGCGTTGGAGATCAGGTTCCCCAGAATCACCTCCAGCCTGAATGAATCCCCCATAAATGGATGAGGCTGGTTGATATTCAGTTTGAACTGGGTGTCCCTGTCGGTATAAGAATAAAGATCTATGAGTTCGTCTACCAGCTTTTTAAAATCGATCTCCGATTTGTCTGAAGTAGTTTTATTGTTTTTGTAGTACTGAAGAGTTTTTTGGATATAGTAATCCAGTTTATTGGAACAGGATTCAATCAGTTCCCAGTACTCGCCGCTGGAATTGTAAAGACCTTCCATTTTTACCAGGTTGACAATGCCAATGACAGATACCAGTGGGGCCCGCAATTCGTGAGAGATACTGTAGATAAACCTGTTCAGCTCATCGTTGGTTTTCTCCAGTTCATCCACTTTATTTCTGAGGTCTATTTTGGAGCGGTACGCCTCATGTGCATTTTTGATAGAATTATGCAGCTCCAGGTCGTTCCATGGTTTAGTGATGTACCTGTAAATATCGCCGTGATTGATCGCATCTGCCAGGGCGGAGATATCCGTATAACCTGTCAACAGGATTCTGATCGGATCAGGATAAGAATCTGTAATGCTCTTAAAAAACTCTACACCGGTCATGTGAGGCATCTTCTGGTCCGCAATGATGACTTCAACCGGTAAATTCTGCAACACCTTTAATCCTTCTGCCGCGGAATTCGCAGTGTAAATTTCATATTGTCTCCTAAAACTTGCTTTAAATGCGAGAAGATTATTTTCTTCATCATCAATATATAAAACTTTAACAGGTGAGCGAGTCATATTATCAGTGTGTTTACAGGCAAGGTAACAATAAATTCCTTACCGTCATTTACTTTTATAACAACATAAAAATGGCTTTTATGTTTTCACTACAAAATTAGTTCGAATATTAGGTCTTTTATTTAAAATATCCGCAGGGTGAATTTTATATTTCTCCTTTTGTAATAGTATTTGAAGTATAGGTTTATTTATTAGCGTCATTATGGGGCACTTTTAAAATATGACAGAGGCATTAAAATAAAAACCTGTTATCATGCGATTACACTACAAAATTGATTAATTTTACTATTATTTTTAAATTATTATGAGTTGCCACAAATAAGGCCTATTTTATTTCGGTAGCTCTTTTGATTAGTTGTACTTACCCCGGCAGGGCTTGAAAATGATTTATTGTAAATTACACGCATATGTCAGCAGATAAAATAACAATTCTTTATGTAGACGATGAAGAAAATAACTTATTTTCATTCAAAGCTACTTTCCGGATCAAGTATCAGGTTTTGATTGCCATCAGTGGCGAAGAGGCGCTGAAGATTTTAGAAGCGAAGAAGGTTCATGTGATCATTACGGATCAGCGTATGCCGGAAATGACAGGTGTAGATTTTCTGGAGAAGGTTCTGGAGAAATTCCCTGACCCGATGCGGATCCTGTTAACCGGTTATGCAGATATGAACGCTGTGGTAGACGCCGTGAATAAAGGCAAGATTTTCCATTACCTGGCCAAGCCATGGAATGAGGAAGAACTGGATATGACGATCAAGCGGGCCTACGACAAGTATCTTGAAAAGGCCGAACTCACTGATATGAATGAAAAACTCGCTGGCTCTAATGACCAGCTTGAGTTTATGTTAAGACAACGACTTCTTTCTTAGCGCAGAAACCCCTTTCTGATTTCTGCTGATCTCCAATCGATTAAAGTGCAATTACCTTGTGAATAACCGGCAATTGCAAAATAAATTCCGTTCCTTCTCCGGCAGCACTTTTTAAGTGTATATGCCCATTGTGTTTCTTAATCGTATTGTAGGCTATAGACATGCCCAGACCTGTACCTTCTCCAACATCCTTTGTGGTAAAGAAAGGTTCAAAGATCTTTTTCTGCGTCTTATCGTCCATCCCCGTGCCATTGTCCCTGATGTTGATGTAAACATACTCTTCATCCGCTGTGGTGGTAATGATGATCTCGCCGCCCGGTGTATCTCCAAATTGCTTGTGCACGGCATAAGCACCATTTGAAATGATGTTCAGAAATACCTGGTTTAATTTGCCCGCATAACATTCTATGTGCGGTATATCAGCAAAGTTCCTGGTTACTTTGATGCTGTTATTGAGCAGGTTATTGGCAATAACCAGGGTTGAATCCAGACCTTCATTGATGTCAGCCACTTTGAGATCATCTTCATCCAAGCGCGAAAAGATCTTCAGTCCTTTTACAATTTCTGCCGTTCTGCTGGCACCCTCTTTAATTCCCTTCAGCAGGTCATTGATTTCTATGATCAGGTAATCGAAATCGAGTTCCTCTTTGTACTCATTGATTTTCTGTTGTTTTTCCTGAATAGGGGAGTCAGACAAGCTGATTTCCTCGATAAAAGCAAAAGCATCAAACATCATGTCGACATCGCGTTTAAGCGGTTTTATATTGGCCGTAACGAAGTTAATCGGGTTGTTGATCTCATGGGCTATACCAGCAGTTAACTGACCCAGAGAGGCCATTTTTTCTGATTCTACCAATTGTGACTGCGCCTGCTTCAGATCTTCGAGGGTGATGCCCAATTCATGATTTGACTCGCTCAGTTCCAGCGTACGTTCACTTACTTTTAATTCGAGTAATACGTTTTGCTCACGGATGATTCTTTCATTTTCCTGCAAAGCCCGCAATGTCTCTTCCTGTGACCTTTCTTTCTCTGCCTTGAAGATGTTTATTTTATCTGCCAGTGCAAATGATAGTAAGATGGCTTCTACTCCGGACCCAATTAAAAGCGCCGAACCTGTCAGGTTATTATAGGGTAGAATGTTAAAATCTTTGAGCACATAGGTAACTACACAGAGGATAAAGAAGGACCAGGCGATGAGGAAAAATTTAGCTGCCCTGAAGCCTTTCATCACAATCACAACGGCCATGTACAGTACATATAAGGCGCTGATCATCGCCACTGAGAGCATCAGTCCGTAACTTGCATTAAAATTACCCGTAAAGGCAAGCACGATCTGAAGGGTATATAGAAACCAGAACAGATAAGAAACTTTATAAAGTTTAGGTGTGAGCTGTTTGGCCGACAAAAAACTTTTGGAAAACTCTATTGCGGCCACGCCAATTAATGCGGTGGCGATATAGATAAACATATTGGCGATCTGCGGTTCTCCGGGCAATATAAACCTGAAGACAAAACCCTCCATGCAGGCTTGAGAGATGAGTACAATTGCCAGGTAAACTACGTAATAGAAGTAATTTTTATCCTTTGTACTGATGAAAATAAACAGATTATACAATAGCATAACCAGTATAATACCCGTGTAAATACCAAAAGTAATATCCTTTGTCAGGGTGTTTTCTATGACCTGCTCGATACTACCAAGATAGATCGGCAATACCAGCTGTTTGCCACTCCTGACATGAAGATAGAACGTATCGGTCTGGTTCTTTGTAAGTACTACAGGGTAAATGTACGACTGGTGTTTGATGAGCCGGCTGTCAAATGGCAATGTTTGTCCACTGCTGTTGGAGCGCACTATCCGTCCATTATCTACCTGATAATAGTCAATCTTATCAATCATTGGCTGTAACAACTGCAGACCCAGGTTTTCATGACTGTAACTGTTCCTGATGCTGAACTTAATCCAGTATGAATACGGAGTTATGCCCAGGTTTGGAAACTCGCTGTCCGATTTTTTAAATGCCGTAGATGCCATGGCATCTTTTAGCGTCAGCTTCGAAGAGCTGTCTGTTAAAATCTCAATCT
>Ga0157373_10001544_pt1 | contig 17571 bp, 17 predicted proteins | sample C65metaG_FD_113460 | JGI IMG/M metagenome (GOLD analysis project Ga0157373, IMG submission 113460) | Corn rhizosphere microbial communities from Kellogg Biological Station, Michigan, USA - C6-5 metaG | ecosystem: Host-associated > Plants > Roots > Rhizosphere > Soil | place: USA: Michigan... | reverse complement strand
ATAAATACTTCCTGCCGACACTTTCTATTCTTGTCAATTGCTTCTCTTTGCCTGAACATCATATTATCCTAAAAACCACTATGCTGACCAAATCTGTACATATTATTCTTGCCGACGACCATTTGGTTGTGAGGGCAGGAATAAGGGCGATGATTGAAAGTGAGCCCAGCTTTGTGGTATCTGGCGAAGCAGCCAATGGCCAGGAAGTGATTGATCTTCTTAATAGTGAAACTCCGGCAGATATTATCCTGACAGATATGAATATGCCGGAATTCTCGGGCATGCAGTTAGTTGATTGGGTCTCTAAAAACCGGACTGATTTGAAGGTAGTAATTTTGAGCGCCTTTGATGATGAGCAGTGTGTAATTGATGCAATAAGATCCGGAGCGTGCGGGTATCTTTTGAAAACAATAACTACAAGAGAGCTGGTATTTTCATTGAGGCATATTTTAAATACCGGTATTTACATCTGTGCGGAGCTGTCATCGAAATTCTTTCTGGAACATATGCTGCATATGAAAAAACAGAAAGGCGGTGCTGGCCCGGTGAACATGCAATTTTCCAACCGGGAAGTTGAAATTTTGCAGATGATAGCGAATGGCTACACCAATCAGGAGATTGCGGATAAGCTTTTTACCAGTGTGAGGACTATAGAAAATCAACGCCAGCATATGATCAACAAGACTGCCTCAAAAAATACGGTGATGATGGTTCGGCTTGCCATGCTGAAAGGTATAATCTGATGGATAATTTTGACACGCTCTGACACTAGCTTTTGAACTGTGGATAAATGACATTCCGTTCAATCTGAATCAGGTATGCCATATTATTCCCGGAGTCTTCAAGAGATTGTTCCAAGAGTAATGCAGGCTGTTCTAATTGCAGCTTTTCGGCAATTACTTGCAAACTACTATAGGCTGCGCTTTTGAATGCATAAACACTTTTAAGAACGGTTAAGATTTGTACATCCTTAAGTAGGCTTGGCTTGCTTTTGCTGGCAACTATTTTTTTTAGCTCTTTAAGGATTGCAGTGCTTAGCAGATCACTATTAGCTGTGGAGCTGGATTCCATAGTGTCAACGATGAGTTGTAAACGCGAGACATGATTGCTCTGCTCTGATCTTTCTGGTGACAAGGAGGCATTCAATTCCTTAATCGTTGCTGTTCCTGATAACTTTTCGAAGTAATTTAAGTATTCTTTTTCGGTTTCTAAAAGGTGTTGGATACGCATGGCGAAGATCTCTTCCAGGTTGTAGTTTGCTTTTTTCATGGAGCTATAACATGTAATCCTGATCTTGGTTTTTGATGAAATTACTTACGATAAGTATATTTTTTCCGGATACGGCTCAAGGTCTCGCTGTTCATCCCCAGATAGGAAGCCACCATATGTAAAGGAACCGCTGGTCTCCGGATGCTGTGACCTGCATTACCTCTATAATATACACTCCTGTTTGCTGTAGAGTACATTATGATACAAAATCTTCACCTTTCATTAGGGAGGGTTTAGTAGTAGATGAATGTATAGCACATGTACTTTATTGTGGATGACAATTCTGGGTAATTTGATGCAGTTTGTGTGAGCTGATATGTTTAGAGACAAAGATTTGGAGCATTTTTTGTAATAAGCGTAAAAGTTCTCAAACTGGTTTCTTTTAACATTTTTACATTTATAGACATTGAAAACATTCCATGACGGGAAATTTGCGCTTTCCGGAGATTCAATAACAGAAAACTTTGAGCTATTAACAATAGCTTTAGATGCCTCAATATCCGGTATTGTGATTACAGACAACAAACTTCCTGATAATCCGATAGTCTACTGTAATTCTGCATTTGAATCTATCAGCGGTTACAGGAGAAATGAAATTATAGGGCATAACTGTCGCTTTCTACAAGCAGATGATCGGAATCAGGAAGTGCGTAAAATACTTTCTGCATCCATTAATGAAGGTGTGAGCTGTACGGTGGAGATTAGAAATTATCGCAAAAACGGAGATTTATTCTGGAATGAGCTATATATGGCACCTGTTAAAGATGGGGAGGGGAATATTTCGCATTTTATAGGTGTGCAAAATGATATTACCGCACGTAAAAAAGTTGAACATGATCTGCGTCAGCAGAAGGCTTTGATGGAGAAAACTATTGATGAAAGAACTGCCTCCCTGCGCGATAGTGAAGCTTTTCTCACAAGTATTATACAAACTGTGAGGGAAGGCCTTCTGGTTCTGGATCCTGATTTTAATGTGTTAAGTGCCAACTATCATTTTCTCAAAACATTTAAAGTGACGCTGGAAGAAACTATAGGTAAGGAACTGTATGCTCTGGGTAATAATCAATGGGATATTCCTTTACTGCGTGAATTATTGATAAAAATTCTACCAACAAATAATCCTGTGGTTGATTTTGAAGTAGAACATGATTTTCCGCATATTGGCAAAAAGCTGATGTTATTAAATGCTTATCGGATAGAGCTTGAAGGCCAGTTCAAAGATCAGATCCTATTGGCAATTGAAGATATCACCGAGCGTAAAGAAATTGAACGCCGTAAGGATGATTTCTTATCAATAGCAAGCCATGAACTTAAAACACCTTTAACAACTATAAAAGGATATATGCAGGTTCTGGAGCGCACGGTACCTGAAGAAGCTTCAGATAAATATAGTTCTACACTAGGAAAAGTTTCCAAATATGTATCAAGGCTGAACAATTTAATTACTGAATTGCTTGATGTATCAAAAATCCAAACAGGAAATATTGAATTGCATCATGCTGAATTTCAATTTGACCGTATGGTTGCCGAGGTGATGGAGGGCATGCAAGGCTCGGCCCATAACCATAAAATTATCTTACATGGTCAGACAAACTCCATTGTTAATGCAGATGAAACCCAAATAGTTCAGGTAATCAATAATCTCCTATCAAATGCGATTAAATATGGGCCTCAATCTGCTCAGATTGATATCACTATTTCCAGCGTAAGTGAATTTGTGAAATTATCTGTAAAAGATTATGGAATAGGTATGAGCGCAGAAGATACAAAGAAAGTGTTTGAACGATTTTATAGAGGTAAGGACATCCAGCAGCATTTTCCGGGTATGGGTATTGGTTTGTATATCTGTGATCAAATTATAAAAAATCATGGTGGGACGCTTTGGGTTGAGAGTGAAAAAGGGCAAGGCTCAACTTTTAGTTTTACCCTGCCAAAAAAAATAACACCAAGAAATGAGGAATAATAAAAGAATAATAATATGTGATGATGATGAAGGAATTTTGGATGTATTACAACTTATCCTTGAAGAAACCGGGCACACGATAATTCCTGAGATAAACAGTTTAAATATAAAATCGCTGATTGACAGACAGATGCCAGATCTTATTATTGTTGATCTTTGGATGCCGGTCTTATCTGGAGATCAAATCTTACAGATGATCCGGAACCATCCGGATTACAAGCATTTACCGGTAATAGTGATTTCTGCCAGCCGGGATGGTAAACAAATTGCTGATAATGCAAAAGCGACAGCTTTTATTGCCAAGCCATTTGATTATGACCAGCTTCTCCAAACAGTTGAAGAAATTTTGAATTGATAGCTTTTATTCTAATATGGATCAATCTGATAGTTGATTACTTGGATATTTAGACAATCGGCAGCCTCCCGCATTTGCTTTTGGATCAATATAAATTGATTCAAACAAAGTTCATTGATGTTGGTTACATATACAAAGGATTTTGTCTATCATTAACCGGTACTATCTTTTACGGTAGGTTGATGATAGATCCTTATGAACTTATATTGCTGTTAATTTGAGCGCACTTGAAACCAATATCATCCATAACTTCAAAAAATATTGGGGACAGTATCTCTTCTATATCAAGGGACGATTTTCTGTAAAACAAGATGCTGAAAAAAATGATCTGGTGTATTGGCAGAAAGAATTATTTATCAAAACTACTGCTACAGCTATTCCCATAAGTTTATTAGTCATTATCCCCAGCATGATTATTTTCTGGAGAAATGGGGCACGTTGGACACCAGTTTTGGATCTGCTTGCATTAACATCTATACTGGGCTTTATATTTTTCACTAAATTTTCTATTAAAGTGAAAATGGGCTTTTCACTTGGGGTATTAACGGTTCTGGCAGTTTTCCTGATTGGCTCTTTAGGTTCTTTTGGTATAGGAAGTATATATCTGATGGCCATAGGTGTGCTGATAGCGCTACTCTTTTCAGATCTGATAGCATATTGCAGTATAGCCTTAAATATAGTTATCCTTGGCGCATATGCAGTAGTTATGGGTACTGATATCGTCTCCTGGCCCGTTGTTTACAATTATAAACGAGACCTCTGGCTAATATATTCTCTCAATTTTGCTTTTCTCAATGTAATGGTAGTTGTAGGAATAAGGCATTTATTAGTTGGCCTCCAAAATACCCTGCATCAGGAAGACAGGTTGTTAAAGATTTTGCAAACAGAAATAGCAGCAAAAACAATCAGGAATCAGCAGCTGGCTGAATCTGAGGAACATTATAAAAGTTTGTTTTTTAGTAATCCTTCTCCCATGTGGATTTTTGATCCGGAAAGTTTATTGTTTCTGCAGGTTAATGAGGCTGCTGTCGTTAAATATGGCTTTAGCCTTAATGAATTTTTGAAGATGTCTATTGGTGATTTGCAGGTAGATTCAATTGCACCGATCATTGATCGCTTGAAAGAAACGCTTAAAAACAAGACGTTGTTTAGTAATATTGCGCTGCATAAAAAAAAGGATGGACAACAGTTCCATACAAAAACAAAGTGTACAACAATCCCCTTTCATGGTCGTGAGGCCCTCCTTGTAATAGCACACGACATCACCACTCAGGTTTCACATAACAAGGCTATCGACGAACAAAACGAAAAATTAAAGAAAATTGCTTACTTCCAATCTCATATGGTACGGGCACCTTTGGCGCGGATAAAAGGATTATGGTCATTATTAGTACTCGAACAGGGGGATGTTTTTGACTCTGAAGTCTCTACATTTATGAATTCTTCAATTGAGGAGCTGGATGTTGTGATTAAAGGAATTATCAAAGACAGCGAAATTGTTTCCACTGATCAACACGCTGGAGAAGATCAGCGCAATTCTGCTTAATTAAACAATTGCCTTTGTTTATAAACTTAAGATTATGTTTTTATAAAACTTTTGGGAATAAAATTGTTATATGTGTATTATAACTATATTTCCCGATGATGTTGGCAACGAAACTCCTATTTGACCGTATATACGATGATTATTATGCGTCTTTATTTAATGTCATTCGGCAGAAGATAGCGGATAAGGAATTAGCCCGGGATGTATTACAGGAAGCGTTCATCAAAATATGGGTTGCCCTGCCTGGATATGATCCGCTTAAGGGGGGGCTTTATACCTGGATGGCTACGATATGTTCAAATCTCGCTCTTGATACAATGAGATCAAAACATTTCCGAAAGGATGTTGTGACGGATCAACTGGAATCAAAAATTAGTCAGATCAATAAAGTAAATCAGGTGTTTATGAATATTGATCGGTTGGATGTTCGTGCTCATGTAAAAAAATTACGTAGCTTATATCATGAACCGCTGTTATTATATAGTTTAGGATATACTAATAGTGAAATTGGACAAAGACTTAAAATCCCATTAGGTACGGTCAAAAGCAGAATCAGACTCGGATTAATTCTTTTACGAAAAGTATGGGCTGTTTAGTCCTTAAACGCCGTTTACAATTTTAAAGTTATGCAGTTTAATATTATGTTGGTAACATTTGATAGTTGTAATAGATATTTCTCAGCCTTTAAAGCTTAGATTCTTAAAACTGGCAGATATTTTGACAAAAAAATAATTGGGTAATTTTTTGTTTATTTTGTTGATTTACTTCTACAATAGTCTGATATTGCATAGAAGTGATGTAACATATATTCTAATTATCGTTTTAGATGCTATGCACTTGTTTTTTGGTTTAATTATCCCAATAGTATTTTTATGCCTTACAGAGAGCTCGAGAGACAACAGGCAGTCAACAAATTCTTGAGACTGGAATTTAGTAAAGAAAAGGAATTGCAGGAAATTGTAATCCTTGCTGCGAAAGTATGTGGTACTGAGAGTGCATTGATCACACTAATTGATCAGGATACCCAGTATATAATCCTTAAACACGCCTTTCAAATTGATACGACTGACAGAGAGGATGCATTTTGTAATTTCGTAATTAAAAATCAGGATATGGTTATTGTTTCGGATACATTGGAGGACGCCAGGTTTGTTAACAATCCACTGGTACTTGGAGATCCGTATGTACGTTTTTACGCAGGAGCACCCCTGAATACCAATGATGGTTATACGATCGGCAGCCTTTGTGTTCTGGACCAAGCTCCTGGTAGCTTGACAGAAATCCAGACCGATATGCTTAAAGCACTGGGTAAACACGTCATTCAATTGATGAATTTTGATACAAGTCTTCAGGTACTAAAGGATTTATATATTGATACGAAACGTTCTGAAATAGAACTCAGGTCATTTTTTGAAAGTTCTATTGATCACCATCTTCTTCTTGATGAACATTTTCAGGTGCTGGCCTTTAATAAATCCTGGGAAAGTCATGTAAAGAGTTCATATGGGGTACATATGGAAAAAGGAAGATCCATGATTGATTATATCAATCATGATAATCTTCGTGAATTTTACCGGGATTACAGGATTGCTTTGCAGGGTACAGCGGTTTATGATGAACGCAATCTCAAACATGACGGAAAGGATAATTGGCGGTTGGTTAAATTTGAACCTGCATTTAATATGGAGGGTACGATCATTGGTGTCTCTGTAAATGTAGCCGATGTAAATAGAAGAGTGCAAAATGAGAGAACTGTAAAACTGCAGAATGAAAGACTTGATGAGATTGCTTTTATACAATCTCATGAATTTCGAAAGCCTGTGGCATCTATGATGGGGTTGATGACACTGATCCGACTCCATGATTCGTTTCAGGAAATGGAAGAATTTACTATGCTTGAACGCGCAGTTCTGGAGCTGGATGATAAAATCAGACTTATCCTTGGGAGCATAGAAAAGGCATAAGCCACGCGTTGGAATAATCTCAGATAGGGACAGTGATATGACCCAATTCGAATAAATTCAATCTGATTTTCCTTAAATGAAAGTGTAATTCTTTATGTATAAGATTTGCTTATTATTTAAAGATTGAATGTTATTTTATTTGGTCGTATCTTGTGAAAGAATTGAATGTATAAGGCGGCACTATGAAACTTAAATACGTGTTATGGTAGATTTCGAGAAATTCATTATTAAAAGAATTACGGAGTTTAGATTGAGAATGGGTATGACCCAAAAAGACATCGGTCAGATTATAAAGGCATCGCCCTCATTTATTGGAAATATTGAAAATGCAAAATCATCTGCAAAATACAGTATCAAACATGTATCGATGCTGGCATCATACTTTAATATCAGGCCAGTTTATTTTTTTGTCAGTGATTCAGAATATATCAAACTTGAACCTCCTGGTACATTAAAAGATCTATTTGCATTATCCCGTCTGCGGAAATAGTTTCTGAAGCTAACTAATTTCATTCTGTTAGAACATTATTCGTGAAATTTTTAATTGCACTTCTGAGCTTTTGGCTTTAAAATAATAATCAGGAGATCTTTTACCACGGAAATAATATTTTATACCACCTTTATGTGTAAATTTTAACTGAAAATGATTTTACGTGGTCTAATACTCTTTTTATATCTTATACTTTAAGAAGTATTCATGTTTCTTACAATACATATTCTGACCCTTTATTCTCGATCACTAAGTTGTTTGTCCAAGTTTGCCTATGTATAGATGAAACTTTTCCAGGATTGTGATTGTCTATATGATGTTATCATGCCTGATGACTTCCTGCAATGAAAACCACATCCCTTATAAAAAAGAACACAATTCTGCCTATTTATCTAATTTAACTGACTCTGCGGAGAGATTCAAACAGCAGGGGAATACAGAACAAGCCATTCAGTATCATAAAAAAGCGCTGATATTTGCTCAAAAAAATAATCATAGAAAAGCCCAGGCGCATACCTTGCTACAAATTGCCAAATTGCTGCCAAGAAAGGATGCGGATACCAGCCTGATGTATCTGAAATCTGCCCTTGACATTGCACATAATATCAGACATTATGAGTTGCAAACCAACATATACCGGTCCATTGCAGAAATTCATAAACAGCAGCATGACTATAACGCAGCAATCTATGCCTTAGAAGCCCAAAATATGCTTACAGATTCATTATTGGAAGAAAGGCGCATTAAAGATATCAGGCACCTAAAATCTGAACGTGATGTAAATGAGGAAAGATCCCTAGCCTTAGCGATCGTTGTCTCCCTGCTGATTATCACATTGATGCTGGCATATTTCTTTATCCGTACCAGAAGGCTCAACCTGAAACTCGCACAATCGGTAGCAGTAAAAAATAAGCTGTTTTCTATAATCAGCCATGATCTGCGCGGTCCTGCGGGAAGCCTTAAACAAGCCCATGAATTGATTGATTTAGGCGCTATACCGGAAGATGAATTACCTGATTTTCTTAGGATGGTGAAGAAGCAAAGTGTTATTTTGAATGATACGCTGGACTCTTTGTTAATGTGGTCCCGTTCGCAGCTTTATGAGATACAAACCAATCCTGAAAATTTTGACGTGTCGGATAGCATTGTTAAAACTGTAAATTTACTTGACGGACTTTCTGCGGCAAAAAATCTTAGAATTTCAAATAATATAAAACGCAGCACACGAGCTTATCTTGACAAAAATCAATTTGAATTTATTCTGCGTAACATTCTTTCCAATGCTATAAAGTTCTCTCATAGGGATGGATTAATTGAGATAGATGTTAAAGAGCATAAAAACTCACTGGAATTAATGGTAAGAGATCATGGGATAGGTATATCTCCTGAAAGACAGAAGCAATTTTGCTCCGGTGGTCTGGAAACAACTTTTGGTACATCAGGTGAAAAGGGTACGGGGCTTGGTTTACGTATGGTTTGTGACTTTATCGGCTATCTCGGTGGGAAAATTCAACTGACCAGTACCGTAGGTGATACTTGTTTTAAGCTCATATTTCCAAAAAAAGAAATAAGGTAATAATCAATATCATGCTTAACCTTACTGAAGGTCCTTTTTGTCTATCCGTACACTATAATCACCAGAAGAAATTTTTTGGGCAACAGTTGAAACAACTTCAATTTGGTGCTCCACCATTTTTTTCTTACCGGATAGCTCTTGCTCCAATCTGAATGACACAAGGTTATTCTGTTGTATTTTGCGGTAAAATATCACCGTAACCAACATACCTAATAATGCAGCGAAGGCAATAAATATAGGTGTTAGCGCAGAGAATTTGTTCATTTTTGCATTTCTGAGAATCATCAATTCATCTTCTCTAGTGTTCATAATATTGATCATTTTCCTTATAGAGTCCATGATTTCTTTTCCCCTGATTAATGTACTTACCGCAGGAGGTATGCCATCCTTTTTATCCGCAATTGTTTTTTGGATAATACTGTACTTCTCTTGTATCAATTTTTCAAGTTGGGGAAAGTCTTTTTGTTGAACTTGATTATCAATAGTCAAATGCTGCGCATCCATATATAAATCCATTACTTTACTCTTAGATCCTTTATAAGGCTCCAGAAAAACATCATTGCCAGTAAGTAGGTATCCACGTTGTCCGGTCTCAGCATCTTTCATTACAGAAATAAGATTATCTAATGTATATTTTACCTGAGATGTATGCTCAACCAATTGCTGGCTGTCCAGTAACTGAGAAATGCTAAAATAAGATATACCGGAGCTGACAAGTAAAACGGACAGGCTAACTGCAAAGCCAAACAACAGATTGCGTTTAGCGCTTTTTTGATTTTTATGCATGATGAAATGTAGAAGAAATGTTGACTAGACATCAACAAAGTAAAAATACAAGATTCATGATTAAAAACAATAATAGGATGTGTAAGAATTACTTTAGTATTGGTTTTTATTACTTCTAGGCTTTACTTCTGCGAAATGATAAAGTAAATAAAATTGACGTTTAACTTCGAGTTTTGTTTGAATATTACACCAAGTTTTAAATTACCGAGGTCAATGGCATAATTATCAAGGTAAATGTATTATACACAGGTATTTAAAAATCACAAAAATGGCATCTCCAGGATTGCAGCTTGATGAAGAATCAAAGGTTCAGCAGAAAAAATTTGACCTTTTATGTAGTTGTGGATTGGTCATCCCAGAAAAATATATCGCTGTAATCTCCGGGAAAAATGAAGCGGGGGAATTATATGCAGAGTTTGAGGCATATTGCGAAGCTTGCTCTACTGATTTTACAGGATGTAGTGAATGGGGATGCTTTGAGGAAGTTTCTTTAGATAAGGTGAAGGTCTTACTGGCGGAATTTCACATTGAAGAATTATCAATTCAACATCAGTGATGAGACAAAAGTAGCAATGTTTGTTACATTGTAGATTTTTCAGAATTCTGTGAAATAAAAAACTTCTTTACTATCCTATGGTTATGCTGCTGCTAAACCTAACCAATATGGAAAAAATACTCTTGTACAAGGGTCTCTTAGATGGAATTTTTAGAGTAGTGGAAATTCATCTTTTGAATAATGAGCCTGACGAATATTCTATAAAATGGGAAGGTGTATCAGTTGGAAAAATTAAAAAGATTGATGATAAGTGGTTTACTTCTTCGATAGAATTGTTGTCTGCTGTGAATGAAATAGGCAAATTTATTGATAAAAATATGGTGAATGCTGAATAATGTGATCAATCTCGAATAATAATTGAAAAATTAATAGGAAGGATAAAGAATCTTTATGCATCAGAACTATCAAGATATAAATTCGATATACGCCGATGGCGAAATGGCCGATATAACCAGGGCTTTTGACTGGTCGGCCACACCTGTCGGACCAATAGCAGAATGGCCCCTGGAGCTGATCACTGTCGTTAACCTTGTGCTGGATTCCAGCTTCCCTATGTTTATCTGGTGGGGGAAGGAGATGACCCAGTTCTACAATGACGCCTATTTAAAAATCTTAGGTACAGACGAAAACAGCAAGCATCCGAAAGCATTGGGTCAGAGAGGTGAAGATTGCTGGCCCGAAATATGGGATAATATAAGCCCTCTTATCAGGGGTGTGATGGAAAACGGTAAAGCAGTATACCGGGAGAACCAGCTTATTCCTATTTACCGTAATGGTATCCTGGATAATGTATACTGGACATTCTCTTACAACCCTATCCGTGGGCAGCAGGGGACTCCTCAGGGTGTGCTTGTCGTATGCTCAGAAACTACACAAAGCACCAGGCAACTGCAACAGAAGGAAGCTGAGCTGAACCGGGTCATGGACCACATGGCAGAAGGAGTGGGTATAACGGATAAAACAGGACATATTACCTATTCCAACCCAATGTCGCACCAGATATTGAATACAGATCCCAGTTTATTTTCTGAAAGATCCAGCAATTCTTCGGAGTGGTACAATACACATCTGGATGGCAGACCCATGTTAGATAGTGAACACCCAACGCATGTGGCGATGGCTACACGTAAGCCTGTCTTTGGTTTCGAGTTTGCAATAGAGCGGCCTGGAAGCAATAAAATAATACTAGTGATGAATGCTGCGCCCATCATTGATGCGCTGGGAAATGTTACTGGCTCAGTGGCCATGTTTAGTGATATCACAGTGATGAAAAATGCTGAGGCTGTGATTGCCGAGAGCGAAGAACGTTTCCGGATGATGGCAGAAAACTCTGGCGTGTTCATCGGTATGGGTGATAAAACCGGAGGTGTCACTTATTTTAATAAGGCCTGGTCGACATTGACAGGAAAGCCCCTGGAAGAGCTGCTTGGTTTTGGCTGGGCTGAACTGATCCATCCTGATGATAAGGAAGAATATCTCCGGCTATATCGTGATTCCATTGAGAAAATGGTTGCTTACACTGCAGAATACAGAATTCTGAGCAGCACTGGAAAGTATAAATGGCTATTGGCATTTGCCACTCCACGATTCAAAACAGACGGTTCTTTTGATGGCTTTATAGGATCTAACATTGATATTACTGACCGTAAGAACAATGAGCAACGTAAAAATGACTTTATATCAATGGTGAGCCACGAGTTAAAAACTCCACTTACCTCAACAATTGGCTTTTTACAGATGGCGCAGAGAAAAGCTGCTGTAGCAGGTGACCCATTGGCAATCTCGCTCCTGGATCGTTCACACAGGCAGTTGGAAAAAATGACAACGCTGATCAATGGTTTTTTAAATGTCTCACGTCTGGAGGCAGGAAAGATCTATATCGATAAAAAGTATTTTGATATGGCGGTATTGATGAAAGAAGTGGAAGATAATATGTTCCCGGATGGGGCCACTCATCGTGTAATTTTTGCTCCTGTTGAAGAAACATGGGTAAACGTAGACAAAGATAAGATCGAGCAGGTAATAAATAACCTGATCAGTAATGCTGTGAAGTATTCCCCACCAAATACCAATATTCAGGTTGCCTGTATCACAAAAGGTGATTTTGCTTATGTTAGTGTGAAGGATGAGGGGATAGGTATTAAACCCTCAGACCAGGAAAAACTCTTTGAACGCTTTTATCGTGTAGAGGGGCATATGATGGAAAGTATATCTGGATTTGGCATAGGACTATACCTGAGCAAAGAAATTATTGACAGGCATGATGGGGAAATAGGTGTTGACAGTGTAGTTGGAAAGGGCAGTACTTTTTGGTTTACTATACCTATTTCTTTAATGCCTCAGTAAACTGATCGTTAACTATCCGAACTTTCAATAAATCTTCCCAATTCTGCTGCGATCAGGCTCAGCGAAGGTGTACTTCCTTCCCAGGTAGGGCGTGCCAGATCACTATCCATTTGTGAATAGTACAGATATCCTACTGTAAGTCCTTCAAGTTCCACACGGTAGCGTTCATCTTCGTCGTGCGGACTGTAAATGATGAGATCTTCAATCTTGCCTTTATTGTCGATTTTATAGTGATACTGTTCCATAAATTAGAAACAGGGAATATCTATTTAAGTTTGCTTTGATAGTACTCAAATACACGCTGCTGAAAAGCGAGCTTTTTCTCATTGAGTTTCTGCGCCTGTATTTCTGCAGCTTTAAGTCCCGCCATTGGATTCATGATTTTGAAATCCGCAAACCATTGCTGACCATAAGTGGAGTGCTCATATTTAATCATAAACTCTTCCGGTGAATACCAGCTTTTGGTAGCTGTGTTATAGATCCAGCATTTGTGACGCAGTGCCTCCTTTACCAAAATATTGATATTAGTGAAGTGTACTGCTTTTTGATCTTCTTGATAGCCCATAAGATAAAATTATACTAATATTGTTAGTATTTCAATAGAATTGTCTCAAAATACTTTCTTACAAATGTTTTTTTAGGTGGATTTATTAGCCAGATACTCTCTGTACTCTTTGTCGTCTTTTTTGATAAACAATGTTCTGGAGGTAGAATATCGGTGCTGACCGCACCTGAATCTCAGCTGCAATTCAATATTATTGAGATTACATATCATACACCATTGTTTGATAATTGGTAACAGATGATTGTATAAGCTTAATGAATATGACTGTATATCAGGTATGATATGTTTATTCTGATATCCCTCACTTAAATGCGATAGGTGAAACTCTAAGGTATTGCCAAGCAACATGATGAAATAACAGTTATCAGGAAGGTGTTCCTTAATCCTGCTCTTGTTTACCCATTCCATTAACATGGGTGGTAATTTTCTTCTATCTGAAAGTGCTAAATCCATATAATAAGTTTGTATGCAAATATGAAACTAAAAATATTAGTATTTGTTATTATTTTTTGATGTTTTTTCCACAATCTTGAATATTCTCATTCAATGCATTCACCTCTTTTGGTGATTGTTGTGGCTTGGGGAGAGTCCTACTTTCGCAACATGGAAATAGACTTTCAAATTGGAATCATCGGTTCAGGCCTTGCCGGGATAGCCGCTGCATTGAAATTGAGAAAATCTGATAAGGATTCTTACGTGATCTTTGAGAAATCTCCTGAGGCAGGAGGCATCTGGAGAGACAACGTTTATCCGGGATGCCGCTGTGATGTAGTCTCACACGTATATTCTTTCTTGGATGAACTCAATCCAAACTGGGAAAGCTTATATGCTACACAGTCTGAGATTTATGATTATATCAATCATGTAATTGATAAGAACGAAATCAGAGAACATATAAAGTTTAACACAGACATCGTTGAGGCGACCTTTATTCCGGAACATGGGCACTGGTTGTTGCGAGACGGGTTTAATCAGACAATCAGAGTGAAAGTTTTGATTGTGGCCCTGGGCAAATTAATCCGGCCTAAAATTCCTCTCTTTAAGAACGCTGATCAGTTTAAAGGCAAGATTATGCACTCTGCAAATTGGGATTCTTCTTATCAGCTGAATAATAAAAGGGTAGGGGTAGTAGGAACGGGTGCCAGTGCAGTCCAGATTGTTCCTTCCATCATTCATATGGTAAAGTACCTGACGGTTTTTCAGCGTAGTGCTCCATGGATCACCTTCAGGCATAATATCAATTACACTGCTACAGATCATAGTAAATTTAAAAAATATCCTTTCCTGCTCAGACTGAAACGCTTTTTGTATTACCGTAAAAATGAACTCCTGGGATCGGCTTTTGTTGGGCCGAAATGGATAAACAGGTTGTTTAGATACGTGTTTCTCAAAAATATGGCAAAAGCAGTTTACGACCCCGATATGATCAAAAAGCTCACTCCAGACTACAACGTTGGATGTAAACGGGTGATGAGATCTGACGATTATTATCCGGTATTTAACCGGCCGAATGTAGACCTTGAAGTGGATCAGATTGATAGTTTTACTGCTGACGGTATCAAAACGATAGCCGGCAAAGAATACAAACTTGATGCGGTGATCATGGCTACAGGCTTCGAGGTGGCTAATTTTAATTTCAAAGTTAATATCATTGGCCTGAAAGGACAGAACCTGAGGAATCTGTGGAGGGCTAATGATGCTCAATGTTATAAAGGGATGATCACCAGTGGTTTTCCTAACCTGGCCTTTGTATCAGGACCAAATACGGCATCAGGATTCAACTCTTCCCTCTTACTCATGGAAGCTCAGGCCAGCTATATCGTAAAGTATATCGATCAGATTGAGCTTGCCGGCAAAAAAAGTTATCTGGACTTAAGGCCGGAGGTACAAAATACATATATGGATGATTTGCATCAGAGGTTTCAGGATACAGTATGGCTTTCCGGTTGCCAGAGTTATCACCAGAACAGCAATGGGAAAAACGTATATGTGTTTCCAGGGTATTTCCGACAGTTTAAGAAATTAGTGAAGAGGTTTAGAAAAGGGGAGTATATGGTGTTTCATAATTAGGTTTATTCTTAATTTAACTTCTTTATTTGCTCTGTATGAATTGTGTTTCAATAAAATATATGTCTACTTATTGATTGATAATGAGCAATGTGTAGTGTTTTCTGTCTTTTGTGATATCAGTTTTGTTTACTATATTTGAGTGTTTACTAATAGTAAACACTCAAATATAGTAAACAAAATGGAGGCACTTAATATCTGGAAAGAAGCCTGATTTTTGTGGTGTCCATGACATGTTTCTGGAATCTTAGAAATCAACATCGACGGCATTAAGATTAACACGAAGTCGATCAGAGCCCTGGCTGAAATGCTGAGAGGACTTGCGGATGGATCCCGCATATCATAATCATCCATCTATTTAAAATTCCGGGAACGTAGCTTTAACAGATATTTGCATTTTGTAGCACAACCGTACTATTCAATTAGTATCATAGCATAATTGTACCAATTTAAAGCTATTATGTACAACAGTACATGCCTGGTATCAGTATAACTTTGCTTAAAAGAAATTGAATATGAAAGCATATATCTTAAATGAGCCTGGAGACACGACTCAATTACAAATCAAGGAAATAGCTATCCCGGAGATAGCAGGTGATGAAGTACTGATCAGGGTGAAAGCTATAAGTATTAATCCGGTGGATTCTAAAACAAGACAGGGAAAAGGTATTTATGGCAGGCTGAAGGAAGAGAGTCAGCTGATTTTGGGTTGGGATGTCGCAGGTATAGTCGAAAAAGCAGGAGCTGAGGTCAAAGATTTTAAAGAGGGCGACGAAGTTTTTGGAATGGTTAACTTTCCGGGACACGGTAAAGCCTATGCCGAATATGTGGCGGCACCTGCTTCACACTTAGCCTTAAAACCACAACATATCAGCTTCGAAGAAGCAGCAGCTGCAACTCTGGCGCTACTTACAGCGTATCAGGTGCTGAAAAAAGCCAAAGTTCAGAGTTCTCAGAAGGTTCTGGTGCATGCGGCTGCAGGCGGTGTTGGACACTTTGCAGTGCAACTGGCAAAACACTGGGGAACCTATGTGATCGGTACCGGCTCTGAGAAAAACCACGACTTCATCGTAGGTCTTGGAGTAGACGAGTTCATAGACTATCATGGAGATCAGTTGGATACCATCGTTGGCCATGTGGATTTCGCCTTTGATACTGTTGGTGCTGAAAATATCATACGCTCGCTGCCGCTGGTAAAAAGAGGAGGCACTTTAATCAGTATCCCCACTGGTCTCAATGACGAGCAAAAACAAAAGGCCACGGAATTGGGTGTTGATGCATACTTTTATTTGGTAGAGTCCAGTGGTGAAGACATGAAAGAGATAGCGGAATTATTGTCGCAAGGCATCGTAAAAGCTCATGTTTCTAAAGTACTTCCATTTGAACAAATGGCTGAAGCACATCAGGCTATTGACAGTGGCCGAACTGTAGGTAAAATTATTGTTTCCCTATAAATGTAAATTGTTATCATAATATCAGCGAATTTATAGCATACTGGACAAACTTTGTTTGATGCTATAAATTCCTGGTGATTAATGATAAAAATGATTACCAACCATATTGATCACATTGTTCATCACTAGTTTCAATATGATATACAAGATTGAAATTACTATCACCCGAATGATTAATCCGGATTTCTTAAAGTCGAAGACCGAAAAATACTGGTAATAGAAAATGATGAAATACACAAATGTGAGGAAGGTCAGGAAGTAGTTAACTGCAACAGCAAAATCTGTATTATCCGTAAATATCATGCAGATGGGGAAGATCAGGCTGATGGCCAGGAGTCCGCATAACAGATACAAGTTGAGCACCAGATGCTCCGTATAATTTTGCCTGCTTTTTTTGAAGAGCAGATAACTGGCGAAAGCAATAATCGGAATATGCAGGAAGACTGTGATTTTTGAGTAGTCTTTGAGCACCTTGAACAATCCTTTCACACTTGATTTATCATCGTAGAAAATCGACGCATCAGTTTTTGCCCATTTTTTAAGGAAATAAGTGATGGTGAGCAGCAGGATGATCGTTGCGAAATAATTGAAGTGTTTTGTTCTCTTTCCAAGTACATACTCCCTGATACTGTGT
>Ga0157373_10001542_pt1 | contig 17581 bp, 22 predicted proteins | sample C65metaG_FD_113460 | JGI IMG/M metagenome (GOLD analysis project Ga0157373, IMG submission 113460) | Corn rhizosphere microbial communities from Kellogg Biological Station, Michigan, USA - C6-5 metaG | ecosystem: Host-associated > Plants > Roots > Rhizosphere > Soil | place: USA: Michigan... | reverse complement strand
GTGGAACCCACACCGGCTCATCGAACCGCAGAAGTCGAGAGCACCAAGACGATGATCGATCGGGTCGAAGCGCAGTTCGACATCAAGCCGGAACGCCTCATTGGCGACACCGCTTACGGTACCGCGCCGATGCTGGCCTGGATGGTGGAGGAAAAAGACATCGAGCCGCATGTGCCGGTGTGGGACAAAACCGAGCGCAAGAACGACAGCTTCTCGAGCAACGATTTTCAATGGAATGAAGAGACGGAGGAGTATCGCTGCCCGTCCGGCAACGTACTGCGCAGCGAGTGGCGAGCCTTCAAGAATGAGCGTTCGCACGTCACCAAAGCCAACACCATCATCTTCCGATCCAGGCAGAGCGACTGCGTAGCGTGTCCGATGAAAGCCAAGTGCTGCCCGAACACTGCGTTCCGCAAAATCGCTCGCAGCGTCCATGAAGCCGCTCGTGATGTGGCTCGGCGCATTGCAGCAACGCCAGCGTATCAGCGCTCTCGCCACGAACGTAAAAAGGTCGAAATGTTGTTCGCCCACCTCAAGCGCATCCTGAAACTGGATCGCTTGCGACTACGTGGCATGAGTGGCGCGACCGATGAGTTCACGCTGGCGGCTGCGGTACAGAACCTGCGTCGACTGGCCAAACTGACATCTCAGGGGCCACCTGCCACGGGATATGTGCGCCTGCACGAAGCAAAAAACCTCAAATTAACCCAATAACTGAGCAGCAAAGGTCAACGAAGGGCCGAGAAACCACTCAATGTGGTGAGTAGGTTCTCCGGTGGTAGCCGTGCCTGAGTTCAGTCGAAATGAAAAACCGACTTTTTCAACAGAATCGGCCGATATCTGCCTGTCCCGGCCGCTTTAATTCTGCCAGTTGTTGCTACGGATTGAACTGAGGAAGTCGAATGAAAAAGGTCGGTATTTTTTGTCTTTTCAGTGCGCTGGTGCGCAAGCCTTTAATGGGTGAAAACTTGGCTGAGCGCACAGATCCAGGCCATCCCGACGGCTATAACCTGCGCGTTTCATGCACTGAAAACGCTCGGCTCTTTGTTCAGTTGTGGCTTTGGCATCGGTGCCTGAACCATTGATGTACCCGCACGCCAGCATCGACTGGAACGCTTCATTCTCGCTGGATCCGGCTTTTAGCCACTGGGTCGACTCCGCGGGCGGTGGCTGAAACGGTCTGGCGTGGCACGCACTGATGACCGGGAGCAGACATATCGCGAATGCAATATTTTTCCAGTACATGACGAGCATTCCTTATTTTTTGGAGTGACCGGAACGTCCATCCTGTCTCCCCAGGGTGAATCAGTGAATTACATCCAGTCGTCCATTTTTAGATTTAAAATAACTGCTTCTGGCCGATTGTCGCCTGCCACGACTGGCTGAACCCGATCGAGGCTGTGTAAAAACATTTTTCAGCGCGACAGGTACTCAAAACCGGCCTGGAAATCGCGCGTCTTACGCAAAATCCAAATCTGCTGATGTGCCGATAAATTTCAGATTTAACGTAGACGCGCACACTGCAATTTTGGCGAAGCGTTTTTACACACTCTAGAGCCAAAGCTGCCTGTCATATCAGAAAGCATACAGACCAAAGAGCTTCGTTCTGATTGGATAGATGCTCGATTTTCACTGACATGTTCATGTCTCCAAGGCGTAATCCAATGGTTAGAAATGGATTTCAGCGGTCTTGAGGCCCAAGTCTCGAAGCTCGGCGATCAAGTCATCCAGATGTCCGAAAGACTCGACCTCTTCGTTGTCATCAACCAAAAAATAACTCCTCCCCGCGTCCTTCTTGAAGAACACGATCCACTCCTTGGGATTGGTCGGGTTTGCGATCAAGTGGGTGTCAAAGGTTACGCCTTCGGCATGTTTGCTTTGCACCGTTTTGCGATTCATGTCAGTCACCACGCTACACGCGCTCTCGGAAATTTCTATTTGCAGTGCACGCCTGTTCAGCCCATCTGAGTCTTCGCTATCAGCATTCCCTGCGGCACGAGGCAGTGGATAAAGGGTATTTAAATTATCACGGCATGTTAATAGTATGCGCATACATCTATTTTGGAGCTAGCCATGATTGCGGTTGGTGAGGCCTGGAAGGCGGGATTGATGGGGCGTAAACACTGGCTCCGCAATCTGGTGTCTGGCGTGATAGTCGGGGTCGTGGCGCTCCCCCTGGCAATGGCTTTTGCCATTGCATCTGGCGTCAAGCCTGAGCAAGGCATCTACACCGCAATCATCGGCGGCCTGCTGGTTTCGCTCTTTGGGGGGAGCCGCTTACAGATTGCCGGGCCAACAGGTGCGTTCATCGTGATTCTGGCGGGAGTTACGGCCAAGCATGGCGTAGACGGTCTGCAAATCGCCACGATGATGGCGGGCGCCATGCTGTTATTGCTCGGGATTGCCCGGCTTGGTGCAATCATTAAGTTTATCCCCGATCCGGTGATCGTCGGATTCACCGCCGGCATCGGCGTGATCATCTGGGTCGGACAGTGGAAAGACTTTTTCGGCTTACCGACGATCAGTGGAGAGCACTTCCACGAAAAGCTCTGGCATTTGCTACAGGCGCTCCCGGATCTTCATGTGGCCACCACCCTGCTGGCTGCACTCAGTCTTTTGTTGGTAATCACCGCTTCCAAAATTCCCGGTCTCAAACGGGTGCCTGGCCCGTTGGTCGCAATGGCGGTAGCTATGGCAATACAGTCAACCTTTCATTTCGAGGGGGTAGTCACGATTGGCAGCGCATTTGGTGGCATACCTCAAGGTCTTCCAGCGTTTAGCCTGCCTGAAATCACGCTGTCTCGCGTCATCGATCTGATTGGTCCGGCTTTCACGATCGCCATGCTTGGAGCAATCGAATCGCTTTTGTCCGCAATGGTGGCCGATGGCATGGCGGGCACTAAGCATGATTCCAATCAGGAGCTGATCGGTCAGGGGGTGGCTAATCTGGTCACGCCATTGTTTGGCGGCTTCGCGGCTACCGGAGCCATTGCCCGTACTGCAACCAATATCCGTAATGGCGGCACAAGCCCGCTGGCTGGCATTACGCACGCGGTCACCTTGGTGCTTATTATTCTGTTTCTGGCACCTCTAGCCTCAAACATCCCACTGTGCGCCCTGGCTGCCATTCTTTTCGTGGTCGCGTACAACATGAGCGAGTTGAAACACTTCAAACGCATGGTCCAGCGAGCCCCGCGCGCAGACGTGTCTATTCTGCTCATCACCTTCAGCCTCACAGTGTTCAGTGACTTGGTGATCGCCGTGAATATCGGCGTCATTCTCGCGATGCTGCACTTCATGCGCCGCATGGCCTCATCCGTGGAGGTGCAGCAGATAGTCGAGCACGAACTTGAAGGAGAGTTGAGGGCCAATGGCCATTCTCACTTGCCGCCAGGGATACTGATTTACACGATTGAAGGGCCACTGTTCTTTGGTGCGGCTGAGACCTTCGAGCGTGTGTTAGCGCAGACCCATACCGACCCACGTCTGTTGATTATCCGTCTGAAGCGCGTGCCGTTTATGGATATCACGGGCTTGCAAGTGTTGGAGGAGGTTATTCAGCAGCTGCACAAGCGCAATATCGTGGTGAAACTCTGCGAAGCGAACACCAAGGTGCTCAGCAAGCTCGATAGGGTGGGTATCCTGCAAGAAATTGGCCCGGAGCATTACCACGCCGACTTCAACACCGCGCTGGCTAAAGCTGTCAGGCACGTAGAGGGTACGTCGACCCTCTAGAGACTAACTGCCAGTGTTGGATTATGACTTGGTACTGACGGCATGCTTGCTCTTGGTCGAATAACTGGCGCCGTGAGTGTCCAGGTAGTCGCGAATCAGTTGGCGGACAACCTGCGAAGACGTCAGGTCTTGTGCTGCACAGAGTTCCTCGAAAGCTTTTTTCTTGACGGGATCAATGAGCACCGTGAGGCGCGCAGTCTTGCTTTCCATGGGGTATTCAATCGCTCAAGTCGCTGGATGTTAATCAAATTGTAATTGCCTTGTTCTGTGCTGTCACTGTACAGGCAGCGTGTTGCTCGGTACTTCGACTTTACTCACAAGAAAGATTGGGTTCTCCCGGTGGGGGATGAGCCGGATCTGTTTCGACGCAGCGCGGATAATCCCCACCCGCGAGGAAAGGCGCAGCTTCGTTCTAAGCTGGCCGCCTGCTTGCAACGGCTCGACTGTGATCAGTCACGAGCGACCGGGAATGGCCGATTTTTGCCTGTCGCCACCCTCAGATATGTGGCTTGGGGTTGGCGACCAGTTAAACATTGAGAGTGGGATGGAGTGATGGTGTTAAATCCAGTCCGGGATACGACTAACGCCCCTAATATTTGAGGATTCAACCGACACGAATCTGTTGGGTGACCCGCGGTAAGTGAATGCGGCTTAATGCCCTGCGGGTGAAAAGTGAGAGTACCCACTTACATCGATTTGACCGAGACTACTTCCACAAACCTGAATTTTTTTCTGGCCGTCTTAGTAGCTTCTTGTTCTGCAACTAGGGAGCTCAGCGTATCGGCCTCATGCACCATCTCGTGCATCTCGCCTTCAAATTCGTTTCCCACACGGAGCGTAACTCTCAACCTAGGTGTGAAACCTTTTGAGACTGCCTTTTTCTTCGCTGCCTTCACCGGTTGCACGATCACAACATCCGGGACTGTGTCCTGCACGTCTGAGTGAATTGCCGGCGCAGAGGGCTCAGAATCACCGAATAGCGCCCGGCGCATCTCATCTTCCATCAATTCCGTATTCATACCATTTCTCAGGAGGGTGTTATCTATAACCTGATCGATTCTATCAGGATGGCCGGACTCTGTAGTAAAGCGTCGTTGGGTCTGACCTGAAGTGACAAAGGCCAGCAGAGCAGATATCGGCGAGCGTCAGCATCTGTCCATCTGCCGCCTATCATGGCGGGCAGCTGTCGGCCAGTCTCAGCCAAAGACGAGATGAGCTAGGCTTCCGGCATCATTCCTCAAGGACGACCGCCATGCCAGATAACTCAGACTGCAAGATCGCCACGGCGGACGCTCTGACATTGCTCCTCCACAACCAGCACGCCTTAAGTGCAGCTATAGAAGAAATAACGAAGTGGCTCTCAGAAAATGGGGTAGGAAGTGTCGCCGCTAATGCGATGTCGGCCATGGAAACGCTGGACACTAATGCTCAAGCCATCACAGATTCCATTTTGAGCATACGCCAGTCATAAATTACTCAGCGCAAGACTGCCCTCTGATTTGAATACCCCACGATTTTGTAGACACAATTGACTGGCGGCTATGGGGCGGATAGCGACGGTCGATGCTAGACCGTCGCTATCCGACCCAAAGCGGCCGCTCGAGCCGGACTGCATCGACCAATAGCAGTCTTTTATTCAAGGAAAAAAATGGCCGTCGTCATTCCAGAGTTATCAGGACGATAGCGAGCGTCAGTTTGATGAACTCTTCGTTCTTGTCGATGGTGTACAAGGCGCCGCGCACGTGTGGGCGACGCCTGCCGAGCCGCGGGCCTCAACCCAGACTAGGGCTCTTGTATTGTCTCTGATACTTTAATCGGAGGTCTGGTGCGCGCTGGTGCCAAGCGTTTTGCCAAAATCACTGCGGCTATTACGCTTAATATCAACGGTATGGATGTAGCAACGATGCCCAGCGTGAAGGATCCAGTTTGGTCTTTGATCACCCCGATTACGTAGGGGCCGATAAATCCGCCCAAATTGCCGAACGCGTTGATGAACGCAATCCCTGCTGCCGCTGCAGATCCCGTCAGGAAGCTGCCTGGAAGCGTCCAGAAAATAGGCCTGGCAGCAATGACGCCTAGCGTACTGATCGAAATCCCTACCATGGCTCCCATCAGGGTCGGAACGCCTGCGGCAATCAGGAGGCCAATAACACCAAGCAGGCACGCAGCTGCGACATGCAATGATCGACTGGGGCTCTTATCGGACATCGCGCCCCAAACGACCATTCCTACTATCGCCACCCCATAAGGGATCATGGTGTATAGCCCTATTTGCAGGGTGTCCAATCCATGCCCTTTAAGCATTTGGGGCAACCAGATGGCGATGCCGTACGAGCCAACCGCGAACCCTAAATGGATAATCCCCATGAGCATTACATTCAGGCTTTTGAAGGCATCTTTAAAGCTCGAGAGGTGTTCAGGTGTTTTCTCTGCGGCAAGCCGTGATACCAACCAGTTTTTTTCTTCATTGGTGAGCCATTTAGCCTCTGATGGCTTATCGGTCAGATAACCAAGCACAACAAATCCAAGGAGGATCGCTGGAATTCCCTCAATGATGAACATCCATTTCCAGCTGGCAATGCCATGAAAATTTGCCGTTTCCAACAACCAGCCGGACAGAGGTGCACCAATCAGTGCTGATAATGGAATTGCAGTCATGAATAAAGCTGTGAGTCTGCCCCGATACTCTTTGGGGAACCAGTAGCTTATGTAGAGCACCATCCCGGGAAAAAAGCCTGCCTCGGCCATGCCTAGTAAAAAGCGCAATAGCATGAACGACATAGGGCCTTGCACGAAGGCAAAGCAAGTGGAAACTATCCCCCAGGTAATCATGATTCTGGCGATCCACCTACGAGCGCCGACGCGATGTAGCGCCATATTGCTAGGTACTTCGCAGAGAAAATAGCTGATGAAAAATAGCCCGGCTCCCCACCCGAACACAGTGGCCGTGATGCCAACGTCTTCGTTCATATGTAACGCGGCAAAACCAACATTAATGCGGTCAAGATAGTTGATCAGGTAACAAATGAGCATCAATGGGATCAGGCGAAGCCCAACCTTTCTGATCGTGCGTTTTTCGACTAAAGAGTTCATCGGATGCCACCTGTTTGCAAGACCATTGATGCAGTTTTGTTGGCTGAAATCTGGTAAAGGCTACGGCCATTTTCCCAAAGTGTCTTTCGGGCCAGATCATGTCCCAGAACCGATTTGATCAGCTCAATATCGCTGGGTTGGAATGGACGTTTCGCGCGAGTTGATGGCATGTCCGAGCCGAACATCAAAGCATCGGGATTTCGCTGAGCAATCTGCTCCAAAGCGCGAGGCACGTTCATCTCCACGCGTCCGAATCCAGACGCTTTGACCTTGGCACCAGCATCAACGAGATCCAACAACACCGGCATACCGGCCTCAGTCATGCCGAGATGGTCGACAACCAAATTAGGAAGCTTTGCGAGTTCTGCCACATGCTGCCTCATCTTGAACGCATCGACGTATATCTCTGGATGCCAACCCGCCAGATCAAAGGCTCTTTGCGTCAGTGATACCAATTGATCAATACGGATTTCGTCGCCTCGATATATGTTGAATCGAATACCACGAATTCTCTGTTGAGCGAGCCTGAGAATTTCCTCGTCCGACACATCCATTGGCAGCTGAGTAATTCCTACCCACTGGGTTCCTAATGTTGAGAGTGCGCCGCATAGCCATTCCTGTCGATTCCCTTGGAAAGAGCTGCCGACGAGCACGCCTGAGCAGATGCCCAAAGGCGCAGCGATACGTTCATAGTCAGTCTGAGTAAACGTGGGAGGTGTAAACCCGCGGTTTGCATCAATCGGGAATACTGGGTCAAACAAGTGGAAATGAGCATCGAAGATAGGTTCGATGGGCTTTGTGATTTCGGCGAATACGCCACGCAACGGAATGCATGCGAGTACGGCTGCAGTGCCGAGAAGGAAGCTTCTTCTTTTTATTGTCATTTTGGGATCCGCCTTACAGAGAGGACAGAAGGGCGTCGATGCTTGCAGCGACTATTTTTGGTGTTTCGATGGGTGTGTAGTGCCGTGCCTTGGGAATGATTTTTAGTTCAGCTCCCGGAAGCAGCGCCTGGACGCCCAATGCCATGGGCAGTGGCGTCGCGTAGTCGTCTTGACCGATCAGAATGTGGGTCAGTCCTTGATACCGGCTTAGTCCAGCGCGTTCATCAGCTCTCCCCAGCATGAGGCATGCTTCGTTGTAGGCTGTCGTATCATTGGCCAGGAACACATCCAAAGCTTGGCTGACGACATCCTCATTCAATTGGCGAAATTCATCGCTGAACCATCGTTCACATTGAAATTCCGCCAATGAGGCCATGCCATTTGCCAACGCCTGATTGCCTCGCTCAGCCCAGCGAGTAATGGCTTCTTCGCCATACCAGGCTGTGGTATCAATCGCTATCAGGCCCGCAACTCTTTCTGGACTTCGTCCTGCCATGCCTAACGCGACAGTGCCACCCATTGAGCAACCGACAACCACAGCCTGTTCCACGTTTAAATGGTCTAAAAGACTGCACATGTCTGCGCCGAAGTGAGCAATGTTGTAGGGGCCAGCCGGTTTTTGGGACAGGCCATGGCCTCGACAATCCACTGCATAAACATTTGCTTCTGTTTGCATCGCACTAACGGTCTCAGTCCACATTTCTGAATTCATTGCCAATGCATGGATCAGCAGTACCGTAAGGGACTTCTCAGGCGCAATCTTGAGATGTCTGAAGGCGAGCTCACAGTCATCGTCAGCTTGAAAAAAGCTTACGGGAGCGTTTTTTTTAAGTTCTGAATTCACTTTTTTTCCTTCCTGCTGGCTATGCGGCGACCGGCGTCAGGTGTTTAGTCTTCGGTCGGTGCTTCTGAGGACAGATCGAGAGCGACCGCCGAGACAATCAAACCGTCTGCATCCGCGTAGACCCAGTTGTCTGGAGCGATGGTCACGTCGAGAAAGTTCACGACGCCGCCGATTTTCCCAGACCCGGTTTTCAGCGGCCTGAGTGGAACAGTACCCAGCGCAAAGACAGCGAATGGCAACGCTGCAAGCAGCTCCCGATCTCGTACATATCCATTGATGATCAAGCCCGCCCAACCGTTTTTCATCGCCTTCATGGTCTGAACATCACCCAGAAGCGCGCGATTAGAGGAGGCAGATCCGTCGATTACTAAAATTCGGCCGTTCCCAGGTGAAGCAACCAATTCTCGAATGAGGACATTGTCGTCGCAGGTAGAGACGGTCATAGCCGGGCCGTAGCACATGTGCCGGCCACCGAAAGACACGAGGCCAGGCCTGGCCTGTTGAACACTCCCGGCTAGCGGCTCCCAATAGAGATCACACAGATCGGTAGTAGAAAAGCGGGTTGGTGAAGCGGACATTTTTTTCTCCTCGGTAGTTCTGTACAGAAGTATAGATTTATTGAGGATCGTGTCAAGGTTTGCTAATGTGGGCTTACAGCGCCCCCAGTGGCGGCATTGAAAAAGGATTGCATGATGGTCTCTCCAAGGGCCGGCAGCCAAAAAACGGATAGCCGATTACCGCGCTACGTACAGATTCGTGACGATCTGGCGCTAAGAATTAATGAAAGGACTTGGGCGACTGGAGTCCCGTTGCCATCGGAAGACAAGCTTGCCGTTGAGTATTCCGTCTCGGTAAGCACGATGCGGAAGGTGCTCGACGCTCTTGTACAAGACGGAATGGTGGAGCGAGTTCGGGGGCTGGGAACCTTTGTATCGCGATCCTTCGAGCGTGCCTCAATGTTGCGGTTTGTGCGATTCAGAGGCGCGGCGGGCGACGGATTACCGAACGCCACTATTCTCAGTAAGAAGGTTGGCGTTCCTCCTGAAAACGGTGCTCGGCAATTATTACTTGAACCTGGCCAACAGGCTCTTTATCTACACAGGTTCCGTTCGTTCGGTGATGACATTGTGTTGGTCGAACATATCTGGCTGCCTTTGCCTACCTTCAATAAGCTATCAGCGTATCTGGATAATAACTCTCCTCCGTTGCTCTACCCCGTCTACGAGTCTGAGTGCAACGTTCTAGTGTCGCGCGCCATTGACGACCTTACCGCTCAGAAATTAGAGGACAGTGATGCGGCACTTTTCGATATGCCGGAGAACACGCTCGCGATCCAGATTGAGCGAACAATGTACAACCATATTGGCTCACCGGTCGAATGGCGCCTTTCCTACATTCCAGCGGACAGATTTCACTACACCGTAGAGATCAAATAGCGGCGTTTTATGTATGCATGCCAGTCAGCAATGATTGATTTGGTTAGCGCCAGAAAGGCTCTGGGAAATCTTCATCCCCAACTTGTTCCCTGATTGTTTGGAGCAGCTATGCGCACTCGCGAAAAAGTTCTTAAAGAGCCACAACTGCTGTGCGTTCTGCATCATGGTGGGGTTGTGGAAGTTCCGGTGCATTACATGAGAGGTGGCACGTCGACTGGAGTGGTCATTTGGGAGTCGTTGCTGCCCAAGGATGAGTTGCTGAAAGCAGAGTTACTGCGCCATCTCATGGGTGTTCCTCTCTCCGGCCATCAAGAAAATAATCGCCAGATCACCGGTCTTGGTCGTGGCCCCGCTACCAGCAACAAAGTGTTCTTGGCGAGGATCGAAGAAACATCAAATGGGCCACAATTGGTCAGCACGCTCGCTCAATTGGCCAGTGACCATGGTGAAATCGACTGGAGTGTTAATTGCGGAAACATGTCATCGGCCTTACCACTCTGGGCTATCGATACTGGATTGATTGATACGCCGGAAACTGGAGCCTGTGAGATCGAAATCAAAAACACCAACACCGGAGTCGTCACCATGGCGCGAATGATGCTTGATGAACATGGGCGATTTTTGCATGCTGAAATTCCAGGCGTCAGCGGTGCTTTTCCGGGGGTTGATCTGTTTCTTCAATCGCCGGTAGGAAACAAGACCGGTGCGCTTTTGCCTACAGACTCGGTGCTGAATGTAATCGCCGGTTATCAAGTCTCGTGTGTCGATGTTGCAGTGCCTATGGTGATCGCAGACGCCACGAGCTTTGGTAAAAGCGGTCACGAACCCATTGCGGAACTCGAAGCCGATACTGTTTTCATGAAGGCATTGAGGCAAGTCTGGATTGGGGCTGGGTTGAAGATGGGGTTACGCCGTCGCGATGGAGAGTTGATGAGTCGTTCTGATCTGGAAAAAAGTGAAACCGTTCCGAAGGTGTGCATTGTCGGAGTACCCCGTCACGGCGGCAACATTGCTGTGCGCTACTTCACGCCCCAGACCGGACATGCGTCGATGGCAGTGTCGGGAGGTTGCTGCCTGGCGGCTGCGTGCCTGATACCAGGGACTATTGCCAATAAAGTTGCTCGGGGAATAATCCCGCCTGCAGTGTGTTTTTCGGATATTGAAGTGAGCATCGAAAATCCTGCAGGCCGGCTGGACGCAACCGTTGTCGCAAGGCTGGAAGGCAGTAAAATTGAGATTAGCAGTGCGGCATATCGACGTAGTGCGCAAATCCTGATGCGCGGCAGTGTTCCGCTCTACCGCGCTTCTGCCGAATTGATTGGCGCTATGGGTGGCTGAAGGAATGGCTATACACCGCACACTAAGTGCCGCCACCAACAATCTATTGTCGCCAGTATGGTTGCGGTCGGAACTGATCCTGGAGAGATCGCAAAAAGTTGCGCGTTCGCGCAGGCAGTCCCTCGCGTTGATGCGTCAGCGCAACAATATTGGCATCTGGCAGCTTCTGAGGTCGCACAGCGCCCAATGGTAACTCGACCTAATGAGCCATCGCAGATAGCCTTCTTCGATGGGTCAGCTTTTGGCCGATTTCTGCCTGTCACAACTGGCCGAAATCGACCCAGGCTGTGTGAAAACGTCATCGACGAATTGAACAGAGCGTTTCTATGTGAAATCCGTAAATGTTTGGCTGATTGGCAGAGCTAGATTTTGCGTATAGGCGTGATTCTCGCCCTGCTTCTGGAAACCCTAAAGGCTCGGCTACGTTTTCACACAGCCTGGACCCATAGCGGCCTATCGTGAAGGGCTTTAACCGGCCCATTGAAGCCACTCAATGGAGCCCTAAAAACTGCTATAAAAGTAGTTATTGTCCCCCGGCCTTCGATATTTCAACGCTTACGTCAATAGCTGCGCGATAACGCCATACCCGTAGCGGGACTTTAGAGCCAGGGAGCATTTGGTTGCTGATAGCAGTCAACTCAGAAGGTGTGTTCACAGGTTTGCCGTCTATAGACAATATAATATCGCCGGCTAGAATGCCGTCCCTTTCAGCATTACTCCCCGGCACTGGGCCCAACACCAATACCCCGTTTGTACCGGGCAGGCCAAAGCTTTCCACTACAGTGGGAGTAACTGGGCTGGCATAAACTCCTAATTGCCCCCGCGCCGCAGGGGCTTCGGAAGGCTGTAAAAAAGTCGATGGAGTCGTATCAAGAGCTGCCGATACAGGCACTGGTGGCGCCGCTACCGATGAAGTCGCTACAACCGACGACCGTGTCACAGAGCCCGAGGGTGCCGCAATAGCACTTGCCTGGACGTTGACCTGGCTAGTTGACTCAGGATGTTTCTTCGCATATTCAATTTCAAAGGCTTGGTTAAAAGTGGTTCCCGCCAAACACCCTTGCTCCCGCTCAACCTGCTCCACGGAAGAAACTATCCATCGACTCTGTTTTGCCAAATATTCACGGTCCCCTTGGTCTTCTCCGCGATAGTATTTGATAAGGTTGAGCCCTTGTTCACGATCAAGTGCAAGCTCGGGGCAGGTTTTCCCGCGGTAGTTGGCTGGCGCTCTACCGGTGCTTTCCGGCGTTTCACTGTCTAGAGAAGCTTGCGCAGCGGCATCAAGTAACATTTGTCCGACGCATCCAGAAAGCGACGTTGCCATCAAAACCAGCCCAGCCAGTCCAAGTACGCCTTTCGTATACATTTTTATTTAATCCAGATCGAACCAAAACGCCATCATGACTCAGTGTTGGCATTTAACAAAGGCCCCTTAATTTCCATCTATGGTTAGGTCGCTTACTTTCGTAGGCGAGTCGATGACCGCTTTTGGCCGTTGTCTGCCCGTCGCGAGAGGCATAAAACGACCCATAACTGCCAGTCATTTGTGTCTACAGAATCAGGGCAATTCAATTAGAGGGCAGTGCAGCACTGAGTAATCTATGACTGGCGTATCCTCATAATGGAATCTGTGATGGCTTGAGCATTTGTGTCCAGCGTTTCCATGGCCGACATTGCAGTAGCAGCGACACTTCCCACTCCATTTTCTGAGAGCCACTTGGTTATTTCTTCTATCGCTGCACTTAAGGCGTGCTGATTGTGCAAGAGCAATGTCAGAGCGTCTGCCGTGGCGATCTTGCAGTCTGAGTTATCTGACATGGCGCTCGTCCTTGAGGAATGATGTAGGAAGTCTAGTTCATCTCGCCGTAGGCTGAGGCGGGTGCGAAAGAGCTGCTGCTACCGCAGGCAATTCGGGGCTTTGCCCAGCAAATGACCGTTGCACCCGTCGTCACCCTTACCCTCGGCGCCTTGTCCCCTGACCGACCCAAGCTGGCGTCGGTTTTGTTCAACCTAATGCGCAACCTCGGCGGCGCCATTGGTATCGCCGCCTGCGCCACCGTGCTCAACGACTGGGCCAACCTGCATTTTCTGAGGCCGGCCGAGCACCTCAATACCCGCAACGAAGCCATGAATACCTGGCTCGACCAAACGACCGTAAACGCACAATTACTCGGACTGAACAGCTTCGATGCCAGCCAGATGGCGCTGCGTCAACTGTGGGCAATAATTTGGTGGGAGGCGCAAACGCTCACGTATGCCGATGCTTTCCTAACGATCATGGTTTGTTTCGTTGATACCGTATTGCTGGTGCCGTTGGTGCACAAAGTCCAACCGCCTCGGCTGACGCTCATTAATCGCGCTTTGAGAATTATTCGATGAACAAGTCGCTTGATCGCATATTGCCTCCAGTGCGCTTTGCGCTAACGCCTGGTGCAGACCAGCTGACGGCGCAACGTCGGGGCAACCAGGCATCCAACGCCAACGAATCCCTGGGACAATCTGACGGCCACTGACGATCAACCAGAATCCGCCGCCCGTCTTCAGGCGTGACAGGTTCGCCTACACTTTTGCACTGGGTCATCACATCTCACCCCCTCCACTCTCGCGGGCTGACTCCGGTCTTGCGGCGGAACGCCCGGGCCAGTGCCGACGGGCTTTCGTAGCCGACTTCTTCGGCGATCAGGGCGATCGGTTTGCCTTCGCGCAGGCGTTTCTGCGCCAGGCTGATTCGCCAGCTCACCAGATAATCCACTGGCGCCTGGCCGACCACGCGTTTGAAGTGTTCGGCGAAGCTGGCTCGCGACATGTTGGCCAGTGTCGACAGTTCGGCCACGCTCCATGGCTTGCCGGGGGCTTCGTGCATCAGGCTCAAGGGCCGTGCCAGGCGCGGATCGGCGAGGCCGGCCATCATGCCCGGTTGCTGATTGCGTGTGCTGAGGATGTGCCGTAGCAACAGAATCACCACCAGTTCGAACAGCCGGTCCATCACCGCTTCACGACCACAAGTGCCCTGGAAGGCTTCGTCGAACAACCATTGCAGGGTGCTGGCCAGGGTCGGGATTTCATCGAGCTTGAGCACCAGAAATTCCGGCAGCGCTGCCGCCAGGGCGTTGCCCGAGCCGCCATCGAAACTCAGGGATGCGCATACCAGTTGAGTGGCGGAGGCTTGCGAGGCGCTCAGGCGATGGCGGTACGGCCTGGGGAAAAAGATCAGCGTCGGCTCGCTGAGGCGCTGCTCTGGCTGATCGGCCAGTTTCAGCACGACTTCGCCGGCTTGCAGCAAGTGCACATGACCGCAGGCCTGGCTGCCGTCGAAGGCCGTAGTGCCGCAAAACGTGCCGCTGTGAAAGGTGCCAGCGTTGACGCCGAAATGGGTGAGCAAGGTGGATAGGCGATCCATAGAGAAACTCCCGAGCAGTTCTGGACGATCTGTCGTATATCGTCGACGATTTGCATCCAATTAACCAGCTCGAATCCATAGCATGAACTCCGTACCCAGCGCCTGTCGCGCTCAACCACGGAGCATCACCATGACCCGCATCATCCCTGTTAGCCTCGAACACGCCACCGACGCCACCCGCCCATTGCTGGAAGGCGTGCAGAAGAAAATCGGTTTCCTGCCCAACGTTTTCCGGGTACTGGCCCACGCCCCCGCCGTGCTGGCTTCGTACCTGCAAAACTCGGCGGCCCTGGGCAAGACATCCCTGAGCGCCACGCAGAAGGAAGCGATCTTCCTCGCCACTTCACAGGTCAACGGCTGCGATTACTGCCTGGCGGCACACACGCTGTTTGCCAGCAAGGCCGGGCTCTCCGGTCAAGAGATCCGCAGCGCCAGGGTCGGCCAGCTCGACGCCTATGCCCTGCTCGCCCGGCAGATTACCGAAAGCCGTGGTCACTTGAGCGGCGAGCAGATCGCCGCGGCCCGCGCCGCCGGTATCGATGATGCGAAGATCATCGAAGTGATTGCCCACGTGGCCTCGCAGACTCTGACCAACTACTTGAACAACGTCGCCCTGACCGACATCGACTTCCCGGCCATCGACGCCTGATACCCACCCGCTGCGGAGAATACGAGCATGAACACTGTGACCCTTTACACCACCGACACCTGCCCTTACTGCCGCAGCGCCAAATCACTGCTGGCCAGCAAAGGCGTGACAATGCAGGAGATCAACATTCAGCGCGAACCCGACAAGCTTGAGGAAATGCTCAACCGCTGCGGCCGACGCAGCGTGCCGCAGATTTTCATCGGAGACAGGCATATTGGCGGCTTCGATGACCTGGCCAAGCTGGATCGTCAGGGAGGGTTGATGTCGATGCTGGCTTGAGCGCAATGCCACTGTGGGAGTGTGTCTGCTTGCGAAATGGTACATCAACTACCCCTATGCCGAATGTGTCGAAGCCTTCGCGGGCAAGCCCGCTCCCACAGGAATTGGGTTTGACTGACAGATATTTGCAGCGCTCAGTCGTCTTCGTGCAACTTGATCCCACGCTTGTGCAGCTGGTACGGCACCACCAGCACCAATAATGTCAGGGCCATGAAAAACACCGCGATCGGTTGCGTCAAAAATATCGTCCAGTCGCCTTCGCTGATGGATAAGGCGTTGCGCAATTGCTTCTCGGCCATCGGCCCAGCAGCATGCCGACGATCACCGGCGCCACCGGGAAAATCGAAACGGCGCATCAACATCCCGCCCCAGACAGGTGGCTTTTGCCCGGTTCAGCGCAGCTTATCGCCTGGAACTGATCGCTCGACCGGAACATTGGTGGGCGCTTTTAGGGTACGCGCAACGGGGACCCTCACCCTGATCTTCGCCGTTTTTAAAAGCGCCGACGACGAAGTAGCCGGAAAACATGAGGCTACTTCAACCATCCGTAAGGCGCGCACTCTGAGTAACCCGACTGACATTTGTCCTGCTACGCTTCCGATTTCCTCGAACGGAGTCGAAGCCATGTCCGCCCCTGAATACTCTCTGTCTGACACCCCCGAACGTCTGTACAACAATCAGCTGGCTTTGGAAGCGGCCATCAGGGAGCTGGCGCTGCTGGTCGAGAGCCAAGGCCATGCAGTGACCGGTGAGAACATCCGTGGTGCCCTGCAGGCCATTGGCAAAAACGAGGGGTACATCCGCCAGGGCCTGGCCAAGCTGGTACTTCAGCACCGCGGCGACGATTGAGAATCCTAATTCCATCATCAGCAGGACGCCTCATGATAGAAACTGATATCCCGGACGACATCGTAGTCAGAAGGTATTTAACTCCCCTCAAATTCGAGTACCTCATAAACAATAAGTCTCTTTACATGGCCAGTTACTCCGGCTTTTCAGACCAGCTCGAAGGAGGAATAAGCGCTGCGGATTATATTCGCAATTCAAACGAGCCAGACCTGTTAAGTGCTGCAGACGGTGTCTACTGCGCAATAAAAAATCCGACTGAATGGCAGCGTATCGCAATCATCAGGCCTTAGAAATCAGATGCTAACCATCATTTTGCAAGTGTCTCCCAGTACTTCAAGCGGCTCCTGAACTTCAGATATCCAGCGGCTTATCGAAGAAAAATGAACGCTCATTAGAAACACTCAAGCATGGTGGTAACGTCCGTAGTCATTGCTCGAAGTTAACATCTCAGTGCTGAGCCCCGGAGCACGGCACACGAGGAAGCAGCAAAACTTTCCAGATTGAGGGCGAACAACCTTTAGCCCCCCTATGAAGCATTCGCGACACGCCTACTTCATCGCACCACGTTTGACGCTTAATCGTGTGGCATTCCGGCCGGCCTGATTCCCAAATTCATGAGGCGTGACATGCTCACGAAGATTCGCCGTAAGGTACCGGCTCCACCAGTTCATGATCAACCGACGCTCTTCAATAAACTCTGCTTTGTGAATGTAAGCGGCTCTAACGCTGTTGCGCTCTCTATGACTCATTTGCCTTTCGATGGCCGTCTCAGACCACAGACCTGACTCGACCAGTGCGCTACATGCCATCGAGCGGAAGCCATGGCCACAGATTTCGGTTTTGGTGTCGTACCCCATGGTGCGCAACGCTTTGTTCACAGTATTTTCTGACATCGGCTTCCAGGCCCTAGCATCACCGGCAAACACCAGGTCGAATGTGCCGGTGAGGGTGTGGATCTGTTCAAGCAGGGTCACGGCTTGCGGCGATAAGGGTACAAGGTGGATGTCCCCGGCCATCTTCGTACCTCTTGTTGAAAAGGGTACTCCGTCCAACGCGGGTCGAGTGTCCGGTATC